>Ga0214921_10011611_pt1 | contig 10668 bp, 10 predicted proteins | sample LL1505_MetaG_FD_177992 | JGI IMG/M metagenome (GOLD analysis project Ga0214921, IMG submission 177992) | Freshwater microbial communities from Lake Lanier, Atlanta, Georgia, United States - LL-1505 | ecosystem: Environmental > Aquatic > Freshwater > Lake | place: USA: Georgia | collected...
AATGCAATTCCGCCCAGTTCCTGTCGTGCCAGTTCCTGCGCCTGCGCTTTTTGCTGCTCCCTCTCCTGCTGCTCTGCTTTTTGTTTTGATGACACCAACAGCGCTGCTGCCTTTGCTGCTAACTGATCCGCTATTTCCGGATTGACAGCTGCTTCTTCGTTGGCGATTTGGAGTTGCTGTAAGTCATACTGGGAGGAAATCAAAGATAATTCAAACCTAGATGCCTCTGACACGTCAGTCCTTAGCCCACGCAACTTTTGCTCATCTGTATTAAACCTTGATACCAACGATTCAGCCGCTGAATTTACTGCTACGTGATGAAAAATTCCGAAATCAGCGGATATCATTTCTGACAAAGATTCATGGTGTTGTTCTTCAGACAGACCCGAAGCACCAGTTACTTCAATAAAGGGAGTTAGTAAATTTCCATTCAATGACAAGATATCAACAGGGCAGTCAGCAGAACAAGACTCGAAAGTAAGAGTGAAAACTGGAAATGAAGCTTTGACAATTGCCTGATTCAATACACCATGTCCAGCGAGGACAACATTCGGAGAAGGGGACGAAAAGAGAATATCAATATTACTACGAATCTTCCCAGAAACAACCGGAAAAGACGGATCACGAATAAAAACAAAATTCAAAGGATCAATAAGAGACAATAATTGCCGCGGGGAATACAAATGGGGAAAGGGTGAAGTTGCTCTGCGGAAATCAACACCTCCTTGAATCTCACTATTTTCAAAAGAATTATCAAGACCTTGCCCTACAAATATTTTTCTACCACTGCTTAAGTTAGACAAGTTAGAGATAGAGTGTCCCCCTGCAATCATAGCAACTCCGATCACAGAAGCTGCAATCGCAGACCTACGTACCAGCATTTACCCAGGGGGGCGAAACTACACAAGTATAGCTCATTACTTCCAAATGAATCAATGGGCAAAACAAGAGCAGCGGATCCAGCGCAAAACACTAATCAAAGTGTCTTGAACCTCCCCCGTTTTCAAGGACATTACGTCAAGAGTGTCCACTACACTGACCGGCCCGACCCCCCCAGCCGGCCATTCGGCAATAAAGAGCAGGCCTGCCAATGGGTTTCCTAATTTGTGGACTGGTATAACCACCAGCACCGCCACAGCGGCATCAAGTTTGTGACGCCTCAACAGCGCCATTGCGGTGAGGCTATTGAGATCTGCCGCCACCGTGCTCAGGTCTATGAACAGGCCCGTCAACGCCATCCCCGGCGGTGGACTGGGGCCCCACGCTGTTGGCACCAACCAGAAGTGGTGTGGATCAACCCGCCAGCTGATGATTTCGTCGCTCAAACAGCTACGTTGGCACTGGGCGCCTAATCAGCGGCAGAGGCGGCATCTTACCTGGCAGTTACCGGTCCATTAACATATGGTCAGGCTTCAGTTTGAGAATAGTTATTTTTTAAGTCAAATCCCCGAGGGAGATTGGGGCGAAAATACTTTGCACAACAGAATAGAACCTTAAATTAAAAGTCCTTAATACACTGTATTATGATACATCAAACACTAACAAAACGACCTACGGCCGCCAAAGCAACCATCACAAGTAGAAACAATCTCTAATTAATTTTCCAACAGAACAGACGAAAACAAAATTGACATTAATGCACAAAAATCTTGAATCAACAATACTATCGGGCAAAAAAAAGATATTGAGACATCACTATGCAGCAGAAAGCGGCTTAACATTGAGCCCAACGATAAGATCGTCAAAATCAAGATCTCCACCTCCACGGAGATCTTCAAGGCCAAATATATTAGCACCAAGAACTCTGAAGTGATTGATACCATCAATATTGGCAGGGGCAAATGAGAAAAAGGTATCAATACCATTCACAATAGCGTAAGGCGCAACTAAACCAGATTCATTAAGGTTAACAGTAGATAAGTTAGTCTTACCATTGGAAATTTGTAATGAATCTAGATTCGCAACTCTGTTTGAAGAAGCTAAAGCAGCCTGCTGATAACCAATAGAGCCAGGAAGCAAAGTAGCACCTGAAAGTGGATCCAAGACCGATCCATCAGTATCTGTAATCCTATAAAATCCAAACTTATTATTATAGTATGATTCTCTTGCAATAGCAAGATCGCAGGACAACGATTGTCCTTTAAAATTGGAGAAATCTAAAACCATAAAATCTCCCTGCTTATTACCTACCAACGAATTAATATCTGCATACGAACCTCCTAGCTGCAAGCCAAAAGAAAGGCCTGTGGGAGATGATACTGTTGCCTTTGACGTAGCTGAGTCTACAACTGCAGAGAGGAGCCTAAATCTACTACCAAGACTAGCTATGCTAAATTTATTAGAACTAAGTTCAACAAAACTAGAATCGATACATTCAAAAAAGCAAATAGATTGACCATTGACTAATCGAATAGTAGATTGAAAATTTAATCCATTGAGATTAGGGACGCCAGAAGATTCTAGATTAGCAAAAAGAACTTTTGAACGCTTAATAAGATCATTGCTAAAGGAAAGTGTATCAAGTGCTTCGCCTTGATTTAGTATGACATAGCAAATCTCATTAACAGATGAAGTCGAACTAGTTAATGATGCATTAACCACTAATGCAGCCGGAGAATCAGTCAAAGGATCTTTGACAAGTAAATTATTACCCTTTGAAACAAAAAGAGGATCAATACTAACAACTGCAGCAGATGAGTTATTCACAAGAATCTTACCATTTTTAAGTCCGTCTGCGTCACCAATAGAGCCATCCAAGAAGTCAAGGGTAACAAAATCTGGAGAAGAATTCCCATCTAAATCATAGAAAGATGCTCCAGTTTTGGAAATTGCATCATATGCAAAATTAGAGAATTTACCAACTGAATCTCCCAAATAATATGTTAACTTTGACAAAGAGCTGCTACTCATAGGCAGTGAGAGGGAGCTAGATGAAAGAGAGAGGTCGATACCAATACTTGATCGTAATTTATATTCGGCAGGCTTGATAGGATTATTTGGTAAAACAAGACTAAAATCAAGAAGGCTAGTATTAAGAGTGGTTTTCTGTGCCATAAGAGTATCTTTAGCACTTTTCACAACATCATTATTATCAGTTCTCTGTGTAGAAAAACCATTCTCAAGAACACCATTAGTTGTATACACATCTCCAGAGACAGTTTTACCATCAGGAGCAACAAATCCGGCCTTGGCAACATACGAAGAAGATGCTGCTACAGCAATATTTTTATTGATATCTTCATAAGATGCAAAAGCTTTAATCTGCTTGCCAATTAAGTCCTTACCTAAAAAAAGAGATTTAGTTTTTGCCTCAGACAAAATCTTACCATCTACCGACCAACTATAAGAAAAAATGGTATTTATATATGGACTAGAAGTATCAACCGATACAACAGCAGTAACAGTATTAGATTCAATAAAGTCACCAAAGATTTCAACAGCAGGATCTAAAAATTTATTAGACTGAGGAGCAGGTTTATCTCGAATTATAGACGAAACAGCCGATTTAGTGCCAACGGAATAACCCGTGCCATCCACTAGAGTCATTATAACAGCTTCATCTTGCTCAGCAATAAAATCAACAACTGGACTTAGTGTGAAATATGCAGTATTGGAATTAGCAGCAAAAGTGACGGTTTTTATCGATATATTGCCTAATATTCCAGTGTAATCAACCCCAGCAGTGGCAGAACCAGAAATAGTAAAATTAACTAACAAAGAATTTGCAGTCGGACCAGTTCGATTAAGAACAAAAATTATATTTGCCCCTTCATCTTCTAATACAGAGGGAGTAAGTACAGATAAGGATATAACAGGAAGATCATCACTAGTTATGACAGCAACAACAGGTATTCTCGTCCCTATACTATAACCAGCTCCGTCAGCTAAGGTTAAGATAACAGATTCATCATATTCAATTTCAGTATCAGCAATTGGATCTATACTAACGCTTACAGCTGAAGCACCAGAGGGAAAATTAATCGACTTAATGTCGCCAGATGATAAAATACCAGTGTAATCATTTCCTAAAATTGCTGTGCCAGTAACTTTATAATTTACAGTTAGAGGAATAATTGTAGAGCCAGTGCGAGTAAATGTAAAGACTAAGTTTGTGCTACCATCTTCTAAAATGCTAGGTATTGAAACGTCAAGATTGATAGAGCAATTTGAATCATCAAAAAGCCAGTCGTCAGTAAAAGGGTTAGAAAATTGAACAACTTCTGAACCTAATTTTGTAACAACTGATGAATTATCTCCCCCTTTTGTCAAATCTCCCCAGGTAACAACAGAACCATCGGACTTGAGGGCTGAAAAAGCGCCGCTAGTTGTAAAAATTTGCTTTACACCGGAAAGTAATTGACTAGCAACTGCAGAACTATCTCCGCCGAAGCCAGAATCTCCCCAGGTCACCACTGAACCGTCGTCTTTCAATGCAGCAAAAGCCAAGCTATTGGAGAAGATTTTGATTACACCCGAGTTTAATTTACTAAGTAATGCTGCCCTATCTTTAACACGACTGTCGCCCCAAATAGCCACAGAACCATTAGACTTAAGAGCGGTAAATGCACTAGCAGTAGAAACAATTTCGATTACCCCAGAACTCAAGCGACTTGACAATGCCGAGCTATCACCTCCATCGAAGACGCTACCCCAAGTAACTACTGAACCATCATCTTTAAGAGCTGCAAAAGCATAATAGTTAGAAAAAATTTGCTTTACACCCGAGAGAAGTCTGCCGGAAACGACGGAACTATCTCCCCCCCTGGACGATTCACCCCAGGTTATGACAGAACCATCATCCTTAAGGGCGGCAAAGGCGTCATAGGTAGAGAAAACTTGCTTAACACCTGATGATAAATACTTTGCCAATGAAGAACTGTCACTACCAAAAGATTTATCTCCCCATGTTACAATTGAGCCGTCATATTTGAGCGCAACAAAAGCTGAGCCATTTGAAAAAATATTACTAACACTGTTTCCAATTTGACTATACACTGAAGAACTATCTCCCCCACTACTCAAGTTACCCCAGGTAACGACAGACCCATCAGACTTGAGAGCAGCAAAAGAACCGCTGTTTGAAAAAATATTTATAACACCGTTAGTCAATTTACTCGAAACAGAGGATATATCGCCGCCATAATCTTTGTTACCCCAGGCAACAACTGATCCATCGTTCTTTAAGGCCGCAAAAGCATACTGGGTGGAATAGATTTTAAAGACTCCAGACGAAAGAGCACTGACCACCGCTGAACTGTCGCCACCACTAGCTGAGCTCCCCCAAGTAACCACAGAGCCATTTGCCTTAAGGGCTGCAAATGAACTGTTAGTAGAAAATATCTGACAAACACCGCTAGTTAGCTTATCAGAAACTAAGGAAGAATTACCACCGTACCCTGAATCACCCCAAGTAACAACTGAACCATCAGACCTAAGAGCAGCAAAAGCTGAAAGATTTCTCCATTCACCGCTAGTATGTCCTGGGGATACTGATTTAACAGGTGTGCTAATTAGCAACGCTGCATTCTCAACCTCTAAAAGCCTGCCGTCCAACAAAACATTACCATGATCGTCGTGTAACTTATTATCGATAAGCCGATCTTTCCAAAGACTAGCATTGTCAATCAATAGCGAAGCAAAAACTTCACCTTCATCTCCAGGTGAATCATACAGATTATAATTAGCATCGATATGATGGCCAAGCTCCTCGGTTAAGACTGAGAAAACACTATTATTGGTAGCAGAAGCAGTCCAATCGCGATTAAGATAAATAGATCGTTCAGAAGACGAATAAGCACCAGCCGCACCAAGCATTTCGGCGTCAGTCAAATAAAATAATTGAGGCAAGCTAGAAAAATCTCCAGCAGACAATGCCTCTTCAAATGCAATTAGTTCCGATTGATCACCCATGAGATGCATCGCCTCTTTGGCGGCCTTACTCAAAAGCTTTTCAGTAGCCCAGTTCTTCAGTAACTGTCTCCAAGTCAAAGTTAAGTTAATTTCTCTGTCCAAGATTGATTCCATTGGTAAGAATTCCACGAGCTGTTGAAATAGATTAACTGATTATATTAAGGTAAGTCTTATGTGGTAAAATAGGTAGGCTGTGAAGAAGATCATTATTCAAGCTTCAGCCTATAATCAAAAACCAAAAAATTTATAAATATATACAATGTAATACTAAGCACTTAGCCCCTACTACTTCATCCACTGATGGACAGTTGCCAAATTGGCTAACGATGTTTTGTCTGCTTAAGTGGCTTCAAAGGTGACTTTCTGGAAAAGTGTCACTCCTCAGCTGCCACTCGGGAGGCTAGTCTTAAGGGTAGCTCCAGGATCGGATTGGGTTCCGATATTGGCTTATCAATCCAAGCCGATGCTGGATTGACGCCAGCAGCGGGGGTGTCGGCTCCAGCGCGTTGGATTCGCTCTGCGGGCTGTCTGATAGACCTCGGCACGCTTTTGGCAAATGGCTTTCGGAGGTAATAAGGCCTATATTTCACTGTCAGGAACAGGGATTCCGAGTACGGGTTCTCGTTTAAAACCATTGGAAATGAGAACGACCTGAGAACACCCAGTTCTTCCAGGCGGCTCTCAAACGTTGCGGCACGCATTGCAATGCCGTTATCGGCGAGGAGGATTAGCGGCTGCTTTCTGTCCTTACTGATCGGCTTTCTCAGACAAGCCCTACTCACCAGATCCAATGCAATGGCTAAATCCTCACGTTAAGCAACATCCCAGGCCACCACTTTACGGCTACAAAAGTTTATCACAAGGTAAAAGTACAACCAGATCCCCCGAACGGTGGTGGGCAGGTAGGTGATGTCCCTGCTACTGGCCTCGTTCGCTCCTGCGGCCCTGAGCCTTGGCACGGCTCTGGGTTCAAGTGGTGACCGTGCTCGCCCACGACGATGCACCCGGCCGTGAGCATGGAGAACACGGTAGAAGCTTGATTCAGAGCCGATGTAGAGCCACAGATCGGCAAAGGCTGGCACGATCTGACCTTGCGACAGTGCGAGGTACTGCGGATGGTTACAGATGATCAGGATTCGCTGGCGCTCCTCCCAGCTCAGCCTGTGAGAGACCAAGCGGGGAGCATCTTTAAGGCGATCCTCGGCGTCGCCATTACGAACAAAGGCCTTCCGCCAACGATTGAGCGTGCGCAGGCAGATGCCGATCTCGCCGCAGGCGTTGACCAGGTCTGCACCAGCGGCATGGGCGCCATCGATCAACTCGATCGCCTGGCGGCGGTGAGCGGCGCTGGTCAGCCTTCCGCGTCCTACGAGCAGAAGGCCTCCCACTTTTTTCGCTGCGCCAGCAAGGCCTCCATAGCCAGGCTACCCCAGACATTCGCCTGGTTGATCAAGCCCCCGGATTGACCGGCCGCCGTTCTGCAACAGCTTCTACGAGGCTTCTCATCGCGCACAAGGCAGCCATCTTCAACTCGGCTTCCACCCGCAAAAACGACCCTACGGGTCTGTGACAGTAAAAAAACTGTCCACCAAAAAAGGGGGGCTGCATGAAGATTTGCATAATTGCATTGACCACCACCCATTACTGCCCTGCAATGGGATCAGATTTGATTTCTGACCCACATAGCACTCCCATTGCCATGATCCTCCAATGAACGGAGTAATCTCATCTGCTTCAAACTTAAATCTCAGTGGTCGGCAGTTATCAGCATGTTTAATATCAATTTGTACAATTTTTGCAACTAAAATTGTTTCAGCTCAGACAATTTTACCTTTGCCTTTGCAAAATTTATCTGCAACTACTGTTACACCTTCTAGCATTAATGAAAATAACATAAATTATATTCAGACATTTTCACCTTTGCCTTTGCAAAATTTATCTGCAACTACTGTTACACCTTCTAGCATTAATGAAAATAATATAAATTATATTCCTAACTTTTCTCTAAATTCCAAAACTATCCCAACGCCGGATACATATGCCCCCAATTTTCAACAAATTTATTCCACGAGTCACATTAATGTTGCTCATAAAGCTGTAAATTGGGTCAGTGGTGATGACTTACTAGGCTTTGAAAGTACCACCTGTTCGCTAAGCTCTAGCATACTACTTAAAGGAGGTCAATTATGCCTTCACCACTAAATCTTTACTATTTCAACACTTAATTTGCTTTTTTGTCAACTCCTAGAACTCCACAATTTTTCAAATCAACAACACTAATCATGAAAAACTTTTCTGCGATAGTATTTGCATCAGTCATTTTCATAGGTTCTGGAACTAGTTTTGCTCAGTCAACTATTCCTGGTACCGGCAATGCAACAGTTGTTGCTCCTACAGCTGCAACTGGCCGTTCAACAGAAAATCTTTCTCTGACAAATGGAAGCCGTACAACGCTAAGTGTAGGTAACTCCACAAGCTTTGGTGCAAGTGCCAATGTCTCAGCCTCAGAGGGTTTGACTGCAATAAGTAGGTCTGCATTGATTCCATCCGCAGTAAGTATTGAGAGCACAATTGGTACAGGCACAACTGCTGGTCTTACAAAAATCAACATTAGCAATCTCACCTCAAAGGGTGGTGGAACTGTAGTTCCAGGAACTGGTGGTGGTATTGGCGAAGGAACTAAGATAAATGCGACTGACGGTCAATTTGCATCAGGTGATGCAACGATTGAAGGCATGGGAGCAAATGTTAGAATGACAATTGGTTCAGACCAGAATTCCCAAGCAAGTTTCTTTGCTACTGTTCATCCAAATGCATTGAAAGGCAGTCCTGCTTGCGGCCCCTCAAATTCCACAGCATGTAGCTACGAACTTAATAAGCTTGTTAGTGGTAATGCTGCAGCAAACGCCAATCTTTCAACCACAACAAATATCGACATTCAAGCAAACTCTTTTGTTCAAACATTTGGTCAAGCCTTTTAAAATCATGAGAGTTTTTTCTCTTTCACTGAAAGCATTATTTTTGTTTGCTTTTTTATTATTTTCACCGTTTCCAGCAAAAGCTCAGATTTTAGAAAAGAATAGTACAAATCAGGGTACAAATAAAACTTTTTCGTATACTATTCAATCTAGCTATGGAGTCAATACATCTGCAAATGCTTCTCCAAATCTTAGAGTAGATACCGAAGCAGTGCTTAATTTAGATAAAGGTAGTTATGTTACAAACAAATCGGGGGCAGTTGGAGGTAATACTTCGGCTGTTTTTACGGCAACTCCAAATGGCGCAAACATATCGCTCACTGGAATTACAGCAGATAATAAGTTCTTAATTGACACTGGTACAAAATTTCGAGCTGCCCTTCAAACAACTGACCTTGATGGCCAGCCTAGCGTAGGAAATGCATCTGCATCTGCAACTCACTCGCTTACAGTTTCAGTCACAAATGCTGAAAGCTCCTTTTCAAATTATCTTCGCTCAAATTTTGCCGGAGCACAATGAAGAAGTTAGTTTTTTCAGACTTTTCTTCTTTCAAGCTTTTTATTCTTCCTTCATTTATTCTTGCATTTTTATTACTAGATTCAATTTTCATTACTCAATCTAAAGCTCAACAAACTAATAACAGTTCATCCCTTACAAACTCTGCAGCACCATCAGCTTCGTCTGTAACCACTGGAGGTACAAATATAAATTACCAAACAAATAATGCTTATCAAAACGAAGTTGGCTTTGGTCCTGGTATATTTTGTAGAACTCCAACAGTTTTTTTGGGTGGAAACTATGGACAAAATCAACTTAATGCTTTTGATTCTGTAACACAAACAGGTAATACTGCAAATAACTTTTCTGGAAATGTTGGTTTAGTTCTTCCTTTTGGATCATCCGCACTTTCGTCTTGCAGGCAACTCGCTAAAATAACTGTACAAGATCGGGAAATTTCTACTCAGCTTTCTCTTATTAGAGCATGCGCCGGTCTGCAGAGAGAAGGCATTAGAGTTGATCCGAAGTCTTTCCCACTCCTTCAAAAATGCACTGTAAGTGTTATCGGTCCATCCTTACCTTCACCAGTATCAACGCCACAAATTGACCCTGTTAATCAAAAGCAATTTAATCAAGCTCAACCAGCACTACCCAGCAAGATTCCACAAACAACTCGCAGTTGAAAATTAAATTTCCCGGCCTAGTTACATGCTTCACTTATGGTGTGCTATTTCTATTTGCGTATCCAGTGTTTTGTCAAGTCCAAAATCCTGATATATCAGGTGGATTCAATATTTATTGTACAAGCAATAAAGATTCAACAGGTTCTTGCGTTAATCTTAAATCTCAAAAATTACTTGATTGCTTAATTATTCCTGGTCAAGTTATAGACTGTAAGGGACCTAGTGGGAAGAAATTCCAATGTGTTCTCTATAGTCAAGTGACAGCAACCCAAGCAGAATTCTTTTGCAATCAGGATTCACTACTTACAGTACCTAATGAAAATTTAGATAGCGATGCTTTTAGTAGTGTATTTAGCTCTTTCTAAAACTTTTGTCTCTTAACTTTTTTATTTTTCTGGCCATCAAATGTTTATTCTAAATTTCCTAAAGTCAATGCTATTTCATTCAACCGTATTAAGAGTCTTTTTCATGATTATATATTTTTTACCATTGGCCATAATAGCTATCCCTATGGCTGAAAGCAAACCATGCTATCCAAGTGATCCGACTGGCAACAATGCTGAAAATCTCTGCCCAGCATTTCCTCCAAATAGTATAA
>Ga0214921_10011612_pt1 | contig 10666 bp, 13 predicted proteins | sample LL1505_MetaG_FD_177992 | JGI IMG/M metagenome (GOLD analysis project Ga0214921, IMG submission 177992) | Freshwater microbial communities from Lake Lanier, Atlanta, Georgia, United States - LL-1505 | ecosystem: Environmental > Aquatic > Freshwater > Lake | place: USA: Georgia | collected...
TTCTCAAAGATCGTCGGTTTTCGAATTGAGATTTTCTCAAACTCAAGTGTCACTTCATACTCGTGTTGTACCTTTCTTCCTGCAATCAGTGCACCATCTGCCGTTGTACCCATTAGAGCATTCGCTGCGGTAGTGGAAAGACCCGTCGCTGTTGCCAGTGCTGAGCGCGGTCCCGCCAAGGGAATTTCCGGTGAACCATACGATGTGATGGGATTGGACATATGAATGATTTCGGGGATGTCCACTTCGATAAATTGGTTAAAGGACTCAATCTGATGACTAATGATCTGTTTTCCATCAGATTGAGTAATAAAGGTTTGAAGTACGTGCCGATAGCTTGGAAGAGAATCCATCGTGGTAGCCATTGTTGGCATAATTGATACAGAGCGATCCATCAATTTTTAGATTGGATCTTATCTTTCTTTACGACACCTGATTTTAAGCTCTTTTGAAGTGTACATCCAATAATAAATCGAAGATAAGAGTAATACGATGTCGGATGAAACCAAAATGGTGAGCATCTCAGGTGGGGCCGCCGATGATTATATGGGCGGCGCCAAAAGAAGAAAGAGAGCCCCTTCTCGTAAGAAGGGTGGAGCAAATGAGGAAGTTCGCTGTGTTTCATCCATGATAAATGCCGTGAAGGGCGTGGAATCATCTAGTACGGCATTTGCCGCCTCTCCCGCTCCCTCAACATGGCTATCCGCGCCCAAGCAGATGATGGTTCCTGCTATTGTTCCACATCCCTCTGTACAACCAGCGAGTCCTGCGCAGTCTGCTGCCCCCTTTCAAACAGGTGGCGTAAAGCAGATCAAAGTAGAATTAAAGAAGAAACCAACCGCAAAAAAGGTACAACTTCATCCAAAAAAAGCGGAAGTGATCAAGCATCCTGCTCAGAAGAAGCATCAGACAAAGAAGGCGCGAAAGATTACATTGGGAGTGGTTGCATTGCATAAACGGTTAACACGTGCCAAAAAGGTACATAAGAAAGTGAAGGCTATGCCACTGGAGGATTTAAAGAAGCAATTGATTGAGAAGAAATTAATTAAACCAACAAGCAAGGCGCCTGAATCTGTATTACGTCAGATTGCAGCGGATGCGCAGATTGTTGCACATAAAGCACTCTAATTTAAAGAATATCCTAACTTATTCTAATAGAATGAATCATACCATACTCCGTTATGATTCATCCTTACCCATCGAGGTTCATTCCATTCTTCAGGCAATTATTAAGTCCAGTATTGAAATTCAACGCGCGATTCGTTTTCAGACCATTCATCGTCTACAGGATCATAAAAAAGTACATCAAAATGCATCGGGTGATTTTCAGGAGCCACTCGATGTATTATCCAATACAATTATGGTAATGCATCTGATTCAATCCAAAGCATGTAATGTTCTCATTTCGGAAGAAAATGAGTGCCCGATTCAGGTTCCCACAGAACAGCGCGGGACACATTTGGTTGCATTTGATCCATTGGATGGATCTTCCAATTTAAGTTGCAATGGACCAGTTGGCACGATTTTCTCCATTTATGAAAATAAGCGAGAGGAGATTTATCTTCCCAGCTCACATCTTCGAGCAACAGGATACATTTTATATGGCCCCGCTACCGAACTCATTATTGCTGCACAGGGTCAAGTACAGCGATATGTTCTTGATTCATTTAATAAGTATGAATATGTTGGTACAATTCAAATTCCTAAAAATGGAAAGGCAATCTATTCCATCAATGAAGCCTCCTCTGCTCAGTGGGGTGTAGATATTCGGCGATGGATTGATGGATACAAAGTAGCTGGTACAAAGTATACCGCCCGTTACATTGGATCAATGGTAGCAGATGTTCATCGAACACTACTTTATGGTGGTGTATTTTGCTATCCAGCGGATAAGAAGAATCCAAATGGTAAATTACGTTTATTCTACGAATGCATTCCAATGGCGTATATTATGGAACTAGCAGGAGGAAAAGCAATTGTGGGAAAAGCATCCGTGCAGCGCATTTTGGAGCTAGTACCCAAGGAGATTCATCGGCGAAGTCCCATTTTATTGGGCTCCATACAGGAGATTGAAACCTACCAAATGCGCTCAAAACTATAATCTAAACCATGTGTGCTATGTATTTACTAATGAATCCAGTTGCACAGGCGCTTCAATCCACCTGTTTTATTGGACGCATTGCAGGAATTGAACTACAAGTAGCACATGATATACATAAGAAACCGGATCTACAAGAACTTGAAAATAATGCAGGAATTCATATTACGAGCCGCGAATCGCTTCAGGCCTATGTTACGCAACTTCTTACTGCATACGATCACTGTACGCACATTGCAGAATGGGAGAAAACAGGAGCGGTCTATGCCATTACAGGTCGTGGTCAAGAATTAATTGCGAAGCGAACCCCACATATTCCCAAAATCCCTGCACGACAACTGGAACCATATTATGAACATCCGTCATGGATGCCAGTAATGAAAGGAAAAAGAATTCTTGTTGTTCATCCATTTGATCTTGAATCACGTGTCCCCCATTTATCAAACATTTTTCCAAATCGATCCTGGCTAGAAGACTGTACATTTACATTTGTTAAACCCCCGCTTACCCTTGCAGGAAATCATGGAGGGAAAGATTGGCAGATCCATTTGAGTGAATTTCTGCCAAAACTAGAGGGTAAAGAATTTGATGTTGCTCTTATTGCAGCAGGTGGGTATGGAATGCTTATTGCGGATCATATTTACACTCATTTACATAAATCGGTCATGTACATTGGAGGCGCTCTACAGCTCTTTTTTGGTGTAATTGGAAAGCGTTGGTTTGATAATCCTGATATTGTGAAATTGGTGAATGATAGTTGGATCAGACCGGCTCTATCCGAACAGCCTCCGAATTATAAGAAGGTGGAGAAGGGGTGTTACTGGTAAGAAACTTAAACCATCTTATTTATTTTTATATAGAATGTCGGATTACTATCCTGCATATCAACCAGTACTAACTCCAATGTCAGCGACTCCCTCCTCTTTAACTATTCCAGCAGAGGTTCATTCGCCAACTACGATTTATCAACAAGGCTATGATGATGGAATGAGTGAAGGATATCGCGAAGGTCATTATCATGGTCATCAAGAAGGATATGAAGAGGGATATGAAAAGGGATATGAAGAGGGATATGAAGTAGGACATCGAGAGGGAATACAAAAAGGATTGTGGTGGGGTATGGCATGGGCTCTTACCATGTCAGCGATATGGATGGGGGTTCGGAGTGCTCCACGTGTATCCATCCAATAATGGCAGGATCATTCAGTGAAAGTTCGCGGCTATCATGTGGTCGTTCCCATTCCTTCCAATTTTGTTCTGCAATTCGGAGAGTATTGCTATGTTCTGTGTCAACTTCAACGACAATGCCTGTGTGACCATAGGGATTAAGGTGAAGAATAAGGATGTCGCCTACGCGGGGCGTAAAAGTACCGGATGGAAAAAAAGAGCAGGGAATGGACTCCTTTGTATCTACACGGGTCATGTGTGTAAGGCGGCGCAGTGCATAGGCATCCTCTACTGACGGAAAGGTAAGGCGATAGATCTGAAGATAATATCGCCGAACAAATTCGACGCATTGCCACTTTTTCCCTGTGTTAATTCCATCTTGATAGTGATCCTTAAGATTGTATTGGTCGATTTTACAGTAGGATACGACGCCATTTTTTGTTACTCCACATATTCGATCTTTTGTAATATAATAAATACAAATCAAAATAAGTGCACCTAGAATCAGGAGCATCATACTATCCTATATCAGAGGATTTCTCATGTTCAACTTCCAATACAAACACGGCAACGGACTGTTTCTTATGATGCGATATAATTCGCTTTATGATCCAGTTACGATATGTACTACCAACCGCAACATAAGGCCCACCATTTGGATCTACTGATTGAAGGGTACCTTGAGGATCATATGACATAGAATATGATAACACATGATAACATGTAACGGTTAACATGGTTTTATCGCGAGATAGCTCATAGGTTCGAAGGGAGCCGAAACGACTTTTGTCCACCCAACGCTGAATGCTCATTGGATAATATACACAATATAAAGCCTTAACTCAATTTTATATGTGAAGCAAATGTATAAAGAATATCTTGAACTGTATCAACGATACACTCAACAGTATGGTCCACACACGGCCATATTCTTGATGGTAGGATCCTTTTATGAACTCTATGATATCCAAGATGTAGAAACGGGCGAAACACAGGCGAATGTGCGAGAGATTGTTGATCTATTGGGCATTCAGCTTTCAAATAAAAAAGGCGATGTCGGGCAAGGAAAAGACGGACTCTTTGCAGGGTTTCCCGATTATGTGCTACACAAATGGGCAGGACGCCTTACTTCAGCAGGATGGACGGTTGTCATTGTAGATCAAATCAAAGATGCAAGAGGTAAAGTGAAAGAACGAAAGGTCTCACGGATTCTTTCTCCTAGTACACATATTGAGAACACACCAGCCACGGATACACCCTATATTCTCACACTCTTCTTTGAACAAGGTAATCAAGTTGCCCCGTCATTTGGTGCCGCCGTTCTTGATCTAACAACAGGAAGCACACGGACGTATTCGGGAAAAGCGGCAGGTCGTCCTGATCTATGGACAGCAGATGATCTTATACAACTAATTAGTGTCTATGCACCAAAAGAAATCTTGATTCAATGGCGCGGTGATATGATGCCTGATGGTAGCTGGTTTCGTCGCCTGTTTCATCTCCCTCCTATTCTTCCTCTTCATCTTCGCCGCCTGGAATCCTATGGATCCTTTGCATCTGAACTAGTTTGTGCGGAATATCTACAAATGATTTATCGTATTAAATCGGTGCTTCCTGTACGAACGTATCTTGGACTTCGGTCTGCCCAGGAGGAACTAGCACTGGTTCATCTTCTGCAGTTTGTGGAAGAGCACCACCCCAGTATGCTAAAGTCATTTCACCGAAATGAAGCATGGACGCCTGATACACGACTTATTTGCGGAAATCATGCACTCACTCAGCTACAAATGACGGCAACCAATGTAACCGAATCGGTACTTGGCCTATTTGATAAATGTATTACACCAATGGGAAAACGTGCTATGAAAGAGCGACTTCTAAGTCCCTATTCTAATGCAAATGACATTCGTTCGCGCCTATGCGAAGTAAAAGAATATATTACATGGCCTGAGGAAACAATTAAACAATTGGAACGACAATTGCGATTTATGTTTGATCTTCCGCGCCTTCATCGACGTCTTCTTTGTGGGCTGATTGCTCCATCAGAAATTGTCGCTCTCTTTCAAACCTATGCTGCTACACACGTGATTGCAAGACATATTACATCGCAGTCATCATTACGCGCACCATTTACAGAGGAGCAGTGGTCTCAATACATCACCGTGTTTCAGACCCATTTTGTGGAAGAGAAGGCACAGAGTGCTAATTCAGACAGCACTGCATTTCATCCTGAAACCTATCCACGCATTGGTCAAAAAGAGGGGGATATTAAGACCATTCTTCTTCAAATTCAACAACTTCGAACAGAAATAGCGGAGAAGGGCGGGGTAGCAGAGGATGCTATTCGGCTCGAGGAGCGAGAGAAAGAGCCCTATGGCTTTAAGGGATCTACGATCACACTTCAACAACTCAAGAAGCGTATGAAAGAACTTCCTGAAGGAACAAAAATCGCAGAGCTGAAATCAGGTGGATGGATTGATTGTACACGCCTCCAACAATTCAACACGGCGCTGCAAAAGGAACGGGAGGCACTGGATCGACTAATTCGTATTCACATTGCGGACGCCTGTCAGGCAATTTCCGAAGCGGGAGAATCCCTATGGTGGATGATGGAGCATTGGATTTGTCACGTGGATAATACGCAATGTATTGGAACAGTATCAAAGGAGAAGGGATTTAGTTGCCCAATGATTGAGGACTCGATACATGGATCTCATGTAGAGATTACCCGTCTTCGACATCCATTGGTAGAAGCATCTGCGAGTCGATTATCCTATGTGAAACACAATGTTCAATTGGATAATACAAATGGATGGCTGATCTATGGAATGAATGCAAGTGGAAAATCAACGCTCATGAAAGCAACAGGTATTTGCATTTTACTAGCCCAGGCAGGGTGTTTTGTACCGGCACAGGCTATGCGCCTGGCACCCTTTCGAGCCGTCTATACACGTATTTTGAATCAGGACAATTTATTTGCAGGTCTCTCATCCTTTGCGGTAGAAATGTCAGAACTGCGTGATATTTTACGTCATGCAGATGCCTATACTCTTGTGCTAGGAGATGAACTGTGTGCAGGAACAGAGTCTATTTCTGCACAGGCACTTGTGGCAAGTGGAATTCAGTGGTTGAGCAAACGAAATGCAAAATTTATATTTGCAACCCATTTACATTCATTGCCTACCTTATTTGATTCACATAAGGAAAAGGTAGAGGTATGGCATCTTCACGTGGAATATGATCCATGTACGCAAAAAATAATCTATGATCGTTCTCTTCGTCCAGGAAGTGGATCAACACTTTATGGCCTGGAAGTGGCTCGGGCCATGGATCTCCCAGCAGAATTTATTGAACAAGCCCTTCAAAATCGTCATCGAATTATAGGATCCACATCGCAAGAAGAGGCGCCATTGTCTTCGTGGAATAAGGATATTGTCCGTCGTATGTGTGAATCATGCCAAAAACCAATTGTGCGAGAATTAGAAGTTCATCATATACAGCATCGCTCCACGGCACAGAATCAGATCTTGGAGGATGGCTCACATATGAATGATAAACGAAATCTAATGGTTCTGTGTCAAGCGTGTCATGATGCGATTCATGCAGGAGAACTTCACGTAGGGGCCCTACAAATGACATCAAATGGTCCTGAAAGAATGGTAGAACGAGTAGTTGAAGGAAGGAAAAAAGGAAAATGGACGGAGGAGGAGCTAGAAACCATGAAAAAGACGTTAAAAACGTACTCGTTAATGTCATTAAAATCGATTCGTGTCCATCTGCATTCAAAGCATGATATTGAGGTGAGTGAGGCGATTCTAGGAAAAATGCGGAGAGAATTACTTATTTGATTTTTGATGCACCGATTTATGCCCCCTTTCCCAGTTTATACGTTGGCATTCGGTAGAGCAATATCGAGGAGCTTTATTTCGATTACATGCATGGCATCGCTTATGTTGTGTTCTACCAATACTTTCAGGAGTTTTACCACATACATTGCATCCTCTTGCAGGATCAAGTTTATTGGAAGAGGCGGCAGATGCGGAGAGCGTCTCATTGTTACCAGCTAAAGAATTAGTAATCGATTTTATCTCAGAATTACTGTAATTCATATATATATTATAGCATGGTGCAATGAGCTGTTTCACACCTTCCTTCTTTGTTGTACGGATAAATGATGCAATACTCTGAATTTCAGACATAGTTGTGGGTATAATAATTAATATAGGATCATGATCGGGAATTTGTTTACTTAGACTTATATGAAATTGTATGTTATCAAATGGTAGTTCTTGTGACTTTCGTTTCCATGTTTTTATCTTTAATTCTTCAGCTACAGATAAAAATTCTGTAGGCATACGATCCTCTTTTGGTGATATGTAAAAGATTTGTGCCTTTTTAATATCCGTCAGTTTTTTCATCATATTTAATATTTTTGTTTCATAATCAACTTCTGAAGGAGAAGATTCTACAGCTTTTTGAACTAGATACATCATAGAATAAGAACCCCGTTTCGATATATGTCTTTCAATAAATTGTAATATCTGTTCTTTCAAATCTCCACCACGTTGACGTCTTATATGACGATTGGATCGTCTATTTCTCTTATTGGTGCGCCGATTCATTCACTATCGTTATTGGATAAAATAATGCTATTGAATGTAAGTTAACGACGAAAACCACCACCCTGAACTGTACCACCACCCGCTTCACGCTGATTAGAGGGTTGTGAATAAGCAGAAAGAGCCATTAAATCCTTGGTCAATTCTGCCTGACCAGCCTCTGTACCCTGTGTCAACTTCATAATATGCTTTCGGTAGATCAGGTTTTCCTCTGTTAGCATTTCAACCTGTTTCCGGAGGAGATCGACATCACGGCGAATCGCAACAAACTCCTGACGGACGGGGTTACCTGCTTGGTAGTTCAGACTTGCACTGTATAGAACCGAAGTCATTTCTGATGTCGGATCAACTTTAAAATAAGAGAGAACAAACGCATTTCATAAAAATTGATGTACAAACCTTTCGTCATGTATCCTAGAGATGATCATTCCGATTCGCTGCATGAATTGTGGAAATATCTTAGCGGACAAATGGCTATATTATCAGAAACGAGTGCGGGAATCAAAGGCGGAACCCATTTATATGGATGGAAAAACTGTTCCGGATACGGTACAAAGCGCCGCCCTCAAAGAACTTGGGCTCACACGATATTGTTGTCGTAAGCATATGTTGACACATGTTGATTTGATTGATAAAATTTAGATAGTATAGAGGAAATGGAGTTCTTTATTCCTGGATTACTATTATTTTTGGTATCCATCATTATTACTGCCATTATTGCCCCGACGGCTACACCCATGATAACAGCCATTCTTTCAATTATATTCTTGACCTATGGCATTTATGATCACTATCAAATGTTTGCTTCGGAGTATCGTTTGAGTACATGGCAAGAAGGAATTAAGATTTATGCACCATTTTTGATGATTGGCGCCATTATTATCTTCTCGATTACGGGCATGTTTGCCTTTTTTACAAAGGGTGAAGTTCCTGTTCCTTCTGTTTCAAATATAAGTGATACAATGACAAATGCCAAAAATGCCATTGCGAATGTAGGAAATAAGATTGCAAATAATGTGGGAGCGCTCACCAACACTGTTACAAAAACTGTAAATAATGTGATACCAGCAGGAAATAATCGAGCAAAGTCAAATGGAACAACTCCCAATGGTATAACACGCAGTTTATTTGAGACAGTATAAGTAGGATGGTTCGCAATACCAAAAAATCAAAACGATCCATGACTTCGATACCCGAATTACGGCGTTCATTCGAACATATTGAAGAATTTGTTGATCACAAAATTGCCCAGCATTGCACAAAAGATGTCTTACGTGCCGACTTGCGAAAAGAATGGAGACAGGTCTTTTCCAAAACATTGGATGCCTCCTCTGCCGATGCTTTTATTGAGGATCGAATGAAATATCGCAATCGTCGTGGTACAAAGCGAGGTACTCGCCGCCAAGGAGGTGGTGCTGTACTTGCAGGTGCCCCACTTGATTATCAAACACGCGCAGGTATATATCTTGCTCCAGGACAAATTCCCGACGCCAGGGGCCATCTCCCGTTATCATCGGGGGCACCCTCTACATATGGAAGCTATGTGCAGTATGTAGACAAGGGATTTTGGAATCCGGAAATTGCCCAATCCTATGATCCGGTAGCAGGACAGCCAAAGTGGCCGGTTGTTCCTGCAGGAATGGGTTCGAATGCAGTACGTGGCGGCTCCCGCGGTAGATCTAGAAAACAGAGAAAACTGCGCCGCGGGGGTGCATCGCTGGTAGATAGCATGGGATCCTTTTTTTCTCAACTAGGCACTCGGCCATTTCCAGCTCAGGCTCCACCAGGAATCGCACAAGATATGCAGAGCATGATGAATGGATCGCGTGTAGGACCCTCACCGGATCAAGTACAGCGTCAAGTACAGTATAACTTGGGAACAAAGTATCCAGCCGTGATCGATCCTCTTGTCTTTAAGTAGATGAGCGCTCTTCATTGCCCAACTCCTGAGCGATTTAGCTATCGCGTATTATTGTTACGGGAACGCTATCTGATTTCCATTGATGCGATTCAATCGTCTGATCGGATCTATGAATTTATGTGCATTCATCCGGTTACGCCGCCTCTTTGCTTATCAATATTGAGTCCATTGAATGAGAATAAGGAGAAAAAACAACCATCTGATTTTAAAAAACAGGAACCCCTTCAAGAAGATATCGTAGAATATGGGATAGATGATGAAGATTAAAATATATCATGAACAAATCAAATTCGCTCATGATGTGTAGCATAAGACTCTTTTATTATGATAGGTCAGATAGATGGCGCTCGACGGAAATGCGGCGAGAGAATTGTCACGGAAATTGATTGATACCTATTTTCGTACAACGCCTTATCCTTATACCCGACATCACATTGATTCATATGATCAATTTGTTCAGCAAGATATGCTGAGTATCATACGCTCTCAGAATCCAGTATTAATTCTTAAAGAGTTATTGCCAGGAAATAATCTGAAAAATACCTATCGATATCAAATTCAGATTTACATTGGAGGAAAAGATGGCACCATGATTGAAATGGGATCTCCGACACTTAGCCTTCAGAATACAGAGGAAGTACGTCTTCTGTATCCCAATGAAGCACGATTGAGAAATCTAACATATGCCTCCACGATATATGCGGATATTATGGTAGTAATTACCTATACACCCGAGATTGGCGTTGAACCCATGATATTCGAAGAATCATTCTCAAAATGGCAATTATTTAATATTCCTGTTATGCTTCACAGCCGTTACTGTATTTTACATAATAAATCGCGTGATTTTCTTAGAGAAGC
>Ga0214921_10011613_pt1 | contig 10666 bp, 8 predicted proteins | sample LL1505_MetaG_FD_177992 | JGI IMG/M metagenome (GOLD analysis project Ga0214921, IMG submission 177992) | Freshwater microbial communities from Lake Lanier, Atlanta, Georgia, United States - LL-1505 | ecosystem: Environmental > Aquatic > Freshwater > Lake | place: USA: Georgia | collected 2015-05-28
AGCTGGGTGGGTCATTGCCGTTGAGTAGTTCTATCAATGCCAAAGGCCCCTTGTGCAACAAAGCATCGCCTTCTATCACCGCTCCTTTTGCCTGAAAGCTGTTGACGCTGAAAGTTGGCAAGATGTCAGGTGCCATGAGGGCATCCATGTCTAAAAGCGTAGCATCAAACGCAACTGGGTAGTGTGTAGGCATGCCAGTCTGCCATTGAAAAGCTTTGAAGTAATTGGCCACAGAGCCAACGACATCGGCGGGGTTGTTGAACAAATCAATGTGTTTGTCGCCATCAAAATCGACTGCAAAGTTGGCCCAACTTGATGGCATAAATTGGGGCAGTCCCATGGCCCCCGCGTAGCTGCCTTTGAGTTGGGTGGGATTGATTTTTTCCTTAGAGGCCATCACCAAAAACTGTGCCAATTCTTTGGAGAAAAAGGTCTGACGTTCTATGGCTCTTGGATGTTCTTTCGGAAAGTCAAAGGTCAGGGTGCTCAATGCGTCTAAAACCCTGAAGTTGCCTGTATGTTGTCCGTAAAAAGTTTCAACGCCTATGACGCCCACAATGAGCCATGGCGGCACGCCATAAGTTTGCTCGGCTTGGTTAAGAAGCGCTTGGTGCCGCTGCCAAAACTGAAGGCCTGCCTGAATGCGTTTGGGTTCGATGAAGCGGGCACGGTAGGCCGCCCAATTTTTTTGACTGACTTGGGCAGGAGGCAAGATCAGCTTGGGGATGCTGGGAATCAGCTTGGCTTGTGCCAGTTGTTTTTTGACCCATTTGGGGTCTAGTTGATTTTCCTGTGCCACCCGCTCAGCCCACGCCATGGCATCGGGCCTTTTGGCATAGGATGCCCCCGCAGCAGGCACGGTGGATTTGTTTTTGGACTTTGATTTTTTGGCACTTTCGGCGGCTTGTGTCCCTGCTGAAATACACAGCCCCAAACTGATCAAGATCAAAGTCAAAATTCGCATGGCTTGAGTTTAGCCTTTGAAATGCGTACAGGTGTCGTGATAAGCTGAGCGCTTCACATTTTGTCCCTCTTTTTTAAAAAAAATACCCATGGGTGCTACTGGCTATTTCACACACTCTGATTGTCGCCTGCACGAAATGGGCGAGGGTCATCCTGAGTGCCCCCAGCGCCTAGATGCCATTGAAGATCGCTTGCTGATTACGGGGCTTGATCACGCCCTAGATCGCAGAGAGCCGTCACCAGCCTCTTTGGCAGACATCGAATTGGCCCACGGCCGCATGTATGTGGCTTCGCTCAGGGGCTTGAGTGATGCACTGATTGAGGACATGCAGGCGGGCGGTCCTTCGCACACAGCGCTTGATCCTGACACCTCCATGAACGTGCACACATGGCAAGCCGCCTTGCGTTCCGCTGGCGCGGCATTGGATGCCACCGACGCGGTCATTTCGGGTGAATTGGAAAATGCTTTCTGCGCTATTCGCCCGCCAGGTCATCATGCCTGTCGTGACAAGGCCATGGGCTTTTGCTTTTTCAACAATGTCGCCATTGCAGCCAAATACGCACTCGAGCGCCACGGCCTCAAGCGCGTTGCCATTGTTGATTTTGATGTGCACCATGGCAATGGCACCGAAGACATTGTGGCGGGTGATGAACGTATTTTGATGGTCAGCTTCTTTCAGCATCCGTTTTACCCTGAGGGTGGTGCACTTAAACAAGATGCCAACTTGGTCAATTTGCCTGTACCTGCCTATACCAAGGGCATGGACATTCGAGAGTTGATCGAGATGATGTGGATACCTCGCTTAGAAGCCCATCGACCTGAACTTATTTTCATCAGTGCAGGATTTGACGCCCATCGAGAAGACGATTTGGGGCAGTTGGGCTTGGTCGAACAAGACTATGTGTGGATGACTCAGCGCATCAAAGACATGGCTCTTAAATATGCCAAGGGCCGTATCGTGAGCTGCTTAGAAGGTGGCTACAACCTCAGTGCTTTGTCCCGCAGTGTTGAGGCGCATCTCCGCGTCTTGGCTGATGTTTGAAAATATTCAAGGATACCCACTTTGACCACTGCGCCTAGCATGATGAATGACCCCGTTTTTTGGTGGTCACACATCAACCCTCAACAAGCCACCCAAGAACTTCTCCTGTTCGTGGCTTGCATTGCCATGGCTTGGTTTCTGGTGTGGGGTGTTCGCCGTGCCACGCCGCAATGGGATTTGTCTGTTCTGTTGGGCCGGCGTCTGTTTGATGGTGTGCTGTTTCCGTCGCTATTGTTAGTCATGGTTTTCATCGCGCGGGCTGTTTTGGCGAAATCACAAGCCCTCTGGATTTTCGATTTTCTCGTACCCGTCTGTTTTTCTTTGGCGGTCATCAGATTGGGCGTCAAGGTTCTCCAAGTGACCTTCAAGTCTGCTGACTGGGTGAGGCCCCTTGAAAGAAGCTTTTCATGGCTGGCATGGGCCGCGGTTGTTCTTTGGTTGACCGGCTTGCTGCCTTTGGTGCTCGAAGAGTTAGACCAAATCAAGTGGAAAATTGGCACTTCACATCTGTCCGTCAGAACCCTTATTGAGGGTGGCTTGACTGCTTGCTTGGTTCTGTTGCTCACCCTTTGGGTGTCCTCTGCCATCGAAGCCAAATTGCTCAAATCTTCCTCTGGCAGTGAATTGTCGCTGCGCAAGGCGGCGAGCAATGCGGTCACTTCTTTACTGATGTTTGTGGGCTTGATGTTGTCTTTGTCCGCGGTTGGCATTGACCTCACAGCACTCTCTGTATTAGGGGGTGCGGTAGGTGTGGGTATTGGTTTTGGTTTGCAAAAATTGGCAGCCAATTACGTCAGTGGTTTTGTGATCTTGGCCGAGCGCAGCATGCGCATTGGTGACAGTGTCAAAGTAGACGGCTTTGAAGGACGCATCTCTGATATCAAAGCGCGTTACACCGTCATTCGGTCACTGACTGGGCGTGAATCCATCGTGCCCAACGAAATGCTGATTAACAGCCGTGTTGAAAATTTGTCATTAGCCGATTCGCGCATTTTGCAGTCCACCCAAGTCACTGTGGCCTACGGCACGGATGTCGATGAGGTGATGCAACTTCTGATGCAGGCCTGCGAGGCGCAAAACAAAGTCTTGAAAGATCCTTTGCCGTTTGTCACACTCACCCATTTTGCCGCTGATGGCTTGGAGTTTGGTGCCCATTATTGGGTCGATGAACAACAGGCTGGTTTGTTGACTTTGAAGTCAGAAATTAACATTCAAATATTGCAGCTGCTGCAGGCAAAGGGCATTGAAATTCCATACCCTCAGCGTGTGATCCACACCCGCAGTTTGCCCTGATACTCTGCGCTTCTTGGAGGCGCTCAGTCACTGCTTAAGTTAGCGCACTGCTTTTACCGGTGCAAGTTGGCCTTCAATGCCGATGCGCACAAACTGACCGCTGTGTTGGCCTCTTGCATCACGCGCCCCATGGTGATGAAGCCATGAATTTGCCGTTCAAAACAAATGTATTGCGAAGAGACACCGGCTTTGGTCAGTGCATCGGCATACATCAAACCTTCATCGCGCAGAGGATCGAAGCCAGCAGTCATGACAAAAGCGGGAGGCAGTCCTGCATGACTGTCGGCCAGCTGAGGTGAGGCGCGCCAATCTTTGGCATCTTCGCGGTTGCGCAAATAATTTTCAGTGTAATAAGCAATGGACTCTTGAGTGAGCATGTAGCCTTTGCCGTTGGCGTGATAGGACGCTGTGTCTTGCCACATGATGGTGGCAGGATAAATAAGCAGTTGATAAGCGGGTTGGACTGCCAGGCCTTTTTGATCGCGCAGTCCAATGCACGCTGCGGCCGACAAATTGCCGCCAGCACTGTCACCACCCACCGCAATGCGATGGGGGTCAATGCCTAAACTTGCAGCTTGCGAAACAGTCCAATTGAAAGCTGCTACGGTATCTTCGTAAGCAGCTGGAAATTTGTGTTCTGGCCCCATGCGGTAATCCACTGAAACCACCACCACCTCGGCTTGTAGGCACAGACTTCTGCACAGCACATCGTGGGTGTCGAGGTCGCCAATGGTCCAGCCGCCACCATGAAGGTAGACCAAGCCAGGTAAGACCTTTTGAGTTTGTGCGCCATGAGGGTGGTACACCCTGATTGGCACATTCACGCCGTTGGCTGAAAACACTTTGTCTTCTACTTTGAAAACTTCTGGTGCATCGGGCTGCGTGAATGCACGCCGAGATCGATAAGACGCACGTGCTTCTGTGGGCGATAGGGTGTTTACGGGAGGCACACCCTTGTCAATCATGAGTTGCATCAGGGCTTGGGCTTGAGGGTCTAGCATGTTCAATCCATCATCGAAGGTAACCACAGGCTGATGCCTGGGAAGGCCAGCAAAATACCCAGCGTGATGATCAGCACCACCACCATGGGCCAAACGCCCCGAAAGATGGCGCCGAGGCCGACGTTGGGCAACAAGGCGTTCAGCACAAAAAGATTCATACCGACGGGTGGGGAAATGAGTCCAATTTGAATCACCATCACGATCAGGACACCAAACCAGACGGGGTCAAAACCCAATTGAACCACGATGGGAAAAAACAGCGGTATGGTCAGCAAGACCATGGTCAGCTCTTCCATCACGGTGCCCAAAAGCACATAGATCACCATCATGGCTGCGACAACCATGATGGGGGAAAGGCCTAGATGGGTGATCCATTCTTTCAGCTCAAATGGCAAGCTGGTGTAGTTGACGAAGTTGGCAAAAATCGTGGCGGCAATGAGCAAGGTGAATAGCATGCCGGTGGTTCGTGCTGATTCGACCAGAACTTCCATGAGCACTTTCCAACTCAGGGCTCTGCGGGCCAGTGCAAAAAGAAAAGCACCTGTCGCACCCATGCCTGCGCCCTCGGTGGCTGTGAAGAAGCCACCATAAATGCCACCCAATACCAGCACCACCAAAACCAAAACACCCCAGATGCCACGCAAGGCTTGTAAGCGTTGTGACCAGCTGAACTTCTCACCCGCTGGCGCGTGTTCAGGATTCTGCCAAGTCATCACGACGACCGCCAACATCATGAGACAGGCGGTCAAAATGCCAGGCAAAACACCTGCAGCAAACAATTTACCAATGTGGGTTTCTGTGATGATGCCGTAGATCACAAGGATGGTGGAAGGTGGGATCATGATGCCCAAAGTGCCGCCAGCAGCGATCACCCCTGTGGACATGGCGTCGCTGTAGCCCAGTTTTTTCATCGAGGGGTAAGCCACTTTGCCCATGGTGGCTGCTGTGGCAATGGACGAGCCGCAAATGGCGCCAAATCCTGCACAAGCCGCAATGGTGGCATGTGCCAGCCCACCCTTGCGGTGTCCAATGAAGGTGTATGCCGCATGGAAAAGCTCGTGTGCCAAACCAGCGCGTGCCACAAAATTGCCCATCAGAATAAACAGAGGTATGACAGACAAGGTGTATGCAAACCCTGTCTCGTGGACCACTTGGGCGGTGCTGGCCATGGCCGGCAACCAGCCACGTGTCAACCCGATGCCGACAATGCCAACCAGACCCATGGAAAAAGCCAAAGGCATGCGCATCAGGGCTAACACAAAGATCGCCACGAATCCAAGCAATGCGGCTGTCATACTGTACCGCCTTCTGAGGCATTGTCATCATGGGGCAAAAAAGCTTTTGCCAGATGTACCAAACCCGCTAAACCACACAACAAACCCATGCCCTGAATGAAGGGCGCTTTGGTGATTTTGAGTTGTGCAGTGGTTTCGCCTGTGACTGCAAACTCTCCACCTGTTTGCCACATTAAATAAGCCAGACCAAAGAGCAAGGCCGCGCAGGCAATGTGAATCAGAGCTTGTTGTATTTTACGAATCCAACTGGGAAGAAACCCGTCGAGTGAGTCGAACACCACGTGCTCACCCTTGAGTGAGACCAAAGGAAGCGCCGCGAAGATGACCACGACCATCAACAATTCTGTTAGCTCCAAAGAACCGGTGATGGAATGCGACAGAAATTTTCGGCCAGAGACATCCAAAAATGTCAGCAACATGATGGCAAATAGGGCGGTACCAGCAAGTGTGCTGCACAGAATTTCAAGAATTTTTTTCAAAGCTTATCCATCAAAAAAGCGGTATTTGCTGTAAGGGCAAATACCGCTGGTACTTTACATTTTCCTGAGGAGACACCTTAGGAAAATTCAGATTACTTTTGCTTTTGCAGCTTGGCGATTTCAGCGCGGAACTCAGACAATGCGCCAGAGGGGTCTTTCAGACCTTTGGTCTTGGCTGCTTGAGCCCAGTCGCGCTCTAGTTTGATGGTGCGTGCATTGACGTCGCGAACAAAGAAGCTATCTGCTTTGATGACTTTCACGCCATTTTTTTGCATGTTTGCCAAAGCAATATCGTCCACACGGTCCCAGGCCTTGCCAAAGCGACTTGCAACTGATTCGCCAGACAACTCGTCAACCACTTTTTTGTCTTCAGCTGAAAGGGCGTTGTATTTGGCCGGATTCATCATGAACACGAAACTGGTGTTGTAAAGACCGCCAGGGAACTGGGTTGCGAACTTGATGATCTTGTCAATTTTGAAGGAGTCAGTGGACTCCGCTGGAAACAGTGTCCCATCCATCACACCACTGGACAAGAGTTCATAGGAATCGGGAGCTGGTTTGAGCGTGACGTTCATGTCCAGGGTTTTGGTGATTTCATTGACCATGCCGCCGCCAACTCGGAATTTAAGACCAGGGAGGTCTTCAACGCGGGTGATGGGTTTCTTGGTGTTGAAAACGATGCCTGGGCCATGGGTGAAATAACCCAAAACTTTGACACCTTGGTGTTCAGCAGCAAATTCTGGGTATTTGCTGGCAACGCGGTTGAAAGCCACAGACAAGGGCTCAGCGCGGTCACCCAAGAAGGGGAATTCGGCCATTTGTGAAAGAACAAATCGACCCGGTGTGTAACCGTGCACGGTAAAAGAAACATCGACCAAGCCGTTTTTAACGGCGTCGAAAGTGCCTGGCGCTGGGGTGACGGCTCGGGGAAGGATGTTGCAACGAACGCGATTGGAAGTTTTGCTTGCCAGGTCATCACACCATTCTTTTTGGGAGACCGACAGACCGTGGGTGGGTGGCACCCAGCTTGATACGGTCAAAACTGTTTGTGCTTGTGCCAAGCCGCTGAAGCCGACGAGGGTCGCCGCTGTCATGGCCATCAAAGTTTTTTTCATCTGAGCGCTCCATTAAAAATACAATCGCTAAGCCGATTGGTTACTTCTAAGATGTTAATCCTAATTCACCTACCGATTGGTCGGTGAATTCCCGAGGGTGCCAAAAAAATATGAACATTGTGGGTTAACAGTTTCAGTCTAAAATTCGAACGATCGTGCTTTTTTGCCAGGCTGAGGTTCGCGGAAATGAAAAATTGATGCACAATTGACGTTTACGTAACGTCAATGCGATGCGGCCGTGTCTGGCGCTTGGGTTTTGATATCAATGGAGAGCTTTCATGAAAATACTGGTGCCCGTGAAGCGGGTTGTTGACTACAACGTGAAGGTGCGCGTCAAGTCTGACGGCACAGGCGTCGATATCGCCAACGTCAAAATGAGCATGAACCCCTTTGATGAAATTGCAGTGGAAGAAGCAGTTCGTTTGAAAGAGAAGGGCTTTGCCACCGAAGTGATCGCCGTATCTTGCGGTGTTACGCAATGTCAAGAAACATTGCGCACCGCCATGGCCATCGGTGCTGATCGCGCCATCTTGGTTGAAACCACAGAAGAGTTGCAGCCATTGGCTGTGGCCAAATTGCTCAAAGCCTTGGTTGACAAAGAGCAGCCGGGCTTGATCATCTTGGGCAAACAAGCCATTGACGATGATTGCAACCAAACGGGCCAAATGCTGGCCGCATTGGCTGACTTGCCGCAAGCCACATTCGCCTCCAAAGTAGAAGTGGTCGACGGCAAAGCGCAAGTCACGCGAGAAATCGATGGCGGTCTTGAAATTTTGTCAATCTCCATGCCCGCTGTCATCACCACAGACTTGCGTTTGAATGAACCGCGTTATGTCACCTTGCCCAACATCATGAAGGCCAAGAAAAAACAACTCGACACCTTCAAGCCTGAAGATTTGGGTGTCGATGTATCACCTCGCATCACCACCTTGAAAGTGTCCGAACCACCAAAGCGTTCAGCGGGTATCAAAGTACCTGACGTCGCTACTTTGGTTGATAAATTAAAGAATGTATCGAAGGTAATCTCATGAGCGCTTTAGTGATTGCAGAACACGACAACGCATCGATCAAAGGTGCAACCCTGAATACCATCACAGCCGCTGTGGCTTGCGGTGGTGATGTGCACGTTTTGGTGGCAGGTCACAACGCCAGTGCGGCTGCTCAAGAGGCGTCCCAAATTGCAGGTGTGTCCAAGGTGATTCACGCTGACTCGGAAGTTTTCGCGCATGCCTTGGCCGAAAATGTGGCCGCTCAAGTCCTGGCCATCGCTGCCAACTACACCCACATCTTGTTTCCAGCCACTGCTGGTGGCAAAAACGTATCGCCCCGTGTAGCAGCCAAGTTGGATGTCGCTCAGTTAAGCGATGTGACCTTGGTGCTGTCTGCCGATACCTTTGAGCGTCCTATCTACGCAGGCAATGCCATCGCTACAGTGCAAAGCAAAGATGCCATCAAGGTGTTAACAGTTCGCACAACTGGTTTCGATGCGGCTGCAAGGACAGGTGGTTCGGCCAGCGTTGAAAGCATTGCGGTCATCACTGACAGTGGCAAAAGCGCCTTCAAGGGCAGCGAAATCGCCAAAAACGATCGGCCTGAACTGACAGCCGCCAAGATCATTGTGTCGGGTGGCCGTGCGCTGGGCAGTGCTGAAAAGTTTGCCGAAGTGATTACACCCTTGGCAGACAAATTGGGTGCTGCCATGGGTGCCAGCCGTGCGGCGGTGGATGCAGGTTACGCGCCCAACGATTGGCAAGTGGGCCAAACAGGCAAAATTGTGGCACCTCAGTTGTATGTAGCCTGCGGCATTTCAGGTGCCATTCAGCACTTGGCCGGCATGAAAGACAGCAAGGTCATTGTGGCCATCAACAAGGATGCTGAAGCACCCATCTTCAGTGTGGCTGATTATGGTTTGGAAGCCGATCTGTTTGTGGCGGTGCCTGAATTGGTCAATGCTCTTTAAAGCGCTTGATTGAATTTGAATGTGAGTTTGAAGGGCATCCTCTGAGGTGCCTTTCTTTTGTTTGGAGATACAGATGAGTTACGTTGCCCCTTTAAAAGACATGCTTTTCAACATTGAACACTTGGCCCAAATTGACCAAGTGGCGCAAATGCCCGGTTTTGAAGATGCGGGTTTAGAAACTGCACAAGCTGTGTTGCAAGAGTGCGCCAAGTTGAACCAAGATGTGCTTGCACCTTTGAATTGGGAGGGCGATAAAAATCCATCTGCCTTTTTAAATGGTCAGGTCAAGACCACACCAGGTTTTAAAGAAGCATTCAAGCAATACGGTGAGGGCGGCTGGCAAGGTTTGCAGCACCCCACTGAATTTGGCGGACAAGGTTTGCCTAAAACCATTGGCGCAGCTTGCGGTGAAATGCTCAACTCGGCCAACATGAGTTTTGCCCTCTGTCCTTTGCTAACAGATGGCGCCATTGAAGCTTTGCTAACGGCTGGATCCGACGAATTGAAAAATATTTACTTGGAGAAGTTAATTTCGGGTGAGTGGACGGGCACCATGAATTTGACGGAGCCCCAAGCCGGTTCCGATTTGGCTTTGGTGCGCACACGCGCTGAGCCTTTGCCCGATGGCACCTTCAAAGTTTTTGGCACAAAAATTTACATCACCTATGGTGAGCACGACATGGCTGACAACATCGTGCACTTGGTGTTGGCCCGAGTGCAAGGCGCGCCTGAAGGCGTGAAGGGCATCAGCTTGTTTGTGGTGCCCAAGTTCATGGTCAATGCGGACGGCAGCCTAGGATCTCGCAACGATGTCCACTGTGTCAGCATTGAACACAAGATGGGCATCAAGGCCAGCCCGACCGCTGTGCTTCAGTATGGTGATCACGGCGGCGCCATCGGCTATTTGGTGGGTGAGGAAAACCGTGGCCTTGAATACATGTTCATCATGATGAACGCTGCGCGTTATGCTGTTGGCGTTCAGGGCGTTGCCATTGCAGAGCGTGCCTATCAAAAAGCCGTTCAATACGCCAAAGACCGTGTGCAAAGCCGTCCGGTCGATGGCAGCATGAACACCTCGGCGCCCATCATTCATCACCCCGATGTCAAACGCATGCTCATGACCATGCGCGCCACCACAGAAGGCTGCCGTGCTTTGGCCACAGTGGCTGCTGCAGCCTACGACGCAGCACATCACCACCCAGATGCAGAAGTACGCAAACAAAACGCCTTGTTCTACGAATTCATGGTGCCTCTGGTCAAGGGCTACAGCACAGAAATGAGTTTGGAAGTCACTTCCTTGGGCGTGCAAGTTCATGGCGGCATGGGTTTCATTGAAGAGACAGGTGCTGCTCAGTACTACCGAGATGCCAAAATTCTGACCATTTACGAGGGCACAACAGCCATTCAAGCCAATGACCTAGTGGGTCGCAAAACCAGCCGAGACGGCGGCCAAACAGCCAAAGCATTGGCGGGTCAAGTTGAGCTCACAGAAAACGAATTGTTAGCCCATGCTCATG
>Ga0214921_10011614_pt1 | contig 10666 bp, 12 predicted proteins | sample LL1505_MetaG_FD_177992 | JGI IMG/M metagenome (GOLD analysis project Ga0214921, IMG submission 177992) | Freshwater microbial communities from Lake Lanier, Atlanta, Georgia, United States - LL-1505 | ecosystem: Environmental > Aquatic > Freshwater > Lake | place: USA: Georgia | collected...
GAAAATCCAGTCGACGTTCAAGCGACTCTTGTCGCGCTGACCGCCGAGACCGTCCACCGCGCCTGCCTGGGCGCAGATTCGATTTATGTCTGTGGCGGTGGGGCCCGCAACAGCGCCCTGATGAGGGCGATCCGGGCACTTTGCTCGCCAACGCCCGTCAGTACCACGGATGCGCTTGGCTTACCCGCTCACGCAGTCGAAGCGGCAGCGTTTGCGTGGCTCGCCCGTGAGCGCATGACCCAACGCCCCGCCGGAAGACCTACTGTGACCGGAGCCAGAGGCGCAAGGATACTCGGTGCCGTCTGGCCGGCACCGCTTTGAGTCTAGACGCTGGAGGTCTGATCAGGCCGAAAACGACGAACCGCAGCCACAGGTCGTCGTAGCATTTGGGTTCCGGATCACGAACTGCGAACCTTCGAGGTCTTCCTTGTAATCGATTTCAGCGCCCACGAGGTACTGATAACTCATGGCATCAATCAACAACTGAACCCCATTCTTGTCCATGACCGTATCGTCTTCGTTGATGACTTCATCAAAGGTAAAGCCATACTGAAAGCCTGAACAACCTCCGCCCTGCACGAATACGCGCAGTTTGAGCGCGGGGTTGCCTTCCTCTTCAATCAAGAGACTCACCTTGCCCGCAGCGCTGTCTGTGAAAACCAGAGGCGCTGGCATACCGGTGGCCGCATCCGCGATCGCGGGTTCAACAAGCGCATTCATCGCATCAAACTCCTACAGACCAAAAGAAGGTTAAACCTGAGTTTAAGGGAAACCGAGAGCCCGCGTTGACAACAAGGTCAGACATCGACCGGACTCAGGACAAAATCATCAGGGCAAAATCGGCAGCTGGGTCAAACCAGCGGTCTCTTCCAGGCCAAAAAGCAAGTTCATCACCTGCACCGCCTGACCAGCAGCGCCTTTGACCAGATTGTCTTCAACGACCAGCACGATCAGCAAATCCGAACCGGCAGGCCGATGTACCGCGATTCGAACCATATTAGACGCGCGCACCGAGCGGGTCTCTGGCGTTGACCCGGGTGGCATGATATCCACAAATGGCTCATGAGCGAATCGCGCCTCGTAAAGCGCCTGAAAATCGACCTCGCGGGCCATTGGCAGGACCCGCGCGTACAGCGTGGAATGAATCCCGCGGATCATCGGCACCAGATGCGGAACAAATTGAATCTGCACCGAGTGCCCGGCAATCGCAGTCAATCCTTGCGTGATCTCAGGCGCATGTCGGTGCCCCGCAACCCCATAGGCCTTAAAATTATCGGCGGCTTCGGCAAGAAGGGTACCGACCTCAGCCTTGCGGCCCGCCCCGGATACGCCAGAGGCGCAATTGGCGATCAGAGTCTGACAATCGACCAGACCAGCCTCGAGAACCGGCAACAAGCCCAATTGAACCGAAGTTGGGTAACAACCCGGTAGCCCTACCAAGCGCGCGGTTCGAATCGCCTCTCGATTGACTTCCGGTAGACCGTACACCGCCTCGGTCAACAGACCGGTCTGGGTGTGCGCCATCCCATACCACTGCGCAAACACCGCAGGATCTTTCAGACGGAAGTCAGCCGCAAGGTCAATGACCTTGACTCCGGCCTCTAGTAATTCGGGCGCATGGGCCATCGCGACCCCGTGAGGAGTCGCGAAGAAAACCACGTCGCAGTCCCGCAGCGCGCCATCGTCAGGCGCAGAAAACGTCAAATCCGCGACCTGAGCGTGCCCCCGAAGATTGGGGAACAAGGTCGGAACTGGCAGACCGGCCTCTGTGCGGGAGGTGATCGCACAGAGCTGCGCATGAGGGTGCTGCGCCAACAGACGCAGCAGTTCGACACCGGTGTATCCCGTACCGCCAACGATACCGATTCGGATCAAGGCGGCCGAGGTTAACGTTTGGAGAACTGCTTCCGACGGCGCGCTTTGCGGAAACCGACTTTTTTCCGTTCGACTTCACGCGCATCACGCGTCACCAAGCCCGCCGCTGAGAGTTGCGGTTTGAGCGTCGCGTCGTAATCAATCAACGCCCGCGTAATTCCGTGACGAACAGCGCCTGCCTGGCCGGATTCACCGCCGCCGTGCACGTTAATCTGGATATCAAACAAATGCTGATGACCGGTCAGTTCGAGCGGCTGTCGAGCCACCATCCGACCCGTCTCGCGGGCGAAGTATTCGTCAATCGGCTTGCCGTTGACAACGATCCGGCCGCTGCCTTTTTTCATGAAAACACGGGCTACTGAAGTCTTGCGACGGCCGGTGCCGTAATTTTTATCACCAATCATGAAGATGCGTCCCGTCAGATCTCAAGCGCTTGGGGCTGCTGTGCGGCATGCGGATGATCACCCTCGGCATACACCTTGAGTTTCTTAATCATTGCATAGCCCAGCGGGCCCTTTGGCAACATGCCTTTCACCGCTTTTTCGAGCGCGCGACCGGGGAAGCGGGCCTGCATGTTGGTGAAATTGGTTTCGGAAATACCGCCTGGGTAGCCACTATGACGGTAGTACTTTTTATCAAGCGCCTTGTTGCCGGTCACGCGGATCTGAGCCGCGTTGACCACGACGATAAAATCACCCGTATCGACGTGCGGAGTGAATTCAGGCTTGTGCTTGCCACGCAATCGATGCGCGATCTCTGCCGCGAGGCGCCCAAGCACCTTGTCTGCCGCATCGACGACAAACCAGTCGCGCCGGACTTCATGAGATTTAGCCGAAAAGGTTTTCATTGATCGAAAACTTTAAACTTTGAAGTGAGCCGATAAGTATATCGGGGCCTTTGCCAAGGAGTCAAATGGAACCTCAGGGTGCAGGAGCCGGTGCTGCGGAAGGCGCCAGTGGCTGCCACGTCTCGTCGTCAATGAGCTCGACCGACCGGGTGATCTTTGCCGTCTTCTCTAACATGACCGACGCCGAGCAATACTTCTCGTGCGAGACCTGCACGGCGCGCTCGACAACGTTGGCGCGCAAACGGCGCCCTCGGACCGTGAAGTGCACGTTGATGGCCGTGAAGACCTTCGGGTCGGTGGGCGCGCGTTCAGCCTCGAGGCGGACATCGCACCCGCGGACATCCATCCCACTGCGCTTCAAAATAAGCACCACGTCGTAAGCGGTGCAGGCACCCGTCCCCGCGAGGATCATTTCCATCGGCCGAGGCCCAAGATTGTGCCCACCCCCCTCGACCGCACCATCCATGATGACGGCGTGGCCGCTGCCGGTTTCGGCCACAAAGCTCATTCCACTGGGACCACCCCAGCGCACCTGACATTCCATTGAGGCCCCCATTTTTCAATGATTTGAATCGGATCCGCACCGCAACAAATCGCGTCCCCAAGCCGCCTAAAGCCCAAAGCAGGCCGGCAATCCAAGGGTTCTTGCGTTGCAACAAATCCCGCGCTATAGTTTGACCCATGGACTCTAGCTTTGAGTCCTCCGATGTCTCCTCCACCCTCCTCAACAGGTGGATTCAACCCGAGGTTAACGCCTCGGGTTTTTTTTGCCTCGTTTCGCCTGATCAAACGTAGTAGGCGGTCTTGGTCATCACTTGAGCGACAGCACGCATGGCAGTCGCGACGGGCGCTGGCGGGGGCACAGCCCCCTGGTCATCCGCATCGCGTGCATGTCGAGCCTCGTCAATTCGCATCTGAGCCACGATTGCCCGAGACTTTAGATCCTCAAGGGGTAATTGCTCCAGGTGGCCCGCCAGGTGCTGCTCGACCTGGCGCTCGGTTTCCGACAAAAAACCGAGGCTAACGGGATCACCCAAGCGAGAGGCAACCGCCCCCATGATAAAGGCGCCCGCAAACCACAAGGGGTTCAGATACGACGGGCGCGCACCGAGTTGGTCAAGCCGATCGCGGGTCCAGGCGAGATGATCACCCTCTTCGTGCGCCGAGCGATTTAATAGTTGTCGCACCTCCGGGTCGCGGGCAAATAGTGCCTGCCCCTCGTAGAGCGCCTGCGCGCAGACCTCACCAACATGATTGACCCGCATCAGCGCGCCCGCATGCCGGCGCGCGTCCGCGGAAAGTTCGGCGGCATCGCGCAAACCCTCTGCGGGACTCGGGCGCGACGCAACCGGCTGCCCGCCCACGGTTGCCATTGCCCGCCCCATCACCGACAGCAACCGATCGATTCCACTGGCCTGTCGCATTTGCCACCCCATTTCATTGTTCGCGCTGAAGCCCCCTGAAGCTCCCCAGTCCATAGGCCCCCACCTACCCCAACCCCCAGACGGGTTTGTGGATCAGGAAAGACAAGGTTCTGCCAACTGATCCACAAGGTCGGAAATGCCCGAGGCCGGGCATGACTACGGCTTCAGACTGCCCGTTGCAAGCGTAGCACTGCCACCGACTGAAGCAGCACAACCGATCCAACCTCTCTGGAGATCCAACGGCATGAAGCAGTCAAATCAAGTAGGCCCCATCAATGCAGGTTCCCTCGCCGTCGCAGCCATCAGCGGCCTGCTCATCGTGCCGCTGAGCGCCCATGCGCAATCCAGCCTCAACCTCTACGGCCTCATTGATACGGGCGTCAGCTGGGTGAGTACGGGCACCGATCGCTCAGGCATTCTTTCGACGGGCGTCGCTTCGACCAGTCGCCTCGGATTTCGGGGCGCCGAAGACCTCGGGAACGGTCTGCGGGCGGTCTTTGATCTCGAATCCGGGTTTAACAGTGACACCGGCGGCCAGCGCGGCGGCCCGGCAAACCGGCTCTTCGATCGTATCGCCACGGTTGGGCTCGCCGGCGATTTCGGCCAAATTAGACTCGGTCGCGACACCACCCCCACCTACAACGCCGCCGGCCTGAACGACCTGATGGGTCATGGCTACTGGGGCAACACGCAAGGCTTTGGCTACACAACTGTCCGCATCGACAATGCGATCTTCTATCGATCTCCAGTGCTGCAGGGCTTCAGCGGCGAAGCGGCTGGAAGCTTTGGCGGTGCGTCCTCGACTGGCACCTCCACCAGCGTGGCGGGGGGCTCGCAGGTCACCGAGAGCCTCATCTCGGCTGACAGGGTCGGACGCTACTACGGGGGCCGGCTAGCCTATGAGATGGGGCCTGTGAAAGCGAATGCGGCTTACGGCCAGGTGGACGTCACGCCGGGTGTCCGCGTGCGCGAGGTCGTTGCTGGCGCTTCTTATGACTTCGGGATGATCAAGGCGGGCGCAGGCTATTACCGGGCCCACCCAACGGGAGCGGACCGCCTGCGGGGCGTGAACGTCGGGGCCAGCATCAAGGTCGGCACGGGAACCCTGCTCGCTCAGTTCTATCAGGTCAAACTCGACAGCGCCACGAATGCACCGCGCGCCAACACCTTCGGGCTTGCTTATCACTACCCTGTCTCACGAAGAACGTCGTTGTACGCGTCGGTCGGCGCCCTGCACAACAACGGTTCCGCCAACTTCAATCTGCGATCTGCGAGCGAGCTCCTGATTCCGAGCAGCATCGGCGAAAACCCACGAGCACTCTCACTAGGGTTGCGGCACGTGTTCTAGGCCACTCGTTGGCAAAAAGCAACATTTCTTCGGATCTACTTGGTCGGGTTGGTGCGATTGATCACAATCTAAGCACCTTCCCGAGCCCGGCTTGGGAGGAGATGCGTCAGATCAGCATGGCATTCCGCTAGGCATCTGGCACTCATCACTCTTTTCATAGCAGGGACCATCATGAAGAAATCGCTAATCGCCCTGGCAGTCATTTCTGCCACGGGTTCTGCATTTGCCCAATCGTCCGTGTCAATCTACGGAATCCTGGACGGCGGCTACAACCAAGTCACCACAACGACCGCCACCGGGGACGTCAAGGTCCGCGCATCTGGCGGCAACGCTGCGGGTGCTTGGGCCTCGAACCGACTCGGTTTCAGGGGCACTGAGGATCTGGGCGGCGGTACCACCGCCAACTTTGTGTACGAATTGGGCTTGAATGCTGGTACCGACGGCGCCCTCACAACCTCAGCCGCGCGCTTAAGTCATATCAGCCTCGCGAACAAAGACCTGGGCGAAGTGAAAGTTGGTCGTCAGTACAACCCAATCTTCTTAACGTCAGCGAGTCTTGATGCAGGCCGCGCCAACAACGTCGCTTTTGGTCGCGTTCTGTACGGCCAGATAGCCACGACCCGCTCAAGCGGTGGGATCAATTACACATCCCCCAACTTTAACGGCTTCGTAGTGAACGCCATTGTTGGCCAAAACGAAACCGATAGCACGACGTTACTTGGCGTCACCACAACCGCCGCCGATAGCAATAGCGTCATGGGTGGGAGCATCAGCTACACCCTTGGGGACCTGAATCTCCAGGCAGCAGTCCACCAGACCAATCTGAAGAATCCCGCTGCCACTGCCACCACTGCCGCCACTGCAGGCGACAAGGATGAGACTCTGTTTGGCGGAACGTACACCATGGGGAACATCAAAGCCCTAGCCATGTTCGGTTCCACAAAAGTGAAGAACAGCGTTGGTGCTCAATTCGCCAAGCGCGAAGGTTACCAGCTTGGCCTGCAAGCATCATTGAACGGTGCTTACAATACCCCAGGTAGTATCGACCTGTTCGCCACCTATGGCAGTGCCGACGTCCAAGCCGGATCGAGTGCGGCTGAAAAGACCACCAAAGGTACTCAGGTTGGCGGCATGTACAATTTGAGCAAGCGCACGGGCGTCTATGCGGCTTATGGCAAGACAACAGGCACGCTGACCGGCGCTGGCACTCTTTTCGCCAGCGAAGGCAACGAATTGGCAGTAGGCGTTCGCCACTCTTTCTGATAGGGTTGCCGGCTCTTGCCGGTGCTCGATTTAGTTAAAAACGCCGGGGAAACCCGGCGTTTTTTTGTCCCTCAAAAAGCGCCTCAGCTCAGCTTGCCTTGCCTCAGGTCGTCTCGACCGTGCGCAGTTCACGCCTCAGGATTTTGCCCACGTTCGTCTTCGGCAACTCGGTTCGGAACTCGACTAATTTGGGCCGCTTGTAGCCTGTCAGCCCCTTTGCGCACCAATCGAGAATCTCCTGCTGGGTCACGGCAGGATCCCGCCTGACCACAAAAACCTTGACCGTTTCACCAGCGGCGCCATCGGGCACCCCAACCGCAGCGCATTCCAGGACGCCTGGATGCGCTGCAACCACCTCCTCGACCTCATTCGGATAGACATTGAAGCCCGACACCAGAATCATGTCCTTCTTGCGGTCAACCACCTTGAAATACCCGCGCTCGTCCATGACACCGACATCCCCGGTCCGAAAAAACCCATTCGGCGTCATCACGCGAGCCGTCTCCTCGGGTCGATTCCAGTAACCCGCCATCACTTGGGGGCCACGAATCGCAATCTCCCCGCGCTCCCCGATCGGGAGTTCATTCCCCTCATCGTCCAGGATGCAGGCCTCGGTCGACGGGATCGGCATACCGATCGTTCCGCTGTAGGCATCCGCATCGCTGGGATTGCAGACGGCGGAGGGCGACGTCTCTGACAATCCGTAACCCTCGCAAATCGGACATCCCGTTATTTGCAACCAACGATCCGCAACCGCTTGTTGCACCGCCATGCCCCCCCCATTGGACACTCTCAAATCCGAGTGATCGAGACTGGCAAAGTCAGGATGGTTGGCGAGCGCGTTGTACAAGGTATTCACCGCTGGAAATACCGTGGGCTTGACCTTTGCAAGTTCTGCAATCAGCGCCGGTAGATCACGCGGATTCGGAATCAGCAGGTTGAGTGCACCCGTGCGTGCCCCCAGCAGCGAGCAGACCGTGAGCGCGAAGATGTGATAAAGCGGTAGGGCGCACACGATCGTCATTTGTTCCGGCGGCGGTGGCATCCGCGGATTATGCAAAGCGGGTTGCATCCAGGCTTCAGACTGCAGCAGATTCGCAATGATGTTCCGGTGCGTCAGCATGGCACCCTTTGACAACCCGGTCGTTCCACCGGTGTACTGCAAAAAAGCAATATCGTGGCGCTCGACTGCAACGGGACTCAAGCGCGACGCGGCGCCGAGGCGCAAAACTTCATTGAAGCCCATGGCGTTGGGCAACTGAAAAGCAGGCACCATCTTTTTGACATGGCGCACCACCAAATTCACCAGAGCACCTTTGACCAATCCAAGACGATCCCCCATCGTCGTCATCACGACGTGCCGGACCCGGGTTCGCACGATCACCTGCTCGAGCGTACTGGCGAAATTCTCCAGAACAACAATCGCTTCGGCGCCGCTATCGTTTAACTGATGTTCGAGTTCGCGAGGCGTATACAGCGGGTTGACGTTGACCACGGTGCAGCCCGCACGCAGGGCCCCAGCCATCGCAATCGGAAACTGCAAAACATTGGGCATCATCAGGGCGACCCTATGGCCCTTGCCCAATCCCTGTGACTGCAACCAAGCGGCAAACGCCAGCGAAGTCTGATCGAGTTCCTCGAAAGTCATGATCCGGTCCATGCACCGATAGGCCGGTCGCTTGGCATAGCGAGCAAATGCCTCGTCCAGCATCGCAACCACCGATGTGTACTGATCGGGGTCGATGTCTGCCGGCACACCCGCCGGGTAATGCTTCAACCAGAAGCGTTCCATGATTTCTCCTCAAAACCTTGGCGCGATCATAGCGTGCGGACGTCGCAGAACGATGAAGGATTGAAAAGGGGTTTTCCCGGGTTGAGTCCGGCATCGGAACCCACCGTCACCGCAGGTGCCAAATTCGCCATAGTGGCCAGTTGTGCCCGCCGGGTTGCCCGCGGTTTTTTGGCAAAAGTCTTCACACGATCAAAAAACAGATCCAGCGGCTTTATCCCAGTTGGATCGGCCTCATGCAACATGGCTAGAAAACCGGGAACCAACTCGTCATAAGTGCCGACCGCAGCCAACTGGGCATTGTTGGGTGGCTTTGCAAAAAAACGGTCGTAGCCTGAGTAGCCGCCCCAAGGCCCATTACGCAAGGCTTGATAGGCCTTTTGCAGCTGACATTGCAGTACCTGTTTGCCCTCGCGTTTCTGCCCCTCGGGCTGCTCGCTTCGATAAAGCGCGTCCAGGCTCGCGCGCGCCGCGCGCAGCAGTGTCAAGAAATCCTGTCTTCGTGCGGCATAGGTGGCATAGCGCTCGCGGGTCTCTGAATCTCGGGTCGCCAGCCATCGCTCGACGCCGGCCACCTCGACAGCCGTCGCAAACGATTCGTTGAACGTCGAGTCATCGTCGACGTAGACCACCTGATGCGCGAGCTCATGGAACACCAATCGGGCGAGCTCGCCATCCGGCAAGTTAATAAAGGTGTTGAGCACCGGATCGGGCGTGAAACCCAGCGTCGAATACGCCGGCACGCCGCCCACATGGACCTCACGCCCGTCGGCCGCCAGCCTGTCCGCGAACTGGCGCGCCTGCGCCTGATCGTAATAGCCCCGGTAACTGATACAACCCACCACCGGGAAACACCAGGTATCCAGCTGTAACGACAATTCCGGTGCTGCGAACACGTTCCAGACCGCATAAGGACGCTTTAGATCGGCATAACTGCGGTAACTTCGGTTATCGGGCAGCCCGAGTTCCTTCGAAGCGAAGGTCCGAATGTCCTCAACGCGAAGCAACCGATCGCGCAGAGGCCGTGGCGTGGTGGGGTCGTTCAGCCAATCCTCCAATGGCCTCGCCTCAGCAAGCACATGCAAATGACCGCGAACGGCCTGCCAGCCGTAACCGACCGGTTCCGAGAGGCGCGTGGGAGCACACGCGCCCAACGTGGTCAGAATCGTCAAAAAGAAAAACCAGCGCATGTCACCCAGGCCAAAAATCAGCCGAATAATTCGCTATGCGAGCCGACTCGAACCAGAATCAACAACCCCACGCCGACCTTCCGATAAATCAATAACAAGTCAGGTTTTAGGTGACATTCTCGGTGGTCGACCCAATCACCATTCAAATCGTGGTCGCGAAAACGCGACGGAAGAGCCTGGTCCAAGGCTAGAGCCCTGAGCGCGGGGATTAACACCGCGTCGAGAATTCTCCGATGGGGCCCTTTTGCCTCGCGCTTGTAGTCTCGCTTGAAAGAACCTGGACGATCAATCTTCCGCATGCAGGTCAACCATCAGATCATCCACGCTGACGAAGCGCTTGACCTCTCCGGCCTTGACCTCAGCCAGTGCCCGACGACTCGTGGCACTGGGCGCTTTGACCTCGAAGGGCAAACGGCGTTCGTCCGCGATGCGCAACATCAAAAGGCGGATGGCATCGGAAATGGACAGTCCCATGGCCTCCAGCGCGTTCGCCGCCCGCTCCTTGGTGGCGGTATCGATTCGGGCGCGAACGTAAGTATCGGCAGTGCTCATGGCGACTTCCTCGGAATTTCTAATTCCTCAGATTGTAGTCACAATTGAACTACAAATCAAGGCCCGAGGGCGTACGCCACCTAAGCCAGCGCTTCGACTTCAACCCGACAGTCATAGAACGTGGCGCCGGCCCCGCCCTCCGTCAGCCGCTGGCTCGTAACGGCATTGACGTTGCGCCCAGGTCCGCCCCGAATACCCGGCGCATCGCGATGCCACCAGATCGAGGGCGCGACCGCGACCCCTGGGCGAGCACGTTCCGTCACCCGCAATCGCGCGGCAAACGCGCCGCGATCATTAAAGACCTTCACGAGTGCCCCCTCGACCAACCCACGTTGCGTCGCATCGGCAGGGTGTAGTAAACATTCCGGCTCGCCCTCG
>Ga0214921_10011616_pt1 | contig 10664 bp, 10 predicted proteins | sample LL1505_MetaG_FD_177992 | JGI IMG/M metagenome (GOLD analysis project Ga0214921, IMG submission 177992) | Freshwater microbial communities from Lake Lanier, Atlanta, Georgia, United States - LL-1505 | ecosystem: Environmental > Aquatic > Freshwater > Lake | place: USA: Georgia | collected...
ATCGGTATTCAAGCGTTTTTGGACAAACAAACCCCTCACTACAAACCCTAGCGTTGTTGCCGACGGTCTCGTCGGCGACAAATTTCCACCACCCGGTCACCGAAAAGACAGTTCATGGACGACCCTATCCTTACCATTGAGGAACGCGAGGCAATCAACACAGGTCGCTGGTTTTCCTCTCTTTCACCCTCACTTCGGCACGACATACTTCGATGCGCTTACGTCAAACGACTCAAAGATGGCGATTTGATCTCCGCCCGTGGCGACCCGCCCGAGGAGTGGATGGCCTGCGCCAAGGGCGCGGTGCGGGTCAGCAGCACCTCGCTGTCGGGCAAGCAAATCACCTTCACCTATGTGGAGCCCGGGATTTGGTTCGGCGATGTGGCGATTTTGGACGGCGACACTCGTACCCACGATGTGTATGCCCACGGCGAGACCACGATTTTGTGCGTGGCCAAAGCCGATTTCCACAAAATACTGGCCGCCCATGTCGAGCTGTACGACGCCATGCTGCGACTGCAAGCAAGGCGTATTCGCCAGCTGTTTGGCTTGGTCGAGGACCTCAACACCCTGCCCCTGCGTTCACGCTTGGCCAAGCAGCTCTTGCATCTGGCTCGCAGCTATGGAGTGCCTTCGCTGCACCACGGCAGCGAAACCCGCATCGGGCTGCATTTGGCGCAAGAGGAATTGGCGCAACTGCTGGGTGCGTCGCGCCAACGGGTGAACCAAGAATTAAAGGCCATGGAGCGCGAGGAGATATTGCGCATAGAACCAGGTGGTTTGGTGGTGCGCGACCGCGAAGCCTTGTTGCGCATCAGCGCCTCGGAGTAAAGCCATGAGCGCATTTGATAATTTTGTAGGTACCCGTGAGGTCAGCGACGCCCATCGCTTCGACACCGACGCACTGACGCAGTGGTTGCAAGCCCATATGCCTGGTTTTGCCGGCCCCTTGGAAGTTGAGATGTTCAAAGGCGGGCAATCCAATCCCACCTACAAACTGAATACGCCCAGCAAAAGCTATGTGATGCGGGCCAAGCCAGGCCCTGTCGCCAAGTTGCTGCCCTCGGCCCACGCGATTGAACGCGAATATGCAGTGATGAGCGGCTTGCAAGGCACCGACGTGCCTGTGGCGCAAATGCATGTGCTGTGCGACGACGAGTCGGTCATCGGCCGCGCTTTTTACGTCATGGAGTTTGTGCAAGGGCGGGTGTTGTGGGACCAAGCGCTGCCGGGTATGACCGCGCCACAGCGCCGCGAGATTTACTTGGAAATGAACCGCGTCATTGCCGCTTTGCATGCGGTAAACCATGTGCAGCAAGGTTTGGGTAGTTTTGGCAAGCCAGGCAACTACTTTGACCGCCAAATTGGCCGCTGGAGCAAGCAGTACATCGCCTCGGTTACCCAGCCCATCCCTGAGATGGATAAATTGATGGCTTGGCTGCCCGCCCACATGCCTGCCAGCGCCCGTGCCGACCACACCTGTATCGTGCATGGCGACTTCCGGCTCGACAACCTGATTTTTCACCCTACCGAGCCGCGTGTATTGGCGGTTTTGGACTGGGAGTTGTCCACACTTGGCCATCCCTTGGCCGACTTCAGTTACCACTGCATGTCGTGGCATATCCCACCCGGCAGTTTCAGAGGCATTGGTGGCTTGGACCACGCTGCCTTGGGCATTCCCCTGGAAGACGAGTACATCGACCTGTATTGCCAGCGCAGCGGATTGACCACGCTCGAAGCCCTCAAGCCCGATTGGAATTTTTACCTCGCCTACAACATGTTCCGCATCGCCGCCATCTTGCAAGGCATTGCCAAGCGGGTAGAAGACGGCACCGCGTCAAGCACACAGGCCAAGGCCTCGGGGGCGGGCGCACGCCCCATGGCTGAGTTGGCGTGGCTGTTTGCCCAACGCAGCGGTTCTTGATTTTCGACACCCATTAAACCAACGGAGACTCCTGATGAATTTCGACTACACCGACAAAGTCAAAACCATGCAAGCGCGTTTGCTCGCTTTCATGGACGAGCACATTTACCCCAACGAGGCTCGCTTTTTTGCCGAAATTGCCGCCAACCGCGCCGCTGGCAACGCTTGGATTCCCACCAAAATTGTTGAAGAACTCAAGCCTTTGGCCCGCAAAGCCGGTTTGTGGAACCTGTTTTTGCCCCATTCCAAACGGGCACCCGAGGGTTTGAGCAACTTGGAATACGCACCCCTGTGCGAAATCATGGGCCGTGTACCGTTTGCCGCCGAGGTGTTCAACTGCTCCGCGCCTGACACCGGCAACATGGAAACTTTTGAGCGCTATGCCAGCGAGTCCCTGAAAGACCAGTGGCTGGAGCCTTTGTTACGCGGCGATATCCGCTCGGCGTTTTTGATGACCGAACCCGATGTGGCTTCATCCGACGCGACCAATATCGAGTGCAGTATCCGCCGCGATGGCGACCATTACGTGATCAATGGCCGCAAATGGTGGTCGTCTGGTGCGGGTGACCCCCGTTGCGCGGTGTACATCGTCATGGGCAAAACCGATCCCGATGCACCCCGCCACTCGCAGCAGAGCATGATCGTGGTGCCAGCCAATTCCCCCGGCGTGGAAATTTTGCGCCCCTTGACCGTCTTCGGTTACGACGATGCCCCCCATGGACACATGGAAGTGTTGCTGAAAAATGTTCGCGTACCAGCGGGCAATTTGCTATTGGGTGAAGGCCGTGGCTTCGAAATCGCTCAAGGCCGCTTAGGTCCTGGTCGCATTCACCACTGCATGCGAACCATTGGCTGCGCCGAGCGTGCCTTGGAGTTAATGTGCAAACGCCTCAACAGCCGTACCGCCTTTGGCAAACTCATTTCCGCCCAAGGCGTGTGGCATGAGCGTATTGCCGAGTCTCGCATCATGATCGAGCAAGCGCGTTTGTTGACCCTCAAGGCCGCCTACATGATGGACACCGTGGGCAACAAGATTGCCAAAACCGAGATCGCCATGATCAAGGTGATTGCGCCGGTGATGGCCACGCAAATCATCGATTGGGCGATCCAAGCCCATGGCGGCGGCGGCGTGAGCGACGATTTCCCCTTGGCCTATGCTTATGCCAATCAACGCACTTTGCGTCTGGCTGATGGTCCCGACGAGGTGCATCGCAACTCGATTGCCAAGCTGGAATTGGCCCGCCACATCGCCACTTTGCCGCAAGAGGTTGAAATGCCAGTTACCCGCGGCTCCTAAACCATGAAAGCGCAAAACCCCATGATCGATGTCTATACATGGCCCACCCCCAATGGGCACAAAGTTCACGTCATGCTCGAGGAGTGTGGTTTCACCTTGGGTCGGGACTGGCTGGCTCACCCCATTCACATCGGACAAGGCGAGCAATTCACCCCCGAGTTTTTGACCATCAGCCCAAACAACAAAATTCCTGCCTTGGTCGACCCCCAGGGACCGGACGGCAAGCCCATCAGCTTGTTCGAGTCGGGCGCTATTTTGGTGTATTTGGCTGCCAAAACAGGCAAATTCATGCCCAGCAGCGACCGCGGCAAATATGAAGTGCTGCAATGGTTGATGTTCCAAATGGGCGGCGTGGGTCCCATGCTGGGCCAAGCCCACCACTTTCGCATTTACGCCCCCGAAAAAGTGCCCTACGGCATTGAGCGCTATACCAATGAAGCGCGGCGTTTGTATGGCGTCATGGACCGGCAACTGGCGCATCACCGCTATATCGCTGGCAAAAGCTACAGCATCGCCGATATCGCCATCTTTCCTTGGGTGCGCAGTTGGGCTCACCAAGGCATCGATTGGGCAGATTTCCCTCGCCTCAAGGAATGGTTTGACACCGTCGGCGCACGTCCAGCGGTGCAACGCGGCTGCGCGGTGTTGGCCGATTTGCGCAAACCCATGCAAGACGATAAAAAAGCCATGGAAACCCTGTTTGGCAAGACCCAATACGAGAAGCGTTAAGCAGCCCACAGGCGAGAGTTGATAATAGCCATCAACTCCGCACTAGCTGTTTGACCATGCGCCTATTTTTCTCCTCTTCCTTTGCTGCTCTACTGGCGTTTGTTGTCGTTCTGAGCGCTTGTTCGGACTCCAAGCCCCAGGCAGAGCCTAAATTCAAACCCATTCCGGAAAAACGCGCTGATAACAAAGGTGACCCCGAGACCTTTGATCGGCGGGTGCAAGCGGTGATGAATGAAGGATCGCAAAACCAAGAGGGGCTTGCCGAAGCGCCCAGGGCCGCCAAAGCCAGACCACCCAACTCTGGCAAAGAGCCTATGGTGATGTTGGACAAAACCAACCGACCCTTGGGTGAGGTGGTTAGCCATAAAGACAAATTGGACTATTACGAATGCAAAGGCGTCATTGCGCCTTGGTTTCAAGAGTTGATCGTGGCGGAGATGAACTATTTCAACGAACTGGCCGATTTGCCCTTTGTGCATTCAGAAAACTGCATCGTGACCTATGGCACAGAGAAAAGTTTGACGCCAGGTCGCATTGGGGTTCAATTTTTTGAAACCCGCAAAGAGTTTGACAAATGTGTTCGCAATGACTTTTGCCCTATCTTCCGCACCGTGAACTTCGTTCCCGTCAACAAGTCGTTGATGCGCTCCTACTTCCTCTCCAACACCAATTCCAAAGAAATTTTCCAACACTGCGTTACCGATACGGGCAAATGGCACCGCAATTCCACCTGTTACACCATCGAATGAGCACAAAACACCTCAAGACTTGGTTTTTTCGGTCGATTAACAGAGGTCACCTCTTTTTTTGAGTTATGAATACATTGCGCTTTTCAGTTTTATCCGTCCTGTTGGGCCTGCAGTGCTTGTGGCTAGCCCCTGCTTGGGCCAATGACCCGCCCCCTAAGCCTGCGGACTCGCACAGTGCCCCCGCCAAGGCCGATAAACCCACCCGCACCTTTGAAGGTCAAGAACCCCTTTTTTACTTTGACTCCAAACGCCGCCCATATATAGAACCCTTTCATAAAAACGATGAAGAAGAGTTCTTTGTGTGTCGTGGCGTGATTGGTGAGTGGTTCCGCCAACAGATGGCCGAAGAAGCCAATATGCTGGCTGCCAAAGACGGGTTGAACAAGGTCACAGGCTCAACCTGCGCGGTTCGCTTGGTCGCCACACACCACGGCAAAAAGCTACCCATTGTGTCTGTCGAGTTGTATGTCAACTCCAGCGTCATGCGAAGCTGCGTATTGGGCGACTCTTGCCCACAGTCACGCACCGTCATCATGTATGTTCTGGATAAAACCCTGTACCGCAGTTATTTCATCACCGACCAGGAGCGGAAAATTCGGCGCACCTATTGCTTGGACAACAAAAGCAAAATATTGGCTAAAGAAGAATGCTGGCACCATTTCTTTGACAAGGCAGCCAAAGAAAGCCCTAAAGACAAGCACTGATGTAAGAAAGCCAAATTGGCCTGACCGGAGGGGATCGAACCCCCGACCCACAGCTTAGAAGGCTGTTGCTCTATCCAACTGAGCTACGGTCAGAATGCAAGAAAAAAGGCCCCAGCAGGGGCCTTTTTTTGTGTGGTCGGGGCGATAGGATTCGAACCTACGACCCTCTGGTCCCAAACCAGATGCGCTACCAGACTGCGCTACACCCCGATGCGCTGTATTCTACCCACACAAAGTGTCCGCTCTTGAGCTCTCTTGAAATATGCAGTTTGTTGCATCTCATGCTAAGCAATAATGTGCACATATGTCTGATCATTTGTCCGTTAACTCAAGCCCAAGCGCTTCGGTCATTCCAAAGTTCTATAACGCAGCGCTTGATTTGCTCTCGCGACATGCAACACGTTCTGACAAAACGGCCTATATCGATGCGACGACTAGCGAGACACTGAGCTACAGCCAACTAGAAGACCAAGCCCACCGTTTTGCCCAAGGTTTGCATGAGGCCGGTTTTCAGCAAGAGCAACGTGTCCTGCTGTGCATGCACGACGGATTACGTTGGCCGGTGGTGTTCTTAGGCTGCATCTTGGCTGGGGTGGTGCCGGTGGCAGTCAACACCTTGCTCACCCCCAAAGACTATGCCTTCATGCTGCAAGACTCCAGAGCCCATGGCTTAGTGGTTTCAGAGGCCTTGTGGCCACAGTTTGCCGACATCCTGCACACCGCCCCTGCGTGTAAGCAGGTGTTCATCGATTCTGATGTAGCGCCAGAACATGCCAAAAGCATTGCCCAAGTGATTCGAGATGCCCAGCGTTTGCCACAGGCTGCAACCACCTTGGCAGATGATGTGTGTTTTTGGTTGTACTCCAGCGGGTCAACCGGTTCGCCCAAAGGAACGCTGCATTTGCACAGCCACCTCATTCAAACAGCGCATTTGTATGGCCAAGGTGTACTTGGTTTGCAAGAAAACGATGTGGTGTTTTCTGCGGCCAAATTGTTCTTCGCTTACGGCTTAGGCAATGCCCTGAGCTTTCCACTGGCGCAAGGAGCCACCACGGTGCTACTGGGCAAACGCGCTACACCCACAGATGTGTTTCATTTGCTCAAGACCCATCGGCCTACGGTGTTTTATGGCGTTCCCACCCTGTTTGCCAGTTTGCTGGCAGATGCCGAACGCCCCAGGGCCCAAGACTTGAATTTACGCGTCTGTACCAGTGCGGGTGAAGCCTTGCCCGCCGAGATTGGCAAGCGCTGGCAAGCCGAGTTTGGCGTCGACATTTTGGACGGCATTGGTTCGACCGAAATGCTGCACATCTTTTTATCCAACCGCCCCGGCCGTGTTCGCTATGGAACCACCGGTGAAGTGGTGCCTGGATACGCTTTGCGCTTGGTCAATGACGAAGGACATCTCTGCACGGCGGGCGAGTTGGGCGAGTTGCAAATTCAAGGCCCCACCTCTGCCATCATGTACTGGAACAACCGCGAAAAAACCAAGCACACCTTTGCGGGTGAGTGGACGCGCAGCGGCGACAAATACAGCTGCGATGAAGATGGCTACTACACCTATGGCGGTCGCAGCGACGATATGTTGAAGGTGGGCGGTATCTATGTGTCGCCCTTTGAAGTCGAAGCCTCGCTGATGACGCACCCCGGGGTCTTAGAGGCGGCAGTCATCGGGGTGGACGACGAACAGGGTTTGACCAAGCCCAAAGCGTTTGTGGTGAACAAGCCCGGACATGCATTGACGGCTGATGAGTTAAAGCAGCATGTCAAATCGCATCTGGCACCCTACAAATACCCGCGTTGGGTGGAATTTGTCGGTGAATTACCCAAAACCGCCACAGGCAAAATTCAACGCTTTAAACTGCGTGCCATTTCAAAATAAATCATCTGATCAGGGGAACTTCATGACCAATCGCCGGCAACTATTGACAAGCACTGCAGCCATCGTTGGTGCGGCAAGTTCTGGACTTTGGATGCCTGCGCAAGCACAAAACAGCAAGCTGCGCATTGGTCTGATGCTGCCCTACACCGGCACGTTTACCCAGCTGGGTGTGGCCATTGACAACGGCTTTCGCATGGCCTTGCAAGAAGCTGGCGACAAAGTCGGTGGCCGTGAGGTGGAGTTCTTCAAGGTGGACGATGAATCCGAGCCCTCCAAAGGTGTGGAAAACGCCAACAAACTGGTGCAACGCGACAAAGTTGATGTTTTGATTGGCACGGTGCATTCGGGTGTGCAAATGGGCATCCACAAAGTTGCGCGTGAAACCGGTGTGCTCAACATCATCCCCAATGCAGGTATGCATGCAGCCACCCGCGCTTTGTGTGCGCCCAATGTGTTTCGTACCTCCTTCACCAATGGCCAACCCACCCAAGCGCTGGGCAAAGTCATGGTGGAAAAAGGACACAAAAAAGCAGTGTGGATCACTTGGAAATACGCTGCGGGCGACGAAGCTGGCGAAAGTTTCAAAGAGGCCTACACAGCTGCGGGTGGCACCATCGTCAAAGAGCTGGGGCTGCCTTTTCCGAATGTGGAGTTCCAAGCGCTGCTGACTGAAATCGCTTCCATCAAACCCGACGCGGTAGCTTGCTTCTTTTCTGGCGGAGGCGCCTCCAAGTTCATCCGCGATTACGCAGCAGCTGGTTTGAAAGGCAAAATTCCTTTGTATGGCTCTGGCTTCCTCACAGAAGGCTTGCTAGACGACGAGTTGGCTCCATCCGCCCAAGGCATCATGACCACACTGCATTACAGCGCTTCACTGGCCACCAAGCGCAACGACGCGTTTCGTTTGTCCTATGCCAAAACCTACAAAATGCAGCCCGATGTTTTTGCGGTGCAAGGCTATGACGCTGGTTTGTTGTTGTTGCAGGGTGCCGCGGCCGTGAATGGCGACTTGTCTAATAAAAAGGCTTTGTATGCCGCCATGGAAGGCGCAGTGATTGACAGCCCACGCGGCAAATGGACCATGAGCAAAGCCCATAACCCTGTGCAAGACATGTACTTGCGTGTGGTGCAAGGCAAAGAAAACAAGGTGCTGGGTGTGGCAGCCAAAGCCCTCTCTGATTCAGGTGCTGGTTGCAAGCTGGTCTGATGGATCTTGTTAACTTCTTTATTCAACTGCTCAACAGCGTTCAATACGGTCTGCTGCTGTTTTTGTTGGCAGCGGGTCTGACCTTGATTTTTGGCATCATGGGTGTGGTCAATTTGGCGCATGGCAGTTTTTACATGTTGGGCGCCTATCTGGCTTATGCCTTGGCTGGCGCTTGGGACAACCTGGCCTTGGCCATTGCGGCGGGCACCGTGTTGAGTGTGGCTTTCGGCTGGTTACTGGAAAAATTACTCTTTCGCCACTTTTACCACCGAAGCCACCTAGACCAAGTCTTGCTGACCTTTGGCCTGATCTACATTTTTGAAGAACTGCGCTCCTTGCTCTGGGGAGACGATGTTCACAGTGTGGGCGTGCCTGCTGTGTTGGATTGGTCATTACAACTGACCGACACCCTGTCCTACCCCGCTTACCGCTTGTTCATGCTGGCGATTTGTTCCGCCTTGGCCTTGGGCTTGTGGCTGGTCATCAGCAAAACCAAACTGGGCATGAAAATCCGCGCAGGCGCCTTCAACAGTGACATGGCACAAGCCTTGGGTATCAATATTCTTCGCTTGCACTCGCTGGTGTTTGCCATGGGTGTGGCGTTGGCTGCCTTGGGCGGCATGCTGATTGCCCCACTCTCCAGCGTCTACCCACACATGGGTTCGCAAGTGCTGATCATGTGCTTTGTGGTGGTGGTCATTGGTGGCATTGGGTCGGTGCGTGGCGCACTCACCGCCGCCTTGTTGGTCGGTTTGGTCGACACCTTTGGCAAGGTGTTGTTGCCGCAATTTGCCAGCATGTTGGTGTATGTGCTGATGGCTTTGGTGCTGCTCTACAAACCAGAAGGCCTGTTCAAACAATGAGTACGCCACAAGGACACTTGGAAACCCTGCCGCGCAGCGTGCACCTCTTGCTGGGCTTGGGCTTGATCGCTTTGCTGGCCTTTCCATTTGCCGGACAAGACTTCTACACCCAGATGGTCACCCGCATGATGATCTTGGCCATCTTTGCCATGAGCTTGGATTTGCTTCAAGGTATCACCGGCTTGGTGTCCTTGGGGCATGCGGCTTATTTTGGGGTGGCTGGCTATGTTTTGGCTTTTTTGTCCCCCGCCGATGCAGGGGCCAGTTGGCTTACCAGCTTGCCTTTGGCTGTCTTGGCGTCTGCCTTGCTGGCTTTGACCATCGGTTTTTTTGTGGTTCGCACCCAAGGCATTTACTTCATCATGGTCACCATGGCGTTTGCGCAAATGGTGTATTTCCTGTTTTTTGACAACAAGGCTTTGGGTGGCTCTGACGGTCTGTACGTCAATGTGCGCCCTGCTGCTTTGGGCTTGGACTTTGAGAACAAGCTGGTGATGTATTTCTTCACCTTGGCCTGCTTGGTGCTGACCTATGCCTTTTTGCGCCGTCTTTTGTGGAGCCCTTTCGGTAGAACACTCAACGGCATTCGTTTGAACGAACACCGCACCCAAGCTTTGGGCTATGCCAGCTTCAGCTACAAGCTCACGGCTTTCACCTTGGCCGGTGCTTTAGCAGGATTGGCCGGCTATTTATGGGCGGCGCAGTCGGGCTATGTCAATCCCGAGTTGATGGGTTTTCACATGAGCGCCCACGCCATCATGATGGTGATTTTGGGCGGCATGGGCAATGTGGCGGGGGCCTTGATCGGTGCTTTCGGCTTTGAGCTATTCCTGCACTTTTTCAAAGACCTGCCCAAAGTGGGCGAGTTCGATTTGGGCAAACACTGGCAGTTGTGGATGGGCACATTGATTGTGTTGGTGGTGATCGTTGCACCCCAAGGCCTGATGGGCTTGCTGCGACCACGGAGTTCACACAATGACTGAACCTTTGTTAGAAGCCAAACATTTGAGTAAACGCTTTGGCGGGTTGTTGGCGGTCAATGATGTGTCGTTGTCGCTTTACAAAGACCAACTGCACGCCGTGATCGGCCCCAATGGCGCGGGTAAAACCACCCTCACCCATTTGCTCAGCGGTGATATCCCAGCCAGCAGGGGCGAGTTGTGGCTCAAGGGGCAAGCGGTCACGGGTTGGCCGCACCACCGTTTGTCCTTGCAGGGTTTGGGACGCAGTTACCAAAAGACCAATGTGTTTTTGCCGCTGACCGTGTGGGAGAACCTGATGCTGGCCGCGCAAGCCAAAGACGCCTTGG
>Ga0214921_10011619_pt1 | contig 10664 bp, 10 predicted proteins | sample LL1505_MetaG_FD_177992 | JGI IMG/M metagenome (GOLD analysis project Ga0214921, IMG submission 177992) | Freshwater microbial communities from Lake Lanier, Atlanta, Georgia, United States - LL-1505 | ecosystem: Environmental > Aquatic > Freshwater > Lake | place: USA: Georgia | collected...
CTCGATCAGCTCAATGCCCAAAGCGCGCAGTTGGTCGCTCATGGGGGGGTAGACGCCGCTGTCGCAGCCGGTGACGCGGTGGCCGGCTTCGCGGGCCAGGGCGGCCAAACCGCCCATGAAGGTGCCGCAGACACCTAATATATGGATGTGCATGGGCGCGGATTGTAGGAGCGGGGGCTTTGCAGCCCAGGCACAATCCGCCCCATGATGATGCGCATACAAGATGAAATCGCCGCTGCTGCCGCCCGCTGGGTGGTGGAGGAGGGTTTGGAGTACGGGCCGGCCAAGAGCCGTGCCGCGCGCGAGTTGGGCGCTGGGCGGCGTTCGGCCTGGCCTGACAACGACATGGTGGAGCAAGCAGTGCGGGAATACATCGCCGTGTTTTGTGCCGAAAGCCAAGCCCAGGAGTTGGCGGCTTTGCGCGCCCTGGCCTGCCAATGGATGGCGCGCTTGCAGGATTTCCGCCCCCATTTGGCCGGGGCGGTATGGCGTGGCACGGCGACCCGCTTGAATGACATTTACCTGCAATTGTTTTGCGATGACCCCAAATCAGCCGAATTGGCGCTGATTGACCAAGGCGTGCGGTTTCAGCCCAGTGCGGTCACCGGGTTTCAAGGCGAGGTGGTCGACGCCCTGAGTTTTTCATGCCTTTGCCCGGGCCTGGGCGAAGAGGTGGGCATCCATTTGATGGTGCACGACCACGATGATTTGCGCGGCGCCTTGCAACCCGACCGCCAAGGTCGACGAGCGCGCGGAGATTTGAAGGCATTGCTGGCTTTGCTCCAAGCCCCTGAGGGGGTTTCGCCATGACAACCCGTCATCCATCCGACGCCGATACACCGCCGCCCTCGCGGCGTGGCCTGCTATGGGGTGTGGCTGCCGCCGCCGCCCTGGCGGGTCTGGGTTTGGCCGCATGGCGCGGCGGGCTTTTTGCACGGTCTGCAGTGCCGCTGGCACCCGGCTGGTGGGACACGCAGTGGGAAAGCGCCCAAGGTGAGCAGTTGCTGCTGTCAAGCTTCAAAGGCAGACCCTTGGTGATCAACTTTTGGGCCACTTGGTGTGCCCCGTGTGTGGAGGAAATGCCTTTATTGGATGCCTTCTACCGCGAAAACAAGGGTAAAAATTGGCAAATGATCGGCATCGCGATTGACCAGCCTTCCTCGGTGCGGCGCTTTTTGACCCAGTACCCAGTGTCATACCCCATCGCTTTGGGCGGCCTGCAGGGCACCGAATGGGGTAAGGCACTGGGCAATGCCCAGGGCGGCTTGCCCTTTACCGTGGTGTTGAATGCCAATGGCGACATGATCGGTCAATATTTGGGTAAATTAAAAGAAGATCAAATCAAATCGTGGGCTTCCTTGACCGCTTGAGGCAGGTTTTTGGGGAACATGCATGTTTTTGGTGTAAATTCGGCCCTCTTGCATTCAAGGGTGGGATTTGATTATGGATTTGAGAAAACTTAAGACCCTCATTGACTTGGTCTCCGAGTCCAATGTGTCTGAGTTGGAAATCACCGAGGCAGAGGGCACGGTACGCATTGTCAAGGCGGTCAACAACCCGGTGGTGATGGCCCCCGTCGCGGCCCCCGTGGCCTTGGTGGCCGCTTCTGCCCCCGTGGCAGCGGCGCCCGTGGCCCCCCCGGCGCCAGCGGCCCCGGCCGAAGTGGTGGGTCATGTGGTCAAGTCACCCATGGTGGGTACTTTCTACCGCGCTTCCAGTCCAGGGGCCAAGTCGTTTGTCGAGGTCGGGTCGGTGGTCAAAGAGGGCGATGCCATTTGCATCATTGAAGCGATGAAGATCCTCAATGAGATCGAGGCCGATGCCAGCGGCACCATCACCCAAATTTTGGTGGACAACGGCCAGGCGGTGGAGTTTGGTCAGCCCATGTTTGTGATCGCCTAATCCCTAGCCCATGTTCAAGAAAATCCTCATCGCCAACCGGGGCGAGATTGCCCTGCGCATCCAACGCGCTTGCCGCGAAATGGGCATTCAAGCCGTGGTGGTGTATTCCGAAGCCGACCGCGAGGCCAAATACGTCAAACTGGCCGAAGAGGCGGTGTGCATCGGCCCGGCGGCATCGGCCCAAAGTTATTTGCACATGCCGGCCATCATCTCGGCCGCCGAAGTGACCGATGCCGAAGCGATTCACCCCGGCTATGGCTTTTTGAGCGAAAACGCCGACTTTGCCGAGCGGGTGGAGAAGAGCGGCTTTAAATTCATTGGACCCTCACCTGAGTCGATTCGCATGATGGGCGACAAGGTGTCGGCCAAGCAGGCCATGATCAAGGCCGGTGTGCCTTGCGTGCCAGGATCAGAAGGCGAGTTGCCCGATGACCCGGTGCAAGTGCGCCGCATCGCCAAAAGCGTGGGCTACCCGGTCATCATCAAGGCCGCCGGCGGCGGCGGTGGCCGGGGTATGCGCGTGGTGCACACCGAAGCAGCGCTCATTCACGCGGTGCAAACCACCAAGGCCGAGGCCGGTGCCGCATTTGGCAACCCAGCGGTTTACATGGAGAAGTTTCTTCAAAACCCACGCCACATTGAAATCCAGGTGATGGCCGATCAGTTCAAGAATGCTGTTTACTTGGGCGAGCGCGATTGCTCGATGCAGCGTCGCCATCAGAAAATCATCGAAGAGGGACCTGCGCCTGGCATTCCGCGCAAGCTCATTGACAAAATTGGCGAGCGTTGTGCCGCTGCTTGCAAGCGCATGGGTTACCGGGGCGCTGGCACCTTTGAGTTTTTGTATGAAAACGGCGAGTTCTATTTCATCGAGATGAACACCCGGGTGCAGGTGGAGCACCCCGTCACCGAGTTGATCACCGGGGTGGACATTGTGAAAACCCAAATCATGGTGGCTGCTGGGGAAAGGTTGCCGTTTACCCAGCGCCAAATCACGGTCAAAGGCCATGCCATTGAGTGCCGCATCAATGCCGAAGACCCATTTAATTTTGTGCCTTCACCGGGTCGCATCACCATGTGGCACGCACCAGGGGGCCCTGGCGTGCGGGTGGACTCGCATGTGTACACCAATTATTTTGTGCCACCGAACTACGACTCCATGGTGGGCAAAATCATTGTGTATGGCGACACCCGCGATCAGGCGATCGCACGCATGCGCACTGCACTGTCCGAGACCTTGGTTGAGGGCATCTCCACCAACATTCCCCTGCACCGAGAGTTGATGGTGGATGCCAAGTTCATGTCCGGTGGCACCAACATTCACTACTTGGAAGCGTGGATCGCTGCGCGCAAACGCTGATGCATGAACTGCGCTTGCTCGCGCCGCAAGACCGCGTGGAGTGGTTGAGCGAGGCTTTGGAAGCTTTGGATGCGCTCAGCGTGTCGGTGCAAGACGCCGATGCGCACAGCGACAGCGAGTCCCCCTTGTTTGGCGAGCCGGGTATGCCTCCACCCCAGCCGGGTTGGGACCGCTCACAGGTGACAGCCTTGTTTGCCGACCTCGAACAAGCCCAAGCGGCTGCCGACTTGTTGCGTTTGCAAACCCCATTTGATGCTTGCCAGGTGCTCGACATTGAAGCGGTGGCCGAACAAGACTGGGTGCGTTTGACCCAGTCGCAGTTTGCGCCGGTGGAAATCACCCCTGATTTTTGGATTGTGCCGACCTGGCATGAGCCCCCCGCCCAAGCGCAGCGGGTGTTGCGCTTGGACCCCGGCTTGGCCTTTGGCACCGGCACCCACCCCACCACGCGCATGTGCTTGCGCTGGTTGGCCCAACACGATGTGCGCGGCGCGTCGGTGCTGGACTACGGTTGTGGCTCGGGCATATTGGCCATGGGGGCGGCTTTGTATGGCGCTGCTCGGGTGGATGCGGTGGACATCGACCCCGATGCGGTGCAGGCCACCGTGCGCAATGCCCAAGCCAATGGGGTGGTGCTGCAAGCTGGCTTGCCAGACCAGGTGCAAGGCCCGTACCGATGTGTCTTGGCCAATATCCTGGCCTCGCCTTTGCAAGTGCTGGCGCCCTTGTTGTGTGGTTTGGTGCAAAGCGGCGGGCACTTGGTATTGGCTGGAATCTTGGAGCGTCAGGTGGCATTGTTGCAACAAGCTTATGCGCCGTGGTGTGCTTTGGCGGTGCATGACAGCGAAGACGGATGGGCCTTGATGACTGCTCGCTTCGATTGAGCAGGTGCTGAGCCCCTGCTGTTGCTGCACCTCGTGGCAGCACACAGCGCCACCTACAATGCGGCCATCATGACCTTGGCTGTGCAGTGCCCCCAATGCCTAACCGCTTTCAAGGTGGTGCAAGACCAACTCAAGCTGGCGCACGGTTGGGTCAGGTGCGGTCGATGCGAACAAATTTTTGATGCCCGCTCCCACTGGTTGACCTTGGGTGACAGCGACGCGGCCATGAACGCGGGCCCCGCGGAGCCTGTTGCAGCGGCACCACCCATTTCAGCCCAGCCTGTGCCCATTCGGGCTGACGTCAACCTGGACCCAACACCTCTTGCGGATGCCTCGCACAGCCACGCATCGCGGGACTCCATCGACCTCACGGAAGAGGTCTTGACCGCCCATGTGTTGCACCGCTCGCCGACGCGGCCGCGCCGGGTGTGGCATGTGTTGAACCTGACGCTGGGTTTGGCACTGCTCGCCCAATGGGCCTGGTGGGCCAAAAGTCCGCTGTTGGCTCCATGGCCGGCTGTTCACGAGTGGGCCCAATCCCAGTGCGCCCAGTGGCACTGCCAAATGGATTGGCCCCAGGGCCTGGGCTCGGTGATGATTGAGCGCGCCCATTTTGAGCCCGACGGGGATGGCCACCACCGCTTGCAAATTCAGTTGTCCAACCGCGCCAGCCATCCGGTGGCCACGCCGTGGGTGGACCTCTCACTGACCGACGGCGACGATTCGGTGGTGATTCGCCGAGCGCTGGCGCCAGAAGAGATGGGCTTGCCCCGCCATTTGAACCCTGGGGCCGACGCCGTCTCCAGCGTGCACTGGCGTGTGGACTCCGATGTGGAAGACCGGCTGAGCGGCTATCGGGCAGAGATTTTTTACCCTTGAAGAAAGAGAAAACATGGCTTCGTTGATTTGTGGATCCTTGGCTTTTGACACCATCATGGATTTTGAAGGACGCTTTGCCGAGCAAATCTTGCCCGACCAATTGCACATTTTGAATGTGTCTTTTTTGGTGCCGGCTTTGCGCCGTGACTTTGGCGGCTGCGCGGGCAACATCGCTTACAGCTTGCACCAACTCGGTGGCCAGGCTTACCCGGTGGCGGCTTTGGGCAACGACGGCGGCCCCTACGTCGAGCGCTTGCAAAGCCTGGGCATTGACACCCGTTGGGTGCGCACCATGCCCGACACCTATACCGCGCAGGCGATGATCATGACCGACCGCGACAACAACCAAATCACCGCCTTTCACCCGGGTGCGATGGGTTTGGCCCACCAAATCCAAGTCGGTGCGGTCGAAGGCGTGCGCTTGGGCATCATCTCCCCCGATGGGCGCGACGCCATGCTGCAGCATGCGCAACAGTTCAAAGCGGCGGGTATCCCTTTTGTGTTTGATCCCGGCCAGGGCTTGCCGATGTTCAATGGTGAGGAGTTGAACCGGTTCATTCAAGACGCCGATTGGGTCACCGTCAACGACTACGAAGGCAAGATGCTCAGCGACCGCACCGGTTTGAGCCATGCGGACATATCGCGCCAAGTGCGTGGCTTGGTGGTGACTTTGGGCGCACACGGTTGCGAAGTGTGGGAGGGTGGCCAAAAAACCGTCGTCGCCCCGGTCAAGGCCCAAGCGGTGGTCGACCCCACCGGCTGTGGCGATGCTTGGCGCGGGGCATTGCTGTTTGGCTTGGAACAAGGCTGGCCGCTCACACGTTGCGCCGCCTTGGGAAACCATGTGGGCGCCTTGAAGATTGCCCAGCGTGGCCCGCAAAACTATCAAATCCCCGCGGGCTTGGTGGCGTCGATCTTGGCCTGATCAAAGCAATAAAGCCGCCCATTGCGCGTTGGCTGCAGCTGCCGCGCCAATGCACAAGCGTTTGCGCCGGGCGTTTTGCCCGCGCACCCATTGAATGTGCCCTTTGGCAATGCCCAGGGTTGATGCCAGCCAGGTCACCAAGGCTGCATTGGCTTGGCCCTCGACGGGGCGCGCATGCAGACGCACCTTCAGCGCGCCGTCAAACAATCCTTCGCTGTGGGTGCGTGCCGCATGTGGCACCACATGGAGATCGATGTGGCAATCGCCATTGGCTTGCCATTGTAGAAAAGGCCATGTGGGGCGCGAACTCATCGGTGATGGGTGTGGGCAAATAAAAAGCCCGATGCTTTTGGGCACCGGGCTTGAGCAGCGGCGAACCGCTGGCCAGATCTTTGCAGATCAGGGCTTATGTGCCGTCGGAAACGGCCAAGCGGCTTGCGGGTTCAGAGTGGTCTGAGCCGCAGGTGCCGCAGGGGCTGGCGCCGCTTTGGCAGCAGGCTTTTTCGCGGCTTTCTTCGCTGCCGGCTTTTTGGCAGCTTTTTTAGCAGCAGGCTTTTTCGCGGCCGGCTTTTTCTTGGCGACGGCTTTTTTAGCGGCCTTCTTGACAGCCTTTTTGGCAGCAGGTTTCTTGGCTGCTACTTTCTTGGCCGCAGGCTTTTTGGCTGCGGCTTTTTTAGCGGCGGGCTTTTTCGCGATGGGCTTTTTAGCGGCGGGCTTTTTGGCTGCCGCTTTCTTGGCCACAGGCTTCTTCGCTGCTACCTTTTTAGCAACCGGCTTTTTAGCGGCCGGTTTCTTCTTGGCGGCGGGCTTCTTCGCTGCTACTTTCTTTGCTGCCGGCTTTTTGGCTGCGGCTTTCTTTGCGGGGGCCTTGGTTTTTGTGGCCGATTTTTTTGCAGTTGCCATATAGTTCTCCTAGATCAAGTGAACAGATCGTTGGGTGGAAAACACTTTGTGCGCCTTTGGGGGCACACCAAGCGATCCATGGCGTTGGACCCGGGTCCAGCGCCATGAACTCGAAACGCAAATTCTCTGCAACCCAGCGGGCTTTTTGTGCAGAGAGATTTGCAAATGGGGTACATGTGTTGCGGCAAGTGGCTCAGTCCCAAGACAGGGCACCACCCGATTGGTATTCAATGACACGCGTCTCAAAGAAATTGCGTTCTTTCTTGAGGTCAATCATCTCGCTCATCCAGGGGAATGGGTTTTCCTCATGCGGGAAAAGCGGCTCCAGGCCAATTTGGGTGGCCCTGCGGTTGGCGATGTAGCGCAAATACCCTTTGAACATGGACGCATTCATGCCCAATACGCCGCGCGGCATGGTGTCTTCGGCGTAGCGGTATTCCAATTCAACGGCTTTGTGGAACAGGGCCTTGATCTCTTCCTTGAACTCATTGGTCCACAGGTGGGGGTTTTCAAGCTTGAGCTGATTGATCAAGTCAATGCCAAAGTTGCAATGCATGGACTCGTCGCGCAGGATGTATTGGTACTGCTCGGCAGCACCGGTCATTTTGTTTTGGCGACCCAGGGCCAAAATTTGGGTGAAGCCCACATAGAAGAACAAGCCCTCCATCAGGCAAGCAAACACGATCAAGCTTTTGAGCAGGGTTTGATCGGTCTCAGGGGTTCCGGTGTGGAAGTTCGGATCCATGATCGCTTCGATGAAGGGGATCAGGAACTGGTCTTTGTCGCGAATGGATTGGACTTCGTTGTAGGCGTTGAAGATTTCGCTTTCATCCAGACCCAAAGATTCCACAATGTACTGGTACGCATGGGTGTGGATGGCTTCTTCAAAGGCTTGGCGCAGCAAAAACTGTCGGCACTCTGGGGCCGTGATGTGGCGGTAGGTGCCCAACACAATGTTGTTGGCAGCCAGTGAGTCAGCGGTGACAAAAAAGCCCAGGTTGCGTTTGACAATGCGCCGCTCGTCTTCGGTCAACCCATTGGGGTCTTTCCACAAGGCGATGTCGCGGGTCATGTTGACCTCTTGGGGCATCCAGTGGTTGGCGCAGGTGGCGAGGTATTTTTCCCAGGCCCATTTGTATTTGAAGGGCACCAACTGGTTCACATCGGTCTGACCGTTGATGATGCGCTTGTCAGCAGCCACCACGCGGCGGGCCGGGGCACTCACTTTGGGTGTGCTGGCAACAGCGACCGGTACCGGTGCGCCATCATTCAGGTGGGTCGGAGCGGCCTGCGCACCGTGCAAACCAGAATGGTTCAGGGGTGGGATGTCCATTGAGCGGGCAGAGAGGCCGCTGGCAAGAGGCGATGGCGCTGAGGGCTTGACTTCTTCGTCCCAGGTCAACATAGGAGGATTTCCATTCAGTTAATTATGCGTTCAGTTGCTAAAAAAGGGAAGCACTCGTTCACTTCGTTCGTGAAAGGTGTTGTTCAATTGCATCGAAGCGCGTTGTAGGGCTTCGATGCAATCCGTGAAAAATCACTGACAAGCTTCGCAGGTGGGGTCATCGACCCCGCAAAACTTGATGTCCGTGGCGGGCACATCGCTCATTTGAGCGCGCGCTGCTGCCGCAGCCGCTTCCATCGCGCTCATGCCTGAGCCTTGTGAGGATGACACGGCGTTGTGGCTGCCCGATTGCACCGTGGACTTTTCAGCTTGGGTGGCACTGGAGGTGCGCAAATAGTAGGTGGTTTTCAGGCCGCGCAGCCAAGCCAGCTTGTAGGTCTCGTCGAGTTTTTTACCCGATGCGCCGGCCATGTAGATGTTGAGCGATTGGGCTTGGTCGATCCACTTTTGGCGCCGCGCTGCGGCCTCAACCAACCATTGGGGCTCGATCTCAAAGGCGGTTGCGTATTGGGCCTTGATGTCTTGGGGCACCCGGTCGATGGGGCGCAGCGAACCGTCAAAGTGCTTGAGGTCCATGACCATCACGTCGTCCCACAGGCCCAGGCGCTTGAGGTCACGCACCAGGTAGGCATTGATCACGGTGAACTCACCAGACAAGTTGGACTTGACGGACAAGTTGCCAAAGCTGGGTTCGATGGAGGCGTCCACGCCAATGATGTTGGAGATGGTGGCGGTGGGGGCGATGGCCACGCAGTTGGAGTTGCGCATGCCATCGGCGGCAATTTTGCGGCGCAAGGCATCCCAATCCAGCGTGGCTTTGCGGTCCACTTCGACATAGCCACCGCGCTCTTTGGCCAGCATGTCCAAGGTATCGGGCGGCAAAACACCTTGATCCCATAGCGAACCCTTGAAGCTGGAGTACTTGCCGCGCTCACGCGCCAACTCGGTGGATGCCCAATAGGCGTAATAGCAAATGGCCTCCATCGAGGTGTCGGCAAATTCCACCGCGGCTTGCGAGCCGTAGGGAATGCGCAAAGCGTACAGGCTGTCTTGAAACGACATCACGCCCAGGCCCACGGGGCGGTGGCGCAGATTGGAATCACGCGCCTTTTTCACTGCGTAGTAGTTGATGTCGATCACGTTGTCGAGCATGCGCATGGCCGTGCCGATGGTGCGCTTGAGCTTGTCATGGTCGACTTGGCCATTGCTCAGGTGTTGCAGCAAGTTGATCGAGCCCAAATTGCACACCGCGGTTTCGGTGTCGCTGGTGTTGAGGGTGATCTCGGTGCACAAGTTGGACGAATGCACCACGCCCGCGTGCTGCTGGGGTGAGCGCACATTGCAGGCGTCCTTGAAGGTGATCCAAGGGTGCCCGGTCTCAAACAGCATGGTGAGCATCTTGCGCCACAGGTCGGCGGCTGGCACTTTGCGGCTGGGTTTGATGTCGCCACGTTCGGCGCGGGCTTCATAGGCCACATAGGCTTTTTCGAATGCCGCGCCAAACAGGTCGTGCAGGTCGGGCACATCGGACGGCGAGAACAGTGTCCAGTCGCCCTTTTCCATCACCCGGCGCATGAACAGGTCTGGAATCCAGTTGGCGGTGTTCATGTCGTGGGTTCGGCGGCGATCGTCGCCGGTGTTTTTGCGAAGCTCCAAGAACTCCTCAATGTCCAGGTGCCAGGTTTCCAAATAGGTGCACACGGCGCCTTTGCGCTTGCCGCCTTGGTTGACAGCCACAGCGGTGTCGTTGACCACTTTGAGGAATGGGACCACGCCTTGCGACTCACCGTTGGTGCCCTTGATGTGCGAGCCCAAGGCGCGCACACGGGTCCAGTCGTTGCCCAGGCCGCCCGCAAACTTGGACAGCAAGGCGTTTTCTTTGATGGATTCGTAAATGCCATCCAAGTCGTCGGGCACGGTGGTCAGGTAGCAGCTGGACAACTGCGAGCGCAAGGTGCCGCTGTTGAACAAGGTGGGCGTGCTCGACATGAAGTCAAACGACGACAGCACTTCGTAAAACTCGATGGCGCGCGCTTCGCGGTCGATCTCGTTGAGGGACAGGCCCATGGCCACCCGCATGAAAAAGGACTGGGGCAGCTCGATGCGGTTTTTGCGCACGTGCAGGAAGTAACGGTCGTACAGGGTTTGCAGGCCCAGGTAATCAAACTGCAGGTCGCGCTCGGCCTTGAGGGCCGCAGCCAGGCGGGGCAAATCAAATTGCGCCATGCGCGGGTCCAACAAGTCGTTGTCAACGCCTTTTTTGATCAAGGCGGGGAAGCATTCTTGATAGTGTTGCCCCATCTCCGCTTGGGTGACCTCGGTGCCAAAGACCTCTTTGGCGATGGTGTGCATCAGCAAACGGGCGGTGGCATAGGTGTAGTCGGGGTCTTTTTCGATCAAGGTGCG
>Ga0214921_10011621_pt1 | contig 10663 bp, 11 predicted proteins | sample LL1505_MetaG_FD_177992 | JGI IMG/M metagenome (GOLD analysis project Ga0214921, IMG submission 177992) | Freshwater microbial communities from Lake Lanier, Atlanta, Georgia, United States - LL-1505 | ecosystem: Environmental > Aquatic > Freshwater > Lake | place: USA: Georgia | collected...
AAATGGATACCGATGGGAAAGCCTATAAATGAATGGATATTTCCAGATGAAGAAATTACATGGATAAATATACAATCAGGAAATATTATAACAATAAATGAGGGATCGCAATCAATATGGTTTTGTTTGCCGAGAAAAAAACCTAAACTACTTTTAAAAATAAAAGTTGGTAATATTGATCCCAATATTTGGACACAGTGGGAGAATTCACTAGTACAACACTTCGTAATTAAATCCCCATTTGAGATTCCATTTATGATATATATAATTAATAATAAAATAATACGAGATGAAAGAAAAATACATATCACACATCCTATTGAGTTTAAACCCATAGACGTTAATCGCTTTCATACAATATCAAAAGATGGTACAAAAGTACCTTTTGTAATTATCAAAGAAAAAGGCATTAAGCCAAAGGCACAACTAATATACGTTTATGGCGCATATGGATCATCCACGCCAATTGGATGGCCTTATACATCTTGGTATCCAATACTTAAAAGAAAATGGGCTATAGTATTCGCACTTGTTCGTGGTGGTGGAGATATAGATGCTGCGTGGGCGGAGATGGCACGAAGAGAGAATAGACATGTATCAGTTGATGATTTTGAGGCAGTTATTAAAGCAGCAAAAACAAAGAATGGATTAGAGGCAGATAAAACCGTTATTTTTGGTCGTTCTGCGGGTGGTTTACCAGTTGGTGCAATTGTAGGACGTTATCCTGATGGACACTTAGTGGGGGCGGCTTTTACTGAAGTCCCATATGTAGATATACTTAGAACTAGTACTAATCCAGATTTACCACTAACAATAGGAGAATACAATGAATTTGGAAATCCTGAAGAAAGAATCATGAATTTTAGGGAGTTATTATCTGTATCTCCGATTAATACATTACCGGCTGATGGTGCGCCAGGGGTATTTGTAATGAGTCGTGTAGGACTTCTGGATAGACAAGTTTTCGCATATGAGTCCTTTAAATGGATTCAACGGCTAAGAGGCGGGGCTTTAACATCAGATGGTATCATTAGTCATCCAAATGGAAAATATGTAACATTTGAAAGAAAAGAGGCACATCAATATAGTCCACTTAGGTTTTCCCGGTTCCGTGCGATTGATCTGGCGATTTTAGATAATTGGGTGGAAGGCAAGTTAAAGTTTTAGAACTGTCCGACAGAAGTGCGTATCTTATTTTTCTGAAATCTGTTATAAATAAAATCTAATTATGTAGTATAAAGATGACTAACGCAGTAGCCATGAATAAAGCCAAGAATGTAACGGGTGGTGCGCGTCGCCGCAACAAGAACAAGACGGAGGGTGGCAAGCGCCGCAACAAGAACAAGACGGAAGGTGGCAAGCGCCGCAAGGCCGGTCGCAAGTCTGGTCGCAAGAGTGCCCGCAAGACAGGTCGCCGTGGCACCCGCAAGAACCGCCGCAATTAAGCGTCGGTAATGCCGCAATTAAATACTTGTCATAAATCGGTATGGAAGTATCTAATAACAACTAAACGCTAGTTAATTTTTAAAAGCTATTTAGTTGATTACGGAGTTATCCAATATAATGCGTATTATAAAATATGTATATAATATAAAATGACGAGTAAAGCATCATATCTTTTAGGTCTGAGTCCTTTAGAAACAACAAAGGAACTAAGAAATATCGCATCAAAGAACGCAGAAGATGAATTAATTATATATAAGGGAAAATCGCCTTATAAGAATTATTTAAATCGTGAGGATGTAATTATATCAATTGATAAATTTAAGAAAGACTATAATAATCTAAATACTAGAAAAAATATGCCTAATTTTCAAATGAAGTTTGAAGAATTTAAAATTAAATACCCAAAATTATCAAAATGGAGAGAGCTTTCTAGAAAATTAGAAAAACTTAGAGAATCTGGAAGAGCCCATTTTAGAGAACATGGGGAGTTTAATATTAATAACAATAATAGTATAAGTAATAGTAATATTAATTATAATAATACATTAGAGGGGAAAATTAATGGATTTAATGTAAAAACTATTCTTAAAAAAACACCTCAACCTAAGAAATGGTATAATTTAAGTAGAAAAAAGACAGCCAATCTTAATTTACCTAAAAAACAGAATACCTCTAATACATTAAAGAATTTATCTGTAAGACCTGTAACACCAGTAACACAAGTTACTCCTGTAACTCCTGTATCTAAACCCTGGTATCAGTTCTGGGGTGGAAAACATCGTAAATCGCATCGTAAATCGCATCGTAAATCGCATCGTAAAACCCATCGTAAATAATTAAGCCTTTCCGATATAAATGCGTATATTAAGATTGGAATACGGTATTAAAATGTGTGTATAATATAAAATGGAGGAATATAAAATAGGTGAACCTGTTTCTAAACAGAATATATTAAATGAAGTAGAACAGCTATACAAGGCTTTAGAATTAACTCCTTCACAGAATGAAGATGATAATTATATATCTAAAATAGAATTTGAAATTAAAGAATTATCATCTGAAAAGAAAAGGATTGAAGAACAAACTAAAACGGTTGGTTCTACTTTTAGTAAATCTACAAACAAATATTGGAGAAATAAAATCAAGAATCTTGATCAGGATCTTGAAATTTTGAATAACAAACTGCTAGAAGCAAAGTTATATAAAAAAGACAATTTTAGACTTAGACATAATATTATGACACAAATAAAGGAATTTAAGAAGATATTGAAAAATGAACCAGCTAAACTAAATGAAATAAGATATGGTGGAAAACATCGCAAAACTCATAAACGTAGTCATAAGCGTCATTATACTAAAAGAAATCGCAATTAATTCATAAATACATTTTCATATAATACAGATCTATAAAGATTTAAAATCTAGATAGATCTATATTAACCACTTTACCTCCGGCCAAAACCTCTAAAACTATTGATATTGCGATGAAAATAAAAATAGCTAAAATTGTAAAGTGTGTAATAAGCAGTAGAAGAATGATTATTAAGGCCACACTCATAACACTTGTTGTAATATTAGTCGTAGTTATCGTCACGTCTTACTATGTAAATAAAGAAGGTTTTGATGATATTACTAATAGTTTAGGGAGTGCAATAAATACAGTTACACCTGATGCTGCCTCATTATTAGCTAATTTACCGCCAACATCTCGTGATGCCCTACTATCAGCTGCTTCACAATTAACTGCTACACCATCAGTTGCTTCCACAATTACTGCTTCACCGACCGCTTCCACTGCTGCTACACCATCCGTTGCTTCAGCTTTATCTACACGATCAGCTGCTGCTTCACCGACCGCTTCCACTGCTGCTACACCATCCGTTGCTTCCACAGCTGCTGCTTCACCGGCTGCTTCCACAGCTGCTACTCCATCAACTGCTGCTTCACCGGCTATTTCCACAGCTGCTGCTCCATCAGTTGCTTCTACAGCTGCTAGACCATCTGCTATTGTTCCACCCACTCCAGTATGTTCTCCATCACCACCGCTAGTAACAACTGGAAGTTCAATACCAACTAGAACAGATGTTGTTCCTCAAGTGTCATTCAGTGAAAATGGATATAATGCGTTAATGCTACAACAGAAGGCAGACTTATTAAAGGATATTCAAAAAGTTGTAAGAAATGAAGTTCTAGCAAATAGAAGTACAACCCCTATGTTACATAATGATGGTTATGGATGTGGATCTGAAGATGAGCATAAGAGTGAATGTGAACCTGTAAAAGATCACGGATGTAATAATGAAGATGTGCCTAAAAATGAATGTGGTGAGAAATCTATGAAGGATAAAGTTACGGCCGCAATATCTCAAGGTAAGGAATATGAGAATAGCTGCTATAAAGATAAAACAGCGAGGGCATCTTGCCCTCCACAGCCAGATATGGCACAATTTATTAAGAAAGACGCTATCCCTTGCTGGGGATGTTCTCTAGATTATTAGGCTAATTCGCTTCGTATTCATTATAAAAGATAATATAAGAAAGTAGGATGTTTGCGTTCTTAGCATTACTTTTTGTTTTGATAGTAATTTACTTTTTTACTTCAGAAAGTAATGTTATGAAAGAGGGATTTAATCCAATAAACACATCGCCATCACATAAAGTTAATATACCTGTAAATATAATTCCTCCTGCTATACCGCCGCCTCCGGCTAGAAGTATAGATGATTCAAATGTTCAACCGTCTGATTTACCAGGACATTTACCAATTGCTCCATATGAGCAAATTGCGTCAATGAGCCCTTTACCATATCAAGATACATCACTAATTAAGGCAAATAGGCAGCAATTAGTGTCAATGCTCGAAATGGTTAAGGGTTTCCTAGCATTTGAAGCACAGGAGATTTCTGAGCGTTCCGACCCTACAATCCAACTTCCACTTAATACGGCCAGAGGTGACTTTCACACTTTACAGGCCGAAGTAGAAGTACTTAACCGAAATCCTGGTCTACAACCGACTATTACTCAGGCATATCTAAATGAGATAGCTTCTAACTTAGCATATCTACAGCGTGAAGTAAGACTAATAGGTGCGGCGGGACCAATTCAGGGACCTATTTATGAGTTTACCCAACCAGTTAATATACGGGGCGCAGTTGAGGGATTTACTGGTACAGGGCCAGGACTTAATGGCGCAATTGCGACTCCCAAAGAGTTAGAAGATTTTGTAGCACGAATTAGTGGTGATATAATACGCTTATCCGCAAGTGGTACAACAGATCCTAATACTAATGCCCGTGTAGTAGCTCTTACTGAATTAAAGTCAAATGTTGAAACTATATTGGAACAAGTAAAATCAGGTGCGTTAATGCCAACTGAAATCCCAATAATGAAAAAAGACATTGAGAATGCATTCCCGATTTTAGGTAATCTATCTCAACCATTACCTCAAGTAATTAAGACAATGGGACTACCTCCAGGATTGGCTAATATATTACCACCTAATTTACAGAATGATCCAAATACAACAAGAGAAATTAATAATTTAGTTAACAAATACGCAGATACCATTGTAAATGGTATAAGTGCATCATTCGCAGTTAAATATACAAGTCCTCGAGAAGCAGAGAAGGCGCGCGCACTAGCATCAACTATTGAAAGAACAGGATTCCCGTCAGCTGCTGATTTAGATAATGCTTGTAATACAAAGTTTATGCCAGATGGTGGTCTAGAACCAGTAACTGATAGATTTGCGCCAACACCACAAGATGCGGGACGGGGCCCTTCACAGTTTGATTGGGAAAAAAGGGCTAAGGAGATTGAAGGACAAGTAAGGAAAAGAGGATTAAAAGCGAGCGATTTTGGAATAATGCCTGGTAATACAAAAGTATCAAAGGATTTTTCTTGGAAGGGATATGCGAGTATGATTTGTACGAGACTACAAGCGACAATGGATCCTGGCCTACCAGAAACATGTGGCTGCCCGCCGACTGACTGGGCTGGATGGAGAATCGCAAAATAGATTTTTAAAAAATAAAATAATAAATAATAGAAAATGGATTTTGTAGTAGAATCAGAAGTAATAATTCGTGCGGTTGATAAACCATTTAATGAACGTCAAACTATGGGTTCATTTGCTACAAGCGAATTAGCCTATCAATTTGTTGAGAAATATTTACAAGATACCAAGGATTTACATACATATTTTACAAGACAGTATTTATGTCCTCGCACCGGTGATAATAAAGCTGAATATGAAGATAGAATTCGTGATGGAAGAATAATAGCTATTAATATTGTTTTAGGTCAATTTGAGGATATGATTTATATTCGAAAAACTACGCCTTAGAATCATATAAAAAGTATGTTAGAAACAGAATGATGGCTTCACCAATTCATATGTTGGGAGTTTTTATAATAGGTCTGGCAATAGGTTTATATATATCACGACTATCAAAAAAAGAAGGATTTGCCAATGAAAGCAATAGTGATGGCAGTCCGGCATGCCCTGAATGTAAACAACCTAATATGAGCAAATATGTACTTAAAAGCTCTATTCCACCCTGCCCTGCTGTCCCTGATTTAAGTAATTACATACTTAAAAGTGAGTGCCCACCAGTACCTGACTTAAGTAATTATGTACTCAAGAGTTCCATTCCAAAACAGAATCCAGTAATTTTGGATTGTTCTAAATGCCAGAAACCAAAGGGAGAATGTCCGCCATGCCCCCGCCCTCGCTGCCCCGAAGTGAAATGCCCGCCCCAAACTAAATGCCCCGCCTGTGCCCCTTGCCCAAGACAGTCTTGTCCCCCGGCTGTGGTGAAATGTAAGGCAGAAGGGGTCGTACCATCAGGTGACTCACTGGTTAAATCATTTCTTGGACCTCTAAATTATACCGGATTTGGCTCTGATTAATTGTGTTTAACTAATATCCATTTTTAACACATCTTATAAAAATGTCATTAGTTAATTATTTAAATAAGAATAATTGTGTAATTGTAGAAGGTAATTGCCGAAGGGTAAATAATCAACTTATTATTTTACAATTATTAGCTTCTAATTCAAACATTAAACATATTCTTGAAATTGGATTTAATGCTGGGCATTCATCCGACTTATTTTTGAATATAAAACCAGATTGTACAGTAACAAGTTTTGATATTGGACAGCATTCTTATGTTAAAATCGGTAAAGAATTTATTGACAAACAATATCCAAATAGACATACACTTATAATTGGTGATAGTACTAAAACAATTCCAAATTTTAATTCAGATATTAAATATGATTTAATTTTTATTGATGGAGGACATGATTATGAGGTCGCAAAAGCAGATTTATTAAATTGTAAAAGATTCACGAATAATGATACCATTGTAATTATGGATGATACAATGTATAAAAAAGAATGGGAAATGGTTTGGAATATAGGTCCAACTAAAGCATGGCAGGAAGGAATTAAAAGCAATTTAATAACTCAAATAGGTTATTCTGATTTTACAAAAGGTATAGGGATGTCTTGGGGAAAATATAATTTATAAAAGATAGGAGAATGGATACTAGATTTTGGGGTCCTTCCGGTTGGAAGTTACTTCATTTAATTACATTTAACTATAAGTATTCGCCGACAAATGCGGTGACATATGCGCAGTTTTTCGAATCAATACCCTACATCCTTCCGTGTAAATTCTGTCGAGCGTCGCTTACAGATTATTACAGAGAATATCCTTTTAAGACATACGTTAATATAAATCCGAATTTAGATTTGGATTTATGGATGTATAATATTCATAATTGTGTCAATGATAAACTTAGAAAACAGGGGCTAAATCCAAGTCCTGATCCTAAATTTAAAGATGTTAAACAGTTTTATGAAAAATGGATGAAGTGTGACTGGCGCGAGCAACTAAATACGTTCTGGGACTTCTTATTCGCAGTCGCATACAATCATCCAAAGGAAGCATCGCGCCGTTCAAAGCCTATGCCTAATTGTCCAGCAGAGGTTTACAAATGTAAAGATAAATGTGAAAAGAACAAATGGAATGTATTAAGTACAAAAGATCGAATATATTGGTTTAGACGCTTTTGGTCATTTCTTCCGGCTGTTCTTCCTATGGAGATAGCCATACAATGGGAAAAGGTTGAGAAACTAAATCCACCCACACTCGATTGCCGACGCTCAACTCTAGCCTGGCTATGGAGAATGAGATGTACACTCGATACTAAATTCAAAGATCCTTATACAAGTATTTGTCAAAAAGTGGCTGCGCACTCAAGTGATTGTGGTAAGGCAACTGCGCGCACTATAACATGTAGAAAACGGAGCAACCAAAAGAGAAGCAGCCAAAAGAGAAGACGACATCCACAGCGTACAATTAAAAACACAAAATAGTCTAAGAGAAAGTAGGATATAAAACTGATGCCAGACTTAAACTATCAAAAATTAATAGTTTATGTTGTTATTATTATATTAGCTTGTTTAATAACACTATTTACATTTGATACATGGGAAACACTGGCAATAGTATTCTTTCTATTAATATCCATTAGCTATATTTTTATTTTAACAATTGATAAATTAACACTCATAAATTATGGTAGTATTCAAGAAGGTTTTGTTACTGACTCAGCCGCCGCGGCATCAAAATATGAATGGTTATCTAATGATGACCTATTTGACGACTTTTATGCGGGTGTTTTTACAAAGCTAACACAAAATGAAAATCTAGTTCAAGCTGAGACCGCAGTTTGTTTAGAGGAATTTGCGAAGAATACTACAAAAGATCAACTCTGTATTTTAGATGCGGGTTGTGGTATTGGAATAGGCATAATCGCGCTAGCAAAACAGGGTGTAGGAATGAGTGTTGGAATTGATAAGAGCCAGGCAATGATCCGATATGCCAAAGGTACAACTGTGCCTAATTCAACCTTGAATGATTCACAGAAACAGGATATTGAATTTAGAACATTTGATTTGATAGGACCTGGGTCAGCAGCCGCTGCTGAATTTACAGACGCCATGTTATTATATTTCACGATATATTACTTTAAAGATCTTGATAACCTCTTTCGTAATCTCGCTCTATGGGTAAAACCAGGCGGCTCACTCGCAGTGGAAGTTGTGAATAAGTATAAGTTTGAACCTGTTCTTGATTCAAGTAATCCATGGATAGGCTTCTCACCACAGAAATATACAAAGGAGCGTTTGACAAAATCAAAGGTGGTGTTTGATAAGTTTGATTATGAAGCCGAGTTTGATTTAGAGGATCCTAAGGCCGAATTCCGTGAAACATTCCGTTTTAAGGATGGTTCTGTACGCAGACAAAAACACACTTTATATATGGTAAATATTCCAGATATTGTTAAGACTGCGCAGAATAATGGCTGGACCTATACGAAATATGTGGATTTAATGCCCTTCTCCTTTCAATATGGATATTTACTATTTTTCAGTCGCAATGCTGAGTAATTAATTACTCCAAGGATATCTCTTTCTAGTATTATTAAAATTATTAATTTTATAGATATTAGTCTTATTTCGAATGAATCTATAATCAGGAATTGTACTAGAAGCAATATACCAATCTGACATCGCAACATATTTTTGTAACCCCACAATAGACATAAAATTATCTATCCAAGGTTGTAAAATAATACATCCCATTGCTTTATCATATTTATCATATAATTTATTAAAAAATATATTTAATGTATCTCCTTCATTGTATACACTTTTAAGTTGATTAATAATTTCATCTGGTGTATTTCGAATATACAACATTACAAATTCTGTAAATATAGGTAGAGAAGTATTCATAATCTTTTTAAGAGTATTTTTATAATCACTATAATATGGCTCTTTTAGATAAGCTTTAAAACGCCCTTCATACCATGTCATACCTTTTTGTGTAATATAAAAATATGGCAAAGATATAATTGTACCATTATTACATCTTTTTGTTGATGCATCATTTAATTTAAATTCTTTAATAAACGGACATATTCTTTTTACAAATGACATAGACACATTAATCATATCTACAGTACCTTCGCCCTGCTGTAAAGCAGTAGTTTCAGAACAAGTTTCATAGTATTTTACTAAAATAAGTGAAGCTATTGATGTATCAATAAGACTATTATCTGATGGAAAAAATACGGAAATTGTTACACACGCTTCATCTAATTTTGTTTTTGGATTACCTATATAAAATGTGCCATTTATTTTATTATCTAATGTATCAATATAATTATATATAAATACACATTTATATTTATGACCCAATGGACTATTTAGAATAGTCGTAATCTTTTTAATCATATCTAATAATATAGATATTATATTTAGATTATATTTGATCAATAAAATAATAAGTATTATAAAATAGTATAATGAACTCTGTACCAATTTTTGATGTATTTCAAAAAGGTCTTATACGGGGCTCAGAAAGATTAGCTTATGACCCTTCTAAAGCCTACGCATATGTTGAACATCCTGTGGAGGGATGGCGAGTATATTTAAGATCATGTGTCTTTCTTCATCCCGTTGAGGAGCCGTTTAATAACAAGCATTTTTTGGTAGTAAAACGTCGCGGTGCCTATAAGACAAGCGCTGCGTGGGAACCTCCAAAGGGGCAAATGGAGGGGAAGGACGCAAAGTCAAATATGTCTATAATAGAGTTATTAAAGGAAAATGTTTTAAGAGAAACGGAAGAAGAATCGCATGTATCCGAAATTGAAAATTTAAAACACACGGGTCTAGTATTTCAATCTCAAGAAGGTAATTACGCAAAAAATACGTATTTCCAATACCATATTTTTCAGGGTTTTATAACACCTGAACAGATTCAGCAATCATTTGACACATTTGAATGGATAAAGGAGCATCCAAAGGCATTCGCAAGATGGAAAAGAGATAGAAGAGAAAAAGACGCAGTAGCCTGGTTTAATCCTAAAGCGACAAGACTAAATCCAAGATGGTGTCCTGATATTCTGGTATTATATCTACGCAATCACAAATAATAAAACCGCAATCTAAATTTTTTCAACCTTTGTTGAAAGTGGACCGATATCATCCATCTGTTTTCTAAGAAGGTTCTGATATTGTTGTTTGTAATTAAACGTACAACTATGTTCCTCAGCATGTAAATGTGTAATACAAAACAGTTTTTCACATTTACATTTATACTCAATTACGAGTTTTTTGTTACATTTATCACAGCGC
>Ga0214921_10011622_pt1 | contig 10663 bp, 10 predicted proteins | sample LL1505_MetaG_FD_177992 | JGI IMG/M metagenome (GOLD analysis project Ga0214921, IMG submission 177992) | Freshwater microbial communities from Lake Lanier, Atlanta, Georgia, United States - LL-1505 | ecosystem: Environmental > Aquatic > Freshwater > Lake | place: USA: Georgia | collected...
TAGGTGCTTTATCTGCTTTTTATGCAGACTCAGCTAATGTTAATGATCCAAAAGAAAGAGAAATATCAGCAAGAAGAATGATAGCTAAAGTTCCAACTTTAGCAGCTATGGCTTACAAATATTCAATCGGTCAACCATTTGTATATCCAGATAATGAATTAAATTACTGTGAGAATTTTTTGAATATGTGTTTTTCTGTTCCAGCTCAAAAATATAAAGTTAATAAAGTAATCTCAGATGCGCTAGAGAAAATATTTATACTCCATGCGGATCACGAACAGAATGCTTCTACTTCAACAGTAAGACTTGCGGCTTCGTCAGGTGTTAATCCATTTGCTTCAATAGCTGCAGGATTTTCGGCCCTTTGGGGTCCATTGCACGGTGGTGCTAATGAAGCAGCTTTAAATATGTTAAAAAAAATTGGTAGTGTCAAAAATATTCCTGAATTCATTAAACGAGCAAAAGATCCTAATGATAATTTCAGGCTAATGGGATTTGGACATAGAGTTTATAAAAATTACGATCCTAGAGCTAAAGTAATGCAAAAAGCATGCCATCAGGTTCTTGAGGTAATGGGTAAAAAAGATGATGAATTATTAAAAGTAGCTATAGAGTTAGAAAAAATTGCTTTAAATGATGATTATTTTGTTCAAAAAAAACTATATCCAAACATAGATTTTTATTCTGGAATAACATTAAGTGCTATGGGCTTTTCTACTGAAATGTTCGTTGTTTTATTTGCTGTTGCTAGAACTTCTGGATGGATAGCTCACTGGAAAGAAATGTACTCTGATCCTTCAAATAAATTAAGTAGACCTAGACAATTGTATCTTGGAGAAGATAAGAGAGATTTTGTAGAAATTGCTAAAAGATAATTTCTATTCATTTATATAATTAGAGATTTTTTCGAGACTATCAGGAACAATTATTGTCTCCAAAACCTTTGTATAATCATTAACCAATTGTTTTCTTAATAAATCGTTCTCAATAAATTCTTTAGCTAATTTATAAATTTCATCTGCATTACATTTGTCTTGTATTAATTCAGGTATTATTTCCTTTTGCGCGATAATATTAAGAATATTACCGTATTTTGTTTTAACAAAAGGTTTAATTAACAGATAGTTTAGCCATGATGTTTTGTAAACAACAATTAATGGACATTGGTTCTTACAAATATCCAAAGTGATTGTTCCTGATTTAGAAATAGTCAAAATTGAATCTTTAATATAAAAATTTTTTTCTTTTTCATTAGCGGTAATAATAAAATTATCTATCTTAGATTTTTGCAGGTAATCATTAATAAAATTTTTATTATTTTCGGAAGTTGGAATATGAAATAGAAAATTATTATTTAAATTAATTTTTTTAATTACATCAACAAAGATTGGCATGAATATTTTTAATTCCGACTTTCTGCTTCCGGGGCATAGTGTGAAATATTTTTTATTTTTATTTTCTGATGTGTTTATTTTAAAAACAGAAAAATCAAAAAAAGGGTGACCTACAAATGAATTTCTTACAAAACCTTCAAAATACTTTTTTTCAAATGGAAATAGTAAAAGTAAATGATCAATAAATTTATATAAATTTTTTTTTCTATTTTCTCTCCACGCCCAGACTTGTGGAGCAACTAAATGAATTTTTTTTATTTTATTATTTATATTTTTAACTTTATTTAAAATCCTAAAAGAAAAATCAGGAGAATCGATTGAAAAAATAACGTCAGGATTAAATTCTAATATTTTTTTTACAGTTAAGTTAATTTTAGCTTTAATGGAAAATATATTCTTTAAAACATCAATAAATCCCATAAAGGAAATATCCTTAATATCAAATATACATTCAATTTTTTCTGATTTTATATTTTCTCCTCCAATTGCTAAAAAATGAATATCTAAATTTTTTTCTTTTAACTTTTTAATAACTAGAGATCCAATTTTGTCACCCGAAGACTCTCCAGTAATAATAAATATTTTTTTAAACAATTTATAAAGAAATAATAAAAAAATTATTTTTTTTAGTTAAATTTATAATTTTATTTTTATCTAAGATAATACTCTTAGATCTTTTTACAGCAATTCCTTTAATATTTGCTTTAATACAATTTTTAATAGTGTCCAAGCCTATGGTTGGCAGATCCACTCTGAGATCTTGGTTCACTTTTGGAAATTTGATTAAAATTGAATTATTTTTTAATCTATATTTTTTTAACAAATGTGATGATCTTTTAATAGTTTCGTCAGTTCCTTCGGGTCCTTCTATTGCAAGAACGTAGCCATTATTTATAACAACCGATTGACCTATATCAAATTTACTTAATGATTTAATAATATTAACTCCTTTGATTATGCTGGCAGTGTCAGCATTATTAATTCTTATTTTATTAATATTGGTGTCCTTAAAAATTAATTCTGGTGTAAATTTCATACTATTTACAACGTTTATTTTATGCTCTTTGAAGATTTTAATTACTTCTTTTAAAATATTTCCGTCTCCTTTTTTAAAGGCTGAGTATAATCTAGGAAGATAAAATAAAGCTTTTCTATCAAATTTTAATGCGGAAATTTCTGGTCTTTTAACTTTTCCAATAAAAATAATCTTTTTACAATTATTTTTTTTTAATATCGATATAGCCTTTCCAAGTTCTGTTATCTTTAAACTGTAACAATTTTTATATTTTTTATAAATATTAGATTTTGTTAAATCTAATATTAAAAAATCTACATTCTTTTTTAATAATTTATTGATTACAAATCTTGGTAAACTCGACTCTCCTACTATTAATCCAAGCATTTATTTTAAAGGTCTGCAAATTGGTCTTTTTTCATTTTTTTCTAAAAAACTTATAACTTCGCACACTGTTTTAAAATTAGAGAATTTTTTAGCTTCTTCTATTCCATTTTTTAAAAGAACATTAGAAAAAATTAACTTTACAGCCTGGTTTAATCCATTGATTTCCTCAAAAGAGTATCCTGCTCTTTTTAATCCTATTATATTTAATCCTTCTAAATGAGATCTATTTCCAGTAACAAGGCCATAAGGAATTACGTCTTTTTCAACCCCTGTCATTCCACCTATCATTGCTAGTTTTCCAATTCTTGTGAATTGCTGAACTGCAGAATTACCGCCTATTATTACATTATCATCTATTTCAACATGACCAGCTATAGCAACATTATTTGCAATAATAACGTTATTTCCAATTTTACAGTCATGAGCAATGTGAGATGAGATCATAAACAAACAATTATCACCTATAATTGTAACTCCACCCCCATGTTCAGTGCCAGGATTAATCGTTACATACTCTCTAATTTTATTTTTTTTTCCAATTATTAATTTTGTTTTTTCACCTTTAAATTTTAAATCTTGTGGCGTGCTACCTATTGAAGCAAAAGAATAAATTTCACAATTATCTGATATAGAAGTATCTCCATTAATTACTACGTGTGATAGTATTTTTACATTACTTCCAATTTTGACTTCTTTGCCAATAATACTAAAAGGCCCAACTTCCACTGAAGAATCTAATTTAGAATTCTTATCAATAATTGCCTTGTCGCTTATCATTAGTATTTTCTATCAACTATTGTTGCCATCCACTCTGAGTCTGCCATAATTTTATCATCAACCATTGCAACACCTTTATATTTCCAAACTTTTCCTTTTGATCTAATGGCTTCTACTTTTAGTTTCAATTCACATTCAGGCATTACAGGATTTCTAAATCTAGCATTGTTAACTGTCATCAAATAAACTAATTTATTTTTAACAATTTCAGGATCTAAGCTGTAAGCAGTTAATGCAGCAGCGCTCTGACCAAAGGCCTCAACTATCAAAACTCCCGGCATAACTGGCTGTCCTGGAAAATGACCATTAAAGAAAAAGTCTGTTTTTTTTATATTCATTACTCCTGTTGCTGAAATCATTGGAACAATGTCTATTAATTTATCAATTAATAAAAATGGTTTTCTGTGGGGTATTAGACTTTCTATTTCGTCATTATTTATTTCTTTTTTTAAATTCATTATTTCTTACTAGTTAAAAAATCTCTTATGCTTTTAGCTGGATAACCCATTACAGTTTGATTGTCTTCTATGTTTGAAATAACACCGCTTTTTCCACCAACATTAACATTATTACCTATAGTTAAATGTCCTGAAATTCCTGTTTGTCCACCAATTTTAACATTATTACCTAGCACTGTACTACCAGCTATTCCTGATTGTGCCGCAATCATACAAAAGCTCCCAATTTTAACATTATGGGCAATTTGAACTTGATTATCAATAGAACTAAACTCCCCAATTACTGTGTCTGTTAATGAGCCTCTATCAATAGAACAAAAAGAACCTATTTGTACATCGTTCTCAATAATTACTCTACCTATATGTGGAAATTTAATTCTTTTCTTTTTCTCAAAATTAAAACCAAAGCCAGTCTGACCAACCAAAGTTCCTGATTTAATAATGACACTGTCACCTATTAGTGCATTCTCAATAATAACATTAGATCCTATAATACAATTCTTTCCGATACAAACATTAGATTTAATAATTACATTATTACCTATTTTGGTATTGTTACCAATGCTAACACTTTGATCGATTAAAGAATTTTCTCCTATAAAAATATTTTTTTTAAAAAAATTTTTTTTACTTTTTAAAATATTAATTTCTTCTTTATCTACGGAAGATTCTGGATAAAATAATTTAACAACTTTATAAAAATCAATTAATGGATTAGTTGAAACAACAGGAATAACGTTCTTATTTAAGAATTTGATATTTTTTTCGCTAATAATGCAAGCTGATGCTTTACAATGTTTGGCTTCTTTTTCATAATTTAAACTATTAAAAAAAGTTACTTCATTGTTGTTAACATCTTTAATGTTATTAACTCCAAATATTTTATTAGATAATTTAGTTTTTTGATCCTGATTACAGATTTTAAAAATATCTTTTAATAAAATAAATTTTTTAGCTTTTTTAAAAAAAATATTATTCATTAATTAAGTCTAAATAGGATCTAAAAACTTGATCCAATATTAAATAAAAATTTTTGCTCTTTGTCTGTAGAGGCTTTTGATAGTGGAATACTATATACAAAACTTAAAGGACCAATAGGGCTCATTAAATCTACCGCCAATCCAGTTGTTGATCTGACTTTAGAACTTTCAGAAATTCGATCTGTATAATCTACCCCCCATACATTACCAACATCAATAAAGACAAAAGAAGTGGCTCTTAAATTTTCAGGTATAGGATTAGGAAAAGTAGATTTTAAACTTAATGTAGCTAAATTATTTCCTCCTACATGATCACCGCTATCAACTGGTCCAACACCTCTAGGTTCGAAACCTTTCAAATCACTAGTGGAAGAATAAATTCTATCAGATAATTTTACATCTTTGTTATCTAAAGCAACAACATTGGCCAACCTAACTTTCGCGGATCCAATAAATTTATCATTTATTAGTTCCTTATAAAAAGTTGACCCAATTCCAGTTTGTATAGTAGGTATATCGCTAAATAATGTAGAAATATTTTGATCAAAATATGATGTTAGTCCTGAAGTCGGGTTAAATCTAGAATCTCTTTTATCAACAGAAAAATTATAACCTATGGACATTGTTTTAAAACTACCTTCTCTACTTTTCAAAAGGCTTGATGTCGATGCACTGACATCTAATTTATCATATTGCAGTCCAAAATTAGGTCTAAAATACACATCCTCGTAAATCTCATATTTGGTTGCAATCTTTGTTCCAACTCTCTTATTTTGATAGCCAGAATTTGAATAATCGTCGGACTCTGAGTAAACATAAGTAGCTAATTCTTTGCTTGAATTTCTAAAATTTGGATCAACATAAGCCACTTCTCCGCTAATTTTTTCAGTTGATAACTGTCCTGTAAAATTAAAATTTATTCCCTGACCTAAAAAGTTTTTCTCATTAATCGAGGCTTCGAAAATACCACCGTTAGTTCCATAACCAATTCCAGCTGTAAGGCTACCAGTGGGTTGTTCTTTTACAAATAAATTGAAATCTTTATAATTTTTTTTATCAGAATCTTCAATTTTGTAATCAACTTTACTAAAAAACTGTTTAGACTTGACGTTATCAATAGATTTTTTTACTTTTGATAAATTCAAATAATCACCTTCTGATATCAATAAATTATCTCTTATTACCTTTTCTTCTGTAATTAAATTTCCTTGAACATTTACTTTGTTTATAAGTATTTTTTGTTCATCATTTAACTGAAGTAAAATATTTACAAACTCATCAGTCTTTTTTGATTCTTGAATACTAATCTCAAAATTATTGTATCTCTTAGATTCTAAATAATTTTCAATTTCTTTATTTAATTTTGTCGTTAGGTTTGTAGAGTAAGTTTGGTTTTTTAGTAATTTATCACCAATATTTTTAATTTCTAAAATATCTTGTTCTTTGTACAGAGGACTGTTCTTTTTTATTTCAAACTCGCCAAATTTATATTTATTTCCTGCGTTTATTGAAAATGTTAAAGAAAAATTATTACTTTTATCCGCACTAGCAAATGCACTTTCAATTTGAGCGTCATAAAAACCTTTCGATTTATAAAAATCTTTAAGAAGTTGCTTATCAAATTCAACTTTTTGCTCACTTAATGCTGATGATGAAAAAAATTTCCACCATCCGCTTTCAGATGATAAAATTACATCTAATAGTTGACTACTAGAAAAAAATTTATTGCCAATAAAATATATATTTTTAATTTTAGAGATCTCTTTTTTATCAATATTAATTATTAGATTAACTTGATTATTATCAATTTTAATTACATCTGGAATTATTGACGCCTGATAATATCCAGCTGCATTTAAAAAATCTTTAGTTGCTTCTACGTCTTTTTTTAATTTAGAGCTGGAAAAAATTGCATTTTCTTTTAGAGTTATAATTTTGTTAATCTGATCTAAATCGCTATCTTTTATTCCATTAATATAAAAAAAATTTACTATCGGATTTTCAGACACAGTAATAGTTAAAACATCTTGATTGTAAGAAATTTTTACGTCAGAAAAAAATTCAGTGTCATAAATCTTTTTGGTAAGATTATTTATGAATACAGAATCTATGTTAACAATCTTTTTATCTACTAAAGAATCAATTGTGCTTGAGTTTACTCTGGCGTTACCAATTATATTAACTTTTTTTATTTGAGCAAAAGCACTGCTGGTTAATATAAAAAAAAATATTATTAAAAATCTAATCAATTAACTAGGCTCCTACAAAAATTATATGCTTTAAAAACATCATTTATATGTCTAATTCTATTATTTTTTAAGTAATTTTTAACTGCTTTAGAGTTTAAAATATCAAGTAATTTATACACTATATCAGTAAAAAGTATCTTATTTTTTAGAAATTTCTCAACAAGGATTTCGTTTAAAACATTAATCAATATAAAGCCTGTTTCGTTTAGAACTCTACTTAATCCTAAAATTTTAATTGAAGGTAATTTTTTAATATTTGGATTATAGAACGATAATATTTTATCAATAGAAAATTTATTACTCAATTCATTTTTAATATAAAAATTATCATACAAAGAATTGGCAATAGGAATCTTCATATCGTTTTCATGGTGTAGCATTGAAGATAATCCATTTCTAAACTGAATAATTGCGTGAATTAAAGACTGGGGATGAATAATTATTTTAAATTTATTAATTGGAAGATTAAATATTAAAGAAGCTTCTATAACCTCAAGTATTTTATTCATTAAATTTGCGGAATCTATTGATATTTTTTTTCCCATCTTCCAATTTGGATGTTTTGCAGCTTGAAGTGGGGTCACATTTTTTAAATTAATTTCTTTGTTAAAAAATGGTCCTCCTGATGCAGTAAGATATATGTTTTTTATTGAATTTTTATTTTTATCCTGAATAAGATTAAATATTGAAAAATGTTCTGAATCTATAGGGGTAAATAAACAATTGTATTTTTTAAGTTCTCTATTAATAAATTTCCATCCACAAATTATACTTTCTTTATTAGCAATTAAAATTTTTTTAGAAAACTTAATAATATTTAATGTAGGTAGCAACCCAGCAATTCCTGAAATAGCTGAAACAGTTATATCAAATTTTATTTTTTTTAAATGATTTAAATCAGAAATAATTATAATTTTATTTATTTTACAAAAATATTTAATTTTTTCTGTTAAAAAGAAATTACTAGAGTAAATATATTTAGGCTTAAATTTTACAGCTTGGGAAATTAATAAATTATAATTACTGTTTCCGCTTAATAAAATTACATCAAAATTTTTTTTATCTTTAGAAATAATTTCTAGGGTTGATATACCAATATTACCCGTTGATCCTAAAATGCAAACTCTTTTTTTCATTAAATAAAAATATTTCCAAAAATAATAACCCAAATTAATCCATCAACCCTATCTAAAAAACCACCATGACCTGGAATAAAATTAGAAGTGTCTTTTTTATTATTTTTTCTTTTAATATAAGACATTAATATGTCTCCGATTTGACCTATAAGAGATAAGAATAATTGTGAAATAATTATGAAAATATTAAATTGATAATTCTCATCTAGAAAAAATATCAAAAAAGAAAATTGACTAAAAAAAATTGATCCAAACGCCCCAGCCCAAGTCTTATTAGGGCTAATCTTAATTAACTTAGGACCACCAAATAACTTTCCAAAAATATAACCACCTATATCAGTTAGCCAGGTTATAAATATTAACCATAAAAATTTTAGATTATAATCTCCTAAATTGTAAATTCTTAATAAAGAAATTAAAAATATAAATAAAATTAATAAACCTAGGAAAAAAATAATATTTTTTTTTCTAAAAATATTAACCCATTCGTAGAGACAAAATAAAAAAATAATGATAATTAAAAAATTAAATAATAATTTTTGATAAAGTAAAATATAAACTAAAGGAAAAGCTAATAAGGAAATAATAAATCTTTTTGTAAAATTACTCATCTAAACTTCCAAATTTTCTTTTTATAGTACTAAAATTATTAACAATTCTCTTTAAATCTAAAAAACTAAAATCAGGCCAATTTTTATCAATAAAGAATAATTCAGCATAAGAAAGTTGCCAAAGCAGAAAATTACTTAACCTTTTGTTCCCGCCTGTTCTTATAAGAATATCAGGATCAGGTATATTTTTTGTATATAAATTATTAGAAACTGATTCTTCATTAATTTTATTTTTCTTATTTTTTAAAATATTTTTAAAAGCATTAATCAATTCTAACTTTGCTCCATAATTAAATGCAAAAACAACTGTTATTGCATTATTTTTTTTAGTTTTTTTTTGTATCTTTTTAATAATTATTTTTAAATCTCTAGGAATATTTTTTAGATCTCCAATAAATTTTATTCTAACATTATTTTTATTTATTTTATTAAAATTTTTTCTATAAAAAAATTTAAATAAATAAAAAAGATAATCTATTTCTTTCTTGGGTCTATTCCAATTTTCTGTTGAAAAAGTGTAAAGAGTTAAATATTTAATTTTTAACTTAACGCACTGTTCAATTACTTTATTAATATTTTGAAGACCATAATAATGACCTTTATTTCGATCATTGTATTTTTTTAAACCCCAACGACCATTCCCGTCCATGATAATGGCGATATGGGATGGCAACATCATACTTTTAAGATTTCGATTTCTTTTTCGCTTAATTTCTTATCAATCTCAGCAATTTTTATATCTGTGATCTTCTGAACTTCGTTAGAATTTTTCTTTAAATCGTCTTCACTTAAATTTTTATCTTTTTGCTCTTTTTTTAATTCTTCTAAAGAATCTCTTCTAATATTTCTTATGGACACTTTAGCTTTTTCAGCTATAGTTTTTAATACTTTTATTAATTCTTTTCTTCTTTCTTCTGTAAGTTTTGGAATTGCAATTCTCAATAATTGTCCGTCAACCAAAGGATTTAAATTTAAATCTGATGTTCTTATAGCTTGATCCACAGCACCAACATTTGCTTTGTCCCACACTTGAACATTAATCATTTGCGGCTCTGGAATAGAAACCGTTGCTAACTGACTTATTGGCATTTTTTGCCCATAAACTTCAACCCTAACACCATCTAGCATTTTAGGATTTGCTCTTCCTGTTCTAACGGTTGATAATTCTTTTGAATATGAGCCGAGAGATAAATTCATTCTCTCTTCTATTTTTTTAATAATCATTTTAAGCTCCTGCTAATGATTTCACTTCTTCGTTAAAGTCAGTTTTTTTTACTTCGATACCTTCACCAACTTTATATTTTATATAAGATTTAATAATTAAATTCTTTTTAATTTCTTTTCCAAAATCAACAACCGCCTGCTCCACTGTAATATCCTGATTATGTATCCATTTTTGACCCATTAAAGTGTTATCGGAGATAACCTTCTTTAGTTTTCCAATTAAAATCTTATCAATCATATCGTCTTTTTTACCTTGATTTTTAAGCTCTTCTTTTAAAATTTCTTTTTCTTTATTAATAAAATCAGGGCTCAAATCCTTCTCTGATAAAGACATTGGCGACATCGCTGCAATATGCATACAAACTTTTCTTGAAAAATCTAAAACTTCTTTATTTTTACTCTCGCAATCAATTGAAATTAAAACTCCAATTT
>Ga0214921_10011624_pt1 | contig 10661 bp, 4 predicted proteins | sample LL1505_MetaG_FD_177992 | JGI IMG/M metagenome (GOLD analysis project Ga0214921, IMG submission 177992) | Freshwater microbial communities from Lake Lanier, Atlanta, Georgia, United States - LL-1505 | ecosystem: Environmental > Aquatic > Freshwater > Lake | place: USA: Georgia | collected 2015-05-28
GGTTTTGCTTTATTAGAAATAGAAAAACCACCCTGCTTAACATTAAAGTCAGATAGTGACAGAGTAGAAGTGTTAGAAGACAAAATATTATGCAAACTTAAGAACTTCATCACTCCATACTCATCAATATAAGCACCAATTTGATAAGCAACAAAGATCTTGTTAAGTGTGTCTACAATCGTTGAGTCTTTTGAGTTGCAATAAAAATAGGATATATCCATTGGGTTTGCTTTATTGTTGCATATACTATAAAGAGAATCGTAGTCGTAATCTGTAAATCCCGCAAGGTCTAGGATATTAGTAATTATTTCAAATATACTTTTTAGATTAACAACATAGTCTGGTGCTGGTGTATATTGCAAGTATCTTGAAACATCAAAACACTGAATAGATACTGTCTCTATGTCTGATTCATCCCAAGAGTCTGAATAAAATACTCCGCCTGGGATGTAGTTGTTTGTGGATGTTACAGTACTTGCTGATAAATCAGAATGTTGAAAAAGATTAAAGTTAACATAAAACTTAATGTTTTTTCTTAATATGCTTGAAAGCACTGTAGATGCGCTATCACTTTGGCTAGAAAAAATATTGACTATCTCATTATTATTTAAAAGCGGTATTGCTGACAAATCTATATTACAACTATTTGCATTTATTGAGGAAATAGGCAGTACGCTATCTTGTCCATCTAAAGATTTGTCTATTGTAATATTTTGAACAAAACTTGATAGGTCTACCTCAAGCCTTGGAGAAACCTCAATAAGTTGCATCTTGTCAAAATCATTAGTAGCATTGTCGTTGTCATAAGAGGAAAATTCAGATCTAAGTGTTTGCGATACCTGTGATACGGATATGGACGTTAGAGACATTGTTTGGCTTATAGACCCCGAATTGGTAAAGGTAGGCATAGTTGTCCACTTTGTCTTTGTCCAGGCCGTACCAGTCCAGTACAGGGTTAATAGGCCTGTTGTAAAGCTATCTGCGTTGGCAGGCATAGTTATAGTTTGGCTGCCATCAACAGTAATAAAAGAGTTGTTGACCTTTATTTTTATAGAAGGTTTTGTTACCAGTGTGTTAAATTTAACAATGATTTTATTGGTAAGAATACCCTTTTCATATTTGGCTGTTATGGTGTTGCTTGTGCCGTCTGAAACAAAATATTTATAAGGGGCAATGTCCGTAGGCAAAGAACTCTTTAGTGTTGGGACTGGTGGGGATGCTAAAAAGAATGAAGGCATTTGCGTGATAGAACTCATTGGAGAGTATGTAGCAGCCGTATAGCCAGTTAAAGTAGGAGAAGTTATTTTTCTATAATTACTAGGAAATGCACAGTTTGTATTGCCAGATGAAACGTAAGATTCCCCTGGTCTAAAATATGTAAAGACGCTATCGGTAGGCCAAAAAGATCCATACTTGTAGTCTTCATAAGATGTTTTATATACTTCTGGAACTGTAAAATATACCGTTGGATTATCGGTCATACCACTTAAAACATTAAAATTAATTCTATAAGTAAATGAAGATATGGTATCTGATTCTGATTGTGATGTTCCAATATATGTAGTAATTTTAGTCCAGCCAAGAGAACTAACTTCTTCTTGACTTGATCCAAATTGAGTTTTTGTTCCTTCAGCAAAAGCATTGGCCATAATTGGCATAGAGTTATTTGTTTTTACATAAGTAATTATTTTATAAGCATCTCCACCATCAGCAGTTACAGAGTACTGAAGAAAACCCTTTCCACTTGCCATAGTAAATTTTCTAGTTGTAAAGTTAGGTTTTGATTCACTTGTAGTTGCAGAAGCAAGAGTGCCCGTAGAAGAAGGGGATGATAATGTCATGGCTGTAATGCCACCTGCAATAGTTACATATGGCGGATTAAATAAATTATGATTCCATTCAGCAGAAACAATTGGCACCAAACCAACTGAATCAGAATTAGTAAATATTCCAGAGTTAACAGTGTCTAACATTATATCTCCGTAAATTCAATATCTACATCTACGTAATCTGATAACTTTGTTCTTTTTACGATTGTTTTTGAAAAACTAGTTATAAATACACTGTAAACCGTTGAACCATTTAGGGCTGATTGAAAATAAAACTCATCTGGAGTTGACCCAGTTGCAGTATTTGTACTAATTTCTGAAGAGATAACTTTTAGGTAAATTGGGATACCCGCATTAGCATTGTAGAATGATTCCATCCAGGCTGCACCAAAATTGCCATCTGCCGTCTCTGATGTTTTTGTTGGTAAAAATGCCCAAGACGTGGAAACCTTATATTTTTTAGCAACCACATATTTTCTCATAGACCCATTGGCCATGCGTGAAGATGACTCGATCATCTCTACGTCTACTTGGATAGGCTCTCTATTATGATCTGTTAATTTATACCAGGTAGAGTTGTCAAGCGATACTTGAATTCCCGCATTTATTAAATATGCCATTAAGTTCTCACCGCATTTGACTTGTTATTTTTTGAGGTTTCAACTTTAAGTTTTCTAATAACCTGATCTGCTATCTCATTTGGGTTTGAACTTCCACCATTTATAGTCATATCAATATTATACACTGTACTGCCTGTTGATGTATTAGAGTTTGATACTCCAAGCTTTTGATTATTAATTGCATCCATGAGGCCAACACCGTAGGTCTGTACTGATGCTGCCTTTACTATGTATTCTCCATTAGATACCCGAAGTTGTGGCATGCCACCTTTTTCAAACTTAGCAATAATAGAATCAGAAGTTCCTGTTCCTGGACCTCGAATAAGTCCACCCATAGCAGCTTTAGTTTTTACCTTTGCCTTGTTTAACGCTGCTTCAGCATTAGTTACTCTAACATTAGCCGTCATAGCAGATATTTTATTTTCTAATGCTGTTATTTTTTTATCAAGAGCAAGGGATTCTGTTTCTTTGTTAAACTCCGATGCCTGTAATGATTTTTGTTGATTAATTATTGCAGCGCCAATATAGTTTCCAGATATCTTTGCTTGGGTTGCATCTTGCTGTAATTGCATCAATCTTTGTTGTTGATCATACTGTCTTTTTAATTCATTATTTGTTTCATTAATAGTGTCCCGTTTTGTTTTTAATAAATCAAGTTCTTTTTGCAACATAGCAATTGCAAGTTTTGCTTCTTTAGAAAGAACTTCACTGCCAGTCCCACCAGCACTGCTGATCTTTCCACCAGGCTTTGGGGGAGTTTGTGCTAAGTTATATTGAGGCTTTGTTGCTTTGAGAGCAAGTTCTCCCTGAATTTTTGCTCTTCCTTCTTTAGAGTTAAGATACTTAAGCATTTCAGTGCGAACTGCTCCACTAGTACCTGATAATCTCTTTTGAATTTCTGCATCAATTGATCCTGGATCAGAACCCACTCCATCAAATGCAGTTACGTAGGTAGTAATTGCCTGCTTGCGAACGGTTTCTGGAAGTGACATAAAGTATTCCCAATTAGAGGAAAGTCCTTGAACTTGGTCAAAACTAAGGCCAATGCTTTCTATCTGTGTAGTTTTTACTATTGGGTCTGGAATATTCTGAATTGCTCTCAGTCTTCGGCTAAGCATTTCTAATTTTGCAAAGCCATTAGTCTTGAGATACAAGTTAACATCAAAGTCTTTACCAGCCATTTCAGATATCTTTGTAAGAGTTGACTGAATGTCCCCAAATTTAGATTTATCTTCTACAGCATTTATTTTTACAAAAAGTTCTTTTTGAAGGGCTTGATCTTTTACTATTCCAAGACTTCCAATAAGAGCCACGGTCTCATCAACACCTCTTGTGCTAATTCCTAAATCTATTTGCTTGTTTAGTGCTCTTTCATCACCTTTAAACATTGTCATAAGTCCAGTTAAAAGTATTGGGTTAGTTCCTGATGCAGCAATGGCGTTAATCTTAACTTCTAAATCTTTGCTTGCAAGTTTTTTAGTTGCATCTAAAAATGCAGGAACTTGACTTTCCAATTGGGTGCCTTTAAATTTAGCACTAACTTGTTTTTTACTTGCTTCAATAAATGCAGTTTGTACTGCGTTACTTGATCCAAATAAAACATTTTGTGCTTTTCTTGAAGTTTTATCAAATGCCGTTTCTTGATCTTTTAATATTTGTGCTATTTCTGCGCCTAGTTTAAGATTATCTTTTTTATTTTTATTAGTTAAAGTGTCAATTTGTTTTTGTGCAGCAACCCTATCTTGTTCTGTTTTTGCAATGTTCTTTTTTGCCTGCAATACTTCTAGGTCTTTTTGATATTGAACCTCTGTAGCATCACTTTGTGCTTTTGCCAACTCTAGTGTTTGAGAGTATGCTGCTGAAGTTGCGGCTGCTGCTAATCTTCTTCCCTTGTTAGTAAATTTTTCACTAGTACTTTTTTCTGACAATATTCCTTCTGATGCAATTCCTGCAAAGCCAGACTGCTCATTAATTATTTGTACTCTAACCTTAAGTGGATCATTTAATATATTTGCACCATCTGGCCCTATGATACTTGTTAATTGGCCACTGATGGCAGGATACAAAGTCATATCTTGAAAATCAACTGATACTTGTCTAGCAATATCTCCTGCTTGGACTCCATCAATAATTCCGTCAGATACATATCCAGAAAGCTGTAAGGCAAATTGTTTTACTGCACTTGATCTATTTATTAGTAGGTCGTCAGCAAAACCTTTAGATATTTCTTTACCAATTTCAGAACCCATAAAGTTAGTTCCAAATTGTTGACCTGCACGATTGTACTGCTTACTAAATGCATCTGGAGAAGAGTCTGCTCTTCTTCTTGCCATTATCTCTGAAGCACCAACCTTACCAGTAACTTCTCCAATACTCTTCATCTTATTTGTAGTTGCAGATATGGAGTCAATATAGTCTGATTGTTTTTGTGCCATCTTTTTATTATTAGCATCAATAAGTTTTGCGCCTACAACCAAAGCACCAATACCTGCTACTAATGCTACCCAAGGATTCATAAGCATTGGAAGTAGTGCTACAATTCCTTGCAAACCAAATACAAATGGCATTATCTTTTGAGCAAGCTCTCCAATACTTCCACTAGCAAAAGATGCAGCAATAGTTAAACCACTCATTGCTCCAATGCCAAGGCCTGCTTTATTACTAAACTGTTGCAACTTTTCTTTTGAAGTTATCTGTGCTTTAGTATTCTCTTCCATAGAGGTAATCAATTTTGATTCCGCTGCTATTTTTTTCTTGGCTTGTTTTAAACTTATTTTTTCTGTAGCAGCAAGAAGTTGTGCTCTTGACAATCTTTGCGATTGAGAAATATCTCCAACACTTACACCAGTTGCAGCAGGGGCATCTGCATAACCTGGGAGCATCGTTCTTCCACCAAATCTAGAACTTACAAATCCTCTTGGCTTCTGAACAATTCTTTTACCTGCAGGAACCTGAGTCATAATTCTATCTGATGCTTTGCCAGTACTTGACACAATATTATTAGGCTTTGTCTTACCCTTGATTGATGTTATCTCTCCCGTTTTATTATCTTGCAAGGCTTCTTTCTTAGTTGCAAGAACAGAAGAGTGTATCTTGTGATATTCTCTCCAGTTAACCTTCTTGCCTTCTTCAAGTCTTGCAATCATGCCAGAGTAAACTGTTCTTTCTGCAGGGCTAAGGTCAAAATTAGATATTGTTGATTTAAGTTTTGGAAGTACTCTATCAATTTCTTTTATCATATTATTATGATATTCGTCTGCAGTCATTCCTTTAGGAACATCAAGTGTTGATTCGGCAAAGAATTTCTTTGCTCCACCCTTTATACCAAGTAAATTAATTTTTGCCTGTTCTGCCATAGAAGGCATAGTTTTAGCAAAATCTCTTTTACCAGAAGCTTTTTCAAATACTCCTGCTGTTCCAACATCTGCAAGTACATTACCAGACAAATTGCCCTTGCCTAGATCTTTGTCTCCACGAAGATTGGCAGCAACAAGTTGTTTAAAGTATTCATCTTTTGTAAACTTACCAGTCATATTATTTGGATCAAACTTAGGATCAAAAGCAGATTCTAAAACAATGAGTTTTCTCTTACCTGCTGGATCTGTTGGATCAAGCATGGTTCTAATTTCTTGCTTAGGTGAATCTAAACCATGAACATCTCTTGCAATAGTAGTTGCTCTTTGTTCAGCAAGTGCTGCTTTTGCATCCATTACTGGTTTAACAAACACTCTAGTTCCATCTGGCTTTTGATAAATACCGCCAAGACCCTTGACTGGGAAACTATGGCCAGTTGTTGGTGATACCTGAGTTCCAAAATTTGTAGGTGCCTGTTTACCTAAAGCAGTTGTTCTTATGTCTTTGTCTATCTGCTTCATTATCTGCTGAGAATCATTACCCGCTTTTGCATTTTGTTCTTGCACTAAAAGGTCTGCTCTAGATTTTATTGCTCTTTCTACTTTACTTGCAGGTGGTCTAGTTTCTTCTAATGTTTTCATTGGTGTTGCGTAGAAATTTGTTTTTGCTCTATGGTCTAGTCCAGCAATAACGGCTTTTGCTTGGTATGATTTTGGATTACGAACTGAGTCATACTCAGCAATGGCTCTTAATGTTTTTGCTGCATCTGCTGTAGTTGGATGTGTTCCGCCTTGAAGTTTTTGAAGCTCTTTTCTGTCAATACCAAGTTCTTGTAAACTGGCATCAGACATTTTAAGCAAATCTGTTCCAAGTTTTCCCTTTACAGTATTTATATAATTATTAACATATCCTAGGTCAGCAACAAGATTATTAGCCTTCCACTCTTTTACTCCACCAGTTCTGGCTTCTTCAATATGGGATGCTTGAATATTAAACAAATTCTTTTCTTGTGCTGGAGTTAGGGATACTCCCTGTTTTTTAAGTGATTCGCTAATTGCTTTTGTTTCTTCAAGAAATCCCGACTGAGACTGCTTTGCAAGATTTCTAATTGATGATGGAGCAGATGATCCAGACGAAGAACCTCTACCAATAGAAAGTCTTCTCTTAAGCTGTGTAGCATTCATTGCTCTGCCACGCTCAACATTTCTTTCTAGTGCCCAAACAATTTTATCTTCTGGTATTCCTTGAGATATGAGTTGAGAAATTGTAGTTTCAAGATCTCTTGCAGTTTTTTGGCTACTTGTTTTAAATGACTTTCCGCCTAAGTTTACTGTTCCTTCTTCAAAGCCTTGTAGTTTACCATTAACCATTGCATCAATAATTGGTTTAAATCTATCATCTTGGGCAACCTTTGCTGGAATAATTGCTTCTCCAGGTGCACCAAGTAGAGGAATAATGTCTCCTGCGCCTTTAGGTCCTGGTAGGCCAGTTGTTCCTGTTTCAAACTTATTTGGTCCTTTGCCCGCAGATTTTGGCATCATCATCATGCCTGGATTTGATCTAGCAAAGTTTGCTGCTGCTACAGTTGCTTCAACGTATGCATTTCTTAATGCCCTTACCGCTGAAGATTCTGCTGTAAATGATTGTGTGAGTCTTGTATGTGCTTGATTTAGTGATGCCGCAACAGTTGCAGACTCTAATTGTTCTGCATTAAGATAGCTGGTTTGCTCTGCAAGGATCTTGCTATTGCCACCTACTTTTAAAAATCCCCCACGAAGGGCAAGAAATAGTTTAATAATATTTGCTACACCGTTAGCAACAAGACCAAATGTCATCAAAAGAGTAGGGCCAATAATACCAACAAGGGTAGTTGCAATTACAATAAACTTCTTTGTGCCATCACCTAGGTCATTAAACTTATCAAGAAGTCTCCCAACAACTTCAACAATTGGAGTAACAGCTTGTAAAAATGTCTTTCCTATTGGGGCAATTGCTAATTTAAGTTCTTCAACTGCACCCTTGAATTTTGTGCCAACGGCATCTTCTACTGTTGCTAATTCTCGTTCAGATAGGATAGCAAGTTCTTCTACTGATGCTCCTGCAAGTTGCAAAACCTTACTTGCCTGTGTTCCTTCTTTAGTAATGTTCTGGAATAATGTTGATAGACGGGCAAACTGGAATTTTCCAAAAAGTTGTTCAATTGCTCTTGAGCGATCCAGAGGTGCAAGTGTATCTAGTGCTTGTGCAAATCCTATTACTGTATTTTTAATATCGCCTTTGTTTGCTTCAACAATACCCTTGATGTTTACACCTAAGCCTGCAAGCATTTCGCTTGCTTTCTTACTTGGGTTAATTAATGATGCAAGACCCGACTTAAGTGCGTTGGCTCCTTCAGATGCATTGATACCACCTTCCTTCATTGCTGTAAGGAAGAATGCTAAATCTTCTACATCTCCACCAAGTTGCTGAACAACTGGTCCAGCCTTTGGAATTGCTATTGTTAAGTCTTCAATTGATACGACTGTCTGGTTTTCTACAGAGTTAAGAAAGTTTATTTTTGATGCAAGGTCTTCTGCAGCGATTCCAAATGCATTTGTAAGAGAAATTGTTGTTTCAAGAGCCTGTTCTTGTTCTACGTTACCAAGTACTGCAAGTCTTGTTGCTTGGGCAACTTGTGCTGTTAAGTCTGCACCAGTCTTACCCATTGCAGCAGCAGATGATGCCATTTCCATCGTCTTGCTTACTGCAACTCCATATTTAGTAAATTCTTCTGCAAGTTTTCTTACATCTTCAAGTGCTCTATTGGTTTCGTCACTTGTAGTAAATATATCACCATAAACACGTTTAAACTTTAGGGCTTGCATTTCAAGATCCATAAAGACCTTAGATGCGGTTGTGCCAAAATATGCAAGAGGAATAGTAAAGCCAACCATAAGTTGGCGACCTGCCCACTGAGTATTTTTACCAAAATTTAAAAGACTTGTTGATCCTTGCTTAACTACCTGATTAAACAATGCTTGCTTTTGTGCTGCCAATGCTGTCTTTGTAGCATAGTCATTCATGTTCAAGGTTTGTGGCGTAATTGCCATTGCCTTTATAGCACCGTTAGCATCACGACCCATCTTGATGTATTGGGTCTGCATTTTCTTGACACGATCTTCTGCTACCTTACCAATTGTGTCAAACTCTTGTCTAAATAATCTTCCGAAGGTTTTTGATGCCCCACCAGCATAACGGAAGTACTCACGCATTGAAAGTTTATTAGACTCTAATGCGTGAGTGAACGACTCCGTAGATGATCTAACATTGCCCATTGTGGCAGTAAACTGCCCTGTGGCATTGATAGAATTTAAAAGATTGGTCTGCAATCCCTTTTGCGCTGCAGAGGCTGCTGCGCTAGTTTTTGCTATTGATGCATGAAAATTTGCAAGTTGACGTTGTAGATTTTTAAGTTCTGTTAATGCGGACGACGTATCAATTTGTACGCCAATATTGGCATTAACATCACTCATCTATGTCACCTCTTTATTTAGTTGTTTGCAAGAACTGTGTTCAGCAAAGAGTTTGCATCAGTAAGCTTGACACCAGAAGCGGCTTCGATTACTTTATAAACTGTTGGTAAATCTAGGATATCCTCTAAAGATTTTAGATCTTTAGCAAGATCTGGACTATATTGTTCCATAGCGATTTGTACACATTCAATAAGAAGAGTCATAGACTTTTCATTATCTTCTGCCACTGCTGCTACCTGTTCGAACTTCTTCATAAATGGACGTAGCAAAGAAATTTTCAAGGGACGAACCTTGATTACTGAGCCATCCATTAGAGTAAGTTCTTCACCCTCATGTACTGTTGTTGCCATTTTTTCCTCCTATATAGGCTATGTCAATTATAGCATAAGGGAGGGGTCTCTATCGTCATCATAATCAAGACCCATACCAATTCCAAACCCTACCTTTTCGGCATTTGCTCCTTGCAAAGCAAGAACATCATTTGAATCAGAAGTTGCTCCACCACTAAATACTCTGGCCTTCATATCTTCCCATTCTTTTTGGCCTTTGTCACTACCAGATTCTTTGTCCAGATCAACACCTTGAATAGCAGCTAAAAACTTTTTCTCACTATAGTCAAGTTCTCTACTGCTTTGCAGTGTTGCCATTAGTTCTGCCATTGATAAAGATTTTTCTAATTCCTGGTAGTCTTTCCAAATCCCCAGCAAAAAAACCTCAGATTCTAGTTTTGCTAAATCTAAGGTATCCCATGTTTCGCCATTGTTTTCTACTTGATCTTTAACAGTTTCTTCAGACTGCTTATTAATTTTTATTCCTGCAGCAATATCTAAAATAGTATAAATAGTCTTCATGTCAAGATTGTCTTCTATATCTGCGGTGGATCCAGATATTCTTGGATAATATTGCTTCATACAAATTCTTACACACTCTACAAGTTTTTCTATTGACTCGTCATCGCTAGATGTATTTTTAACAGCATCAAATGCATCCATAAACTCACGAAGATATTTAATCTTTAATGGAGTAATTTCTAATTCGGTGCCATCAAACAAATGAATAATAGCACTTTTATATATTGTTGTAGCCATATTAATTCTATTCTACCACAAAACATCTTATTAAACAACAAAACCCACCTCCGAAGAGATGGGCTAAGTCGTTTTGATATTAAATTATGATGCTGGTGTCCAGGTACGATCTACGATCTTACCATATGAACCAGAAACATCTTCTGGAAGTAGACGGAATGAAACTTCAAACATTGAAGCCTCATCACGCTTTGCAGATACTGTAACATTCTCAATTGAGAGTGCACGGTATGCTGTGTAGACACGCTCTACGTAAGC
>Ga0214921_10011625_pt1 | contig 10660 bp, 3 predicted proteins | sample LL1505_MetaG_FD_177992 | JGI IMG/M metagenome (GOLD analysis project Ga0214921, IMG submission 177992) | Freshwater microbial communities from Lake Lanier, Atlanta, Georgia, United States - LL-1505 | ecosystem: Environmental > Aquatic > Freshwater > Lake | place: USA: Georgia | collected 2015-05-28
TAAGCCATTTAATGACTCGGACTATCGGCCACGACCAGGAATTTTGGGATAACTTCCGGGTTATCCTTAGAATAGCAATAAAGAATGGAATTTATCAATGTGTGGATTATAATATGAATATGACTGTATATTGCGGGCAACCAATTACAGATACTCCACTCAAATGTAGTGATGTGGTATAACTTTTTGGGTTGTGGTTCCTAAATTGGATTCCTGGATTGTTTTTGAGATGATTTATGTTTGTTTTGTGATGTTCGTAGAATTAATAATTACCGTAGACACTCTATTATAAGCCAACCCTTCGGAGTGGGCTTTTGAGTGCATAGGACCTAGTGATTCACTTGAATTCGAGCTCACCAGGGTGGGCTTATAATTCAATGTGAACGGTATATGTTGACTATGTATTACAAAATATCAACATTTACTATACATATTAGTAAATATTACTTTTTATATTACTATATTTTATATGTTATTTTGTGATATTATGTTTGAATAAAATCAATATAAAATTAGGTAGTTTTAATATAGTTGCTAGAATTTTTGACTAGGGTGAGTATTGACCCCCTGGTCGGGTGTAAAATACAGAAAAATGGGCGTAAATAATATTTGCTTATAATAAATGAGCCTTGATAAATTATTAGGCGAGGTATATAACAATGTATTCAAATTCAACAATTCGGATATATTGCTCTTATTTGACAAAAATAATACTATATGGTTGTCATTTAATAGTATCTTAAAATCTATAGGGTATAGTGATTTGAAAAAATACAAACAAAAACTTACCCTAGATGACAAATATTTCAGCACATATGAATTAATTTATCCGCAATCTAAACTTAATATCATCAAAATAGCCTACCAAAAACCAAATGAAAAATTCATAAATGAAGCAGGGTTATACTTATTATTAAGCAAATCATCTAAACCGGTTGCTAAAGAATTATCCGAAATGCTATTTACTGATGTTTTACCTGAAATAAGGAAAACAGGTAAATTCGCATTAAATACAACAGACCGCGCAGGTATGAATAAATTAACCCAGAAACTAAAGAATTATCAGCAGGAATCTAAAAGGACACTCAAACAATCATTCCCAGATAAAACTGGCAAAGGATTTATATATGTATTAAAAGTCCCCACAACTAAAAATGGCGTGAGTAAAACTTGTTATAAAGTAGGCTATACATCCAATTTGGAAAAACGATTAACCACATATAAAACCGGCAATCCTGATATAAAACTGGTCCATCAGGAAAATGTTAACTGTAATAAAAAGCAATTAGAAAAATGCGTGCTAAATTTGAATACTCTGAAACTATTACGTAATAAAACAGAAGTAATATGTGATAACCCATTAAAGGAAATCATTACTGAAATTAATGACTGTAAAGAACTATTGAAAAAACATAGCCACTAATAGCCAATGTATCTAATATAAATAGCGTATGGTAGAATTATTGTTACTGTTCTAGGATATAAAGTTGGTTTCATTCTTTTTTTTTATAGATATTCATTAAAAAGGGAAGCACTGATTACAAATAAATTAGGGTAGGGTAATCAGAAATACAAAAGGACCAAATTAATGGAAAAACAAAAAAAACGCCAAACTGCAATAGCAGCGGTACCAGTCCAAACTGAAGCATACACACAACCTATACTCAAAGTTATTATTAACCGACGGCTTTTTGGGTTATCTGACGAAACTAATAGTAGTAGTACCGGGGGTGAAAAACTTAAAAATATAAAACTGGTATTCATAGGCCAAGTCCCAGATGAAACTAATCGCACACTCCGGAAACTGGAGCTAGGACAACCATTGACTAAACAGGAAGAAACCGAATTAAATAACCAATTCCCCTATTTCAAAACAAAGGTAGGTGGCGTAGGAATAGAAGATTATCATGTGCACTTCATAAACCAAACTATCCCAAATAATACTAATACCGCACAATTAGAATTGCTAGTACTTGATTTGATGCATGGTCTAGGTTACACAAAGACCCTTAAACAGCTCAAACAAGGTATTATTTTATATGGATTCCCGCGTGTATTATCCTATTCATATATTTATGATGTCCTAGAATATCTTTACCAAGACACATCAGTATTACTTACGGGGGAACAGGTTTGCCGGCAATTAGTTAATAAATTAATTATCCCGGCCATTGGTAATGATAGTAATTCTGGTGTTGGAATTGACAATATTCTGAAACAACTCAAATTATCTGCATCAGTTGCATATTCACCCCTAGAATTATCCAATAGCCCCGATTTCCAAAAACTTATCCGTGGGATTCCAGTAGTATTCGCACCAAGGAGATATAAAAAAACTACCTTCGAAAACCTATATGTTAGCAATGATATATATACTTTTGAGGGACTGCAAGTATTCACAGATTGTATGAGCGCACCTATTGCAGAACAGGAAAAACAAATCCGGGCTGCTGCAAAATACTCGACACCTGATTTATCAGAATATACACTAGTAGATAGTGCAGCATTGGATGATATTATTAATTATGCAGGTCTAACCACTAATAATACGGTATTTGCATATTTAGGCACGGATATTCACACATGGTTTGACGCATTACCACAATCAGTTGGTCGTAGTAATAATTTTCCTGTATTCATACAGACATTCCATCAACGCACTCAAAAATTCGGGACATTAGATGATTTCACAGTCGCAGTTATTAATAACCGCCGGAATTTTAGGGTGGCAAATACTCAAGGTGTTTGGACGCAAGAATCACTTGATATATTCGGCAAACAACCCCAATGGTCGGAATTAAGTAATACTGTTAGAACCGGACTTTGTACACAATCTGTCCTAGATATAGCATCTGTCAAATGCAAAAACTTAATATTTGATTGTTACGATATGGGTATTGAAATACATATTAACTTGAAATCACTCTTCCAGGATATCGAAACCAATTATTATCTACCACTCGTCAAATATGTCAGTGACCGCGAAACGCAATTATATAATATATATAAGCCATTTTTCAGGAATTTAGATGAGCGCATTCTGAATATCTTCCTTCGTGGCAAAGACCGGATTATGCTTTTCAACGAGGAAATATTAGCAACCAGTGGGAAAGCCAATATCCGGCGGTTGAAACAATTAATAAATTGGGATTATATAGTATTTAAATGGCGCGTAGATGACGATAACCTAGTCAATATTTATTTATTCGAAAATGGGTATATAATAACGGAATATCAAACAGCACAAACCACTGATGTCGGACAATATATCGACCAAACCCGAGTGCTAGGTTATATGAAATTACTCACCAAAATTATCACTAAGATTAAGGATAAGTATAAACTCACTGAACTTACACTACCTAATCCAGAGAAAATCCTTAAGTCCACTAATGCAAATATCGAATATTCACATTTGATTAATATTGGATTAAAATATGAATTCGGTTTTGGTAACCGGTTACTGTGGGCTTGGACGAAGGTGCATGGTCCGGTATCTACTGCCAATAAATTCGATAAGATGGATGATTGGGTCCGGGCAAAAGGTTATGAGACGGCATATGATAATGTCATAGCAGCCGGGTTTATACGAAAACTAAATACAGTATTGGCAAATCAACCCAATTTATTTGTCCGACACAAGTATGAAGAAGAAATCAGCTTCATTTATACATCTGCATTCGGGTTTTATAGCAGAGACAACGCCAAATACTTTATGCGAACTTATTTGAAAGACCGTGGTGATAGGGTATCAAATGCTGAAAAAGAAAAGATGTTTGCCCTAGTTGGCCGGATATTTAAGATAACACCCGATGAATGCCAATCTGTTTTCGCGGATATACAATCTATTGAACTTCAAACAAAATATAGTTTTTTGTATCCTGTTGTCGAATGCCGGCTCAAACTGAATAAATCGGCACGCATGTTGAATTTGACAATTGATAATATTAGTCAGTATAATATGAGCGCTGTTATTCTAGGGCAATTAGATACATTGATTAAAGATGTAGTGCTAGGAACTCATCAGAGTAACAGCCTAGACTTACTCTTGGATAGCCACGAAAGTATCCGTGGGATAACATGTGCTGGTGCCATCGATGTACTTGATAAAAAAAAGGATGTTGCCACCGCACATGCTAAAGATTATAAAAGAATGGGGAAGGGTGCACGCGCAACTATTGATGATTTACTTGATTTGGATCTAGATATGAATATCGGCGGTGATATGAATTTGGATAATATTAATTTTGGTGGGTTAGACATGGGAATTGATATGGGAGGGCTCGAAATTGACCTAGACATGGATGCTATCGAAAAACTGATACTTATGGAGTCTGGTGCCGCTCAACCTGGTAATAGCACTGCCGCTGCAGTCACCGCAACTGGTAAGGAATCACAAAAGAAAGAAGATAAACAGGGTATCCAAGAAGAAGGTCTTCAAGACATCAAACTTAAACAATTTGTAGGCAGCAAGGGCAAGTTAACAGTAGTAGCATATATGAAGGAAATGCGTAAGCTATATGACCCGGATTTGTATGAACCAGTTGTCAAAGGCAAACCTAGTGAATATAACTACGAACATGATAATTGCCCGGACACTACTAAACGGCAACCATTTATAATAGCTAAGGACAAACTGAAAGAAATTGACCCAGAATCAATCACAGGGTATATGCGCTATAACAATAATTATTACGTATGTCCGCGTATTTGGGATGCTAGGGCAGGTATGCCAATTAGCGCACGTAAATTCATTGAAAATGGGTTGAAGAGTCCATACACGGGGGGTTTACCTATAATACAATCTCCACAAAAGAATGTAATAACTGATAAATACTCAGTAATTATCCGCAAACCCACAACTAGCACACAATGGAGTGACCCAAGTTTACATCATGACTGGCCTGAATTACTTAAAAAAACAGAGAGAGAGGCTTATCCTGGACTGGTGTATGGTAAAAAACACCCAAATAAAGTATGTGTACCTTGTTGTTTCTTGATTAACCATGATGATTTGGATACTAATAAAACTGAATTACATCAATTCTTGAAGGTAAGTGGATCGGCAACTTGTCAATACCATGGTGAACCAGAAAGTTCGCCGGGTGCAGGTGATAACCCAGGTGCAGCAATGGCAAATATAAAGAAAGGTGATAAACCTGTTGAAACATTTTGTAAAAATGAAGAATATATAAGTAGTGCCGGTACACGCCTCAAGAACTGTCGTCTAGGTCTATTACCTGAAGAACTGAATATCCTATTGAATAATTCACAAGAGTTGTTCCTTCGGCAGAATGATTCAGTGATTGATAATAACGCCAATTTCTTCTTGCGCCGTGGTATTAATGAGAACCATGTTACAAATATCTTGGATACATTCTCTGCGATTTTCGAAATGAAACTGGAGCGGTTATTGAATATTATTTATAACAAATTAACCCCTATGGATTTTATTGAATTAAATAATGGTGAATTAATTGATGTTTTTTGCAGTGCAGGTGATTATCCCATTGACAATAAAGACCGTGAGAAATTCATTAAATTTCTGACACTATACCCTGATTTATCTGAATACTTAAATATCGACATCCGGGATATTTTGAATAATCTTGAAAACAGAGAAATTAATCTAACAAAGATTGGTACTGCATATAATAATGTCAAGCACCAAATTATGACTAACACACGATTATTTTACCGTATTTATTCGAGCTATTATAATTACCTGGCATATCTAGTTAGTCCAAATGAAATCAAAAATCACCGGTATGTCATACAGATTTTCAGTCGCCCGCGTAAATGGCTTATTAAACAGGGTGCAAATATTCTAATATTCGACAAAACAAGTAGTCAAGTTAAGTGCCTAGATAATTTCAATTATAAAACTGACCGGTTAATAATCATGATAGAAGAAGCAGATAATTATTTTATCCCGGTATTCCATATTCAATCCAAATATAATCAAATTCAACCACCTGTTGGTATTATTAAATTGGATGATACCTTGAATATAACTGATACTGCAGCAGCCGCGATAACTAAGAAACGCCCGACACAGCAAAAACTTATTGATGCGACAAAAGATCGGCTTTCTAGTATTATCCGCTTGCTATACGTACAGGCTGGGTTATGCAATTATAACATGAGTTATTATCATGCAAAACTTATTAAGACTATTAAAACAACTAAGGTTGGATTAATAACTCAATATTTGGGTCTAGGTGAAAATACCCAAACACAGTATATGAGAATCGGCACAAGTGAACGTAATTCAGTATTTATACCTATTTATCCACATTTCATGGAACGCCGGGTTACCGTGTCCGATTTCTATGGGTTGGCAAATGATATGCACCACATGCGCTTTGACTTGAATAAACTGGCCAATAACTTATACCCTGTTAGTTCTGCGGCTGCTGCAAAAGCGGAATCCGAGCCATATGAACTCATGATGTTACTAGATCTAGGTTACCATATTTCCGAAATCATTATTGAGAAGGAATATGTAAGTGGTGGCAAAGAAAGAAGTGTATTAGTAACCGGTATACGATTTGCTAATGATTTGGAAATGCCATTACTGCCTCAGGAATTCAAACCAAAAGAGATTAGTTCAATAATATCACGTGTTGCTGGAAAACGTGCAGATGGGTTAATTGCAACGGTTACTACCAAACCTATAATTAATTTATTGAAATTACTAAGTGCACCAACAGCTCTAGCCCAAGCCAGTTTTAATATTCATGCCCTATTGAACTTATTATTGCATCAGACAAAGAATAATTTGAGTTATTATATTTCAGGGATGCAACATTTAAAACAAAATTCATCAGATGCGGGGGCTGGTGTAAGTGCAATCCGCCAACTAATTGGATTGATTTATAATTCAAATGAAACTGCCCGTGATGAAAATTTATTTTATACGGTCCTAGATGACGTTTTGCAACAAATAATTAAAGTCGACAAAGAAACCCTGGGTGAATATATACGTAATTATTTCACTGACCGTCGGACAGGTAAGTCTAGGCTACAAGATAAAGCTTATACACGGAAAGTTGCTGATTTAATATGCCGGAAAACTACTAAGGCAGCAGGTATGGGTGTGGGTGCAGTAGCAACTGACACTAAAAACGCAGATAACATGTTGTGTATCCGTGAGGCCATTGGAAATCAATCCAAAATACGGATTCGTATGGCTCCTGAAATTTATGAATATATTCTTATGGCGGTTGGTAAAGATTTGATAAATAATAAGATTGAAGCAGATACTATCGTAAAAGGCCGATATATTATACCAACAGACGACCTCATTTCATCCAGAGTGTCGAATACCATTTATAATCAGACACAAGATTTCCAACATAATTTAATTATCAGCCCGGCTGAAATGTCATATTATGTAGCACATAATTTAATTAGCAAATACCGTCGCAATTTTAAATTGGCAAATCCATCAGCACCTATAGAGCTAGGTAAGGAAGCACAATTGGTAAATAAGGACTTGGGCGTTTTGTCCGGGATTATAATTAAGGATGTAAAGAACCGGTTGGTAAGTGGGCTTAGTAGTATATTTAGTTCAATAAGTACTAGTTCTAAATCATCTGATGTCGGACAAACCGTGCAAATCAAAGCCACTGTATTTAATAGTGATGGTATACTCAATCCGGTTGCCCGTCATGCCCCATGTGTATTTCCGTACAAATCAAGTGGTAAGTTGAATTATCATTGTGGTCCGGCTAAAGATGTATTAAATGGTAATAAACGCCGGCTAGAACAACAAGGTTTGCGGGAAACCGATTTGATTTGTCCTACTGAAATAACAGCTGATAAAACAGTCACCAATTGGGGATATTGCCCTACTGCCCCTAATACAAGTATGAATAGATTAGGGCAATCGGGTGTAGTTACTGATGCATATAAATATGAAAGCCGGAATGTACTCAAAAAAGTCGGTAATTGCGATTTCCCGTTTATTTATTCTAACCGCCGCATAGTTAATCCATTGAGTCGTACCAAACCATTTATTAGTGTAAATTATAAGTGTGCGGCACAGGGTGATTCGGCACCTATACAAAATGGTACATGGTGTTATGTTAGTAAGAAAACAACACACAATAATAGTAATAGCAAATCAAATGCTGACTCGAGTATGGAGTCTAGTATGGAGTCTAGTATGGAGTCTAGTAAGGAGTCGAGTAATGACCTAGATGCACCAGAAATAGATAATGAAATTTTAGCACCAACTACCTCACACGGAATGCAAGTAAGTCTACTTATTGGAGCCGCTAAAGGTGATATAGTATATAAGGGTGACTGGACGTTGGGTGACTTGACTAATCCCGAAACTGGTGCTCCTGAAATCCGGGAATTTGTAGCCAAATGGGAACGTGCTACCGGTAAGAACCCTGCTATTTGTGAGATAGCACAGGATGACACTAAACGCGAGAAGATTGAGAAAGGTCTAGGACTCGATAAAGTCACACCTATTGAACCAGGCTCATATAACCCCGATTATTGTATATTATCTGAAAGCAAAAAAGGGTATAAGAAAGAGCAATTGTATTTATTCGGCCGAGATGTGCTAGGTATTAATTATAAGAGTATGTTGAAAGAAAGCAATACTATTATGAAGAAAGAAGAACTATGCGAATTAATTAATCAAAAAATCAGGGATATGAAGAAGGCTGAAATATTAGCAGCTGCCGGGACTATGGACCCAGAGAAACTCAAGGAATTGCGTCAGACTATATATACTAAAGACCCGGCATTGTGTATGAAAGGCCCTACAAAAGGTGGTTATAAACTCACCGAATTGCGTGATATGGCAATAACTTATTTCGGGCTGTCACAAGCCGAAGCTGATAAATTGGATAAACAAGGTATGTGCTCTCATATTACTAAAGCTATTGGGTTAGCAATTAAATTCGATGCGGATGGTTCAGACCCAGGTAGTGGTTCGGGTGATGAAACTGGTATACCTGATAGTGAAATATACCCTTCTGATCGCAACATTGAATTATGTGCTCGTCCAACTAGCCGTGGTGGATTAAGTAGTAAGGATTTGAAGAAAATTGTTGGGACAAAATTGGGTATTGATATTACCGGAAAGAGTAAGGAAGAAATGTGTGAAATAATCAAACAAAAAATGATTGAAATCGCGAATGCACCTGAACCCAATGAAGCAGAACGCAAGAATTCCGCAACTGATGAATTACGTAAAGCACGTGTTGTAGAAGTACAGAAATCCGAAAAAGACACCGCTGCGATTGGCGAATTGGATTTGACAGATGTTGATAAGATTAATTTATAATCCCTAGATTGAATAGGGTTTTAAATACCTGGTACTAAGAATTTGGTGTCTTCGGGCTTAATATTCATTTTATCCCAACCGACAGTTTGAACACAGAAATCCAGGAGCTGTTTGCCCATTTTCTCTTTGGCAAATTCACGCATATAAAATTCCCTGGGTTTATAATTGGCGAAATTCTTTAGGAACCGTCCCAGGACCTCTTCAAAATCACCCGGTCGCTCATTAAATAATTCGCCGGACTCAGGGGTTACATATTTCCATCCGCCGGTAATATTATAATTGCCTAACACCGGCATATTATAACAAATGGCTTCAGTCATAACACGTGGACTGGCATCTAGTTTATTAGGGCAAAAGACGAACCGGCAGCGTTTATATTGTTGGATGAATTTGTCGTATTCCAAGAAATCGGTGAGTTCCATTAGATTGTGACATGCAGAGGGTATTTTGCAATTCACCCGGCCGATTAAAAGGCCTTTCAGGTGGAATTTATTACACATGATGTCTAGGCATTCTTGAGCTTGTTCCCAATTGCGGTTATAAGATTGCCATCCCTCTTCACACTTGTCATTATCTTTCAAGCAAACATAAATGAAATCAAATTCTTTTTTGGTAGTAGTATCAGGCTGATGTTTCTCATAATTGGCGAAATCACTTTCACTGAGTAGAATCTTGGGGAATTCACGTGGAATATATTCATCGGGTTTGCGAAAGCAATGACACCAGCCTTTAGTTAAATCGAAATAGTTATAAGTCCATGCCTTATGTTTGGGGTCATGAAGTACATCATGTGGATTACTAATAATACCGGGGAATTCACAATAACTGGAGATTCCCAGGAAATAGCAACCGGCGTCTTTCATCTTATTGTAATTCTCAATGCAGTCGTCACGGCTAAATGGATGTGTGATGAATACTATATTAGTACGCCGGCCTTTATCATCAAAGATATTCAGGAATGGGCGTTTGGCTTCTATCATTTTATTGGGTTCGGGTCCACTCGCGAATCCCTCTGCATGTCTGCTGACTACTCTGTATAACCATATTAATAGGACTACACCTAGCACTGCAAAAATTCCGCCAACAACTATGTTTCGCTGCTGTGGAGTAGTATACCTATCTAGGACACTAGTTGATTGTTTCCTTATAGAACTCAATGAATTTGAAAGTGTACCAGAAGGCATTTTTTATATTATATATACCCGATAAGATATCTTTTCACGCTTTTTTTTAATTTTATTATATATATTTATAATTATCAATAAACCCCCCGCTGCAAATAAACCAGCTTACTAATGAATTATTACTAATCGTTTACAATAAATCAGCTTAAAGCCACTCCCGGCCGAAAAG
>Ga0214921_10011626_pt1 | contig 10660 bp, 35 predicted proteins | sample LL1505_MetaG_FD_177992 | JGI IMG/M metagenome (GOLD analysis project Ga0214921, IMG submission 177992) | Freshwater microbial communities from Lake Lanier, Atlanta, Georgia, United States - LL-1505 | ecosystem: Environmental > Aquatic > Freshwater > Lake | place: USA: Georgia | collected...
TGCACATTGATTGGTGCATAGGGAGATGGTTTGGTAGGAACAATAATCTTGAGATTAGAGTTACCCTACCGACCATCTCTCTCGGTTATAAAAAAGAAGATGATGATAAATGGTTTGGATTTAAATTCAATTTAAGAACAGACATATCATTTGAATCATACGAATACGGAAAAATATTTAGCTTGATTATTCTAGGATTTGGAGTTAAAGTAAGTAAATTCATTTTATGAACGAAGAAAATAATTTCAATTCTGATGCTGGAAATCAATTACGAGAAACTCTTTTTAAAGATATTGTAAGATATGCTAAAGAAAGTGATATGACAGCATTTCAAGCTATTGGAGTTTTAGAATCATTGAAATTTGATTTATTAAATGCTATGAGAGAAATTGATAACGAGGAGCAAGAATGAAATCTACCAGAGGACGCAAGAAAGGTTCGTTTTGTTTTTCTATGATTCCTCTTGCGGAATTAAATAAAGTCTTAAAGCAAGACGCAATCATTATTGTATCAAAGAAGTTTGCAGACAATCTAAGTATTAGAGGAATTGAAAAAGAAGTCACCACTAAAACCTACAATAGTATTCAGCAACCGATTGATTTCCAAGTAAGTTAAAGAAACTTCTTGCACTAGAAAAAAATCCCTTGTATAAAGGAATTATGGCACAACAAAATTATTCAAAAATTATTGGACAAGAAAAAACAAAGAGCAAACTGAATTTCTTATTGGAGGGATTCAATCAGACTAGGATTATGCCTCATTTACTTTTCGTTGCTCCAAGAGGATGCGGAAAGACTCTTATTGCTCAAGAGACTAGCAAGATAATGAATCGAGAAAGAAATGTAATTGTTAATTGCTCTACAATAAAGAATGTTAAGAGTTTCTTTAATCAAGTTATGCTTCCTTATGTTTTTGATAAAGACACCACAATTATATTTGATGAAGCTAGTGAACTGCCAAGAGATGTTACTATGGCACTTCTTACCATCTTGAATCCGAATCAAAATAACTCTAATGATTTTACTTTTGAAGATGGTACTTATAATTTTAGATTTAATCAAAACTCTTTTATCTTTTGCACAACAGAGGCTCAAAAGATTTTCCACGCACTTGCGGATAGGTTATACAGAATTGATATGGAAGATTATTCCTATATTCAATTAGGCCAGATCATTCAAAACAATTTAAAATCAAAAAGCCAGTTTATCGAGGAAGATATTATTAATGAGATCGCTAGTGTTTGCCGTGGAAACGCTAGGCAAGCTCAGTCTATGGCAAATCAAATATCCTCTTATTTGAGCAGTAAAAAATCCAATAAACTCACTAGCGGAGGTTGGAGCGAGATTAAGGGTAAGTTGTCTATCTACCCTCTTGGCTTATCAGAAATTGAACTTAATGTAATTAAAATTCTAAAAGAACACGGAGAGTTAAGGTTAACTAATCTTTCTGCTAAAACCAATCTTACTAAAGATATGCTACAAAAGAATGTTGAGCTTTATCTTATGAGAAATAGTTTAATTGAAATTCGTCCTACTGGTAGAGCTTTGACCAAAAGAGGTTCTGATTATCATAAGGAGCATCTTGAAAAAGTTTAATGTTAAAACAATTAAATATGGAACTCAAATGGAAGTTTTAAGCTATGATAGTAATATTAGAATGTTTTATTGTTTTGTGCCTCATCTAGATATGACACTAACAATTCACCCTTCTGCTCTTGACTTAAATGAGAAAGAATTAGATAATCTAAAAATGGAGATGTTAGACAAATGAAAAAGAAAATAATTGATAAAATTGATTTAGTGATTGAAGATATTATAAATATCCAAGAGCTGATTGATTTTGATACGAGCGATTCTAGCGAATACGATTTAGACTCAGTAGTTAATTTGTTGGCTGAAATTCGTGGCAAAGTTAATAATGAAGCAGAAGAAGTAGAAAAATTTGATTTAAAAGACCTATGAAGCTACATCCCAAAATTCAAACGATCTGCGAAGAATATGCTGAATCATATGAATGGGTCGAAAGCGATGCTAGTTTATTTATTAATACAGATGTTCAATTTGCAGAAATTATAATGGAAAGATTAGAAAAATGTCCATTAGAGTTTGTTAATTTACAGCATAAACAAATTAAAGATAAAGTCAATATTTGGTTTAGACTAAAAGAAGATCAAGAAAAATCTTATGACTTTGAAGATGATGAAAGCGATGGAGACGATAATTTTGCATACTGATATGAACTTTTTTGTAAGTGGACATAATTGGTTCGCAAAAGTATCTTTAGAAAAAGATATTAAAAAGTCTGATAGATATACAGAAGCTACAACAAGAGCAATCGAATCTCTTTTAGATCAAGAAGAAAAAAAAGGAGTAGATTTAAAAATTTTAGACTATGATGATTATGGATTAGGTTTAATTACCTTGACATATGATGAAAAAGATAGTAAAAAAGAGGGAGAACATCGAGTAATGCTTACAAGTAATATTCTAGCCAACGCTGGGCGTTGGGACGATTATAAACTTATAAAGGATTACGAAGAAAAATGCAAGGAGGAAGGTTTATGAAACATAAAATTTTTTGGGAAAAAAACAACAGAATCAAGGGTATTGTGCCAAAAGAGCAGATTATTGATAAAACACAAACTCACAATTTTCCTTGTGATGCAGTAACTATTCGTATGTATAATCTTAATGATAAAAACCCAACGGCAACCGCATATTTTTATGGGAAAGAAGCTCAAGGAAGCTCTTGGAATGGAAGCAATTATACTTATGCCGAAACTAAATTAATGGTTACTTTTGATAAAGAAAAAGAAGGTTATAGCTTTAATGGTGGAGTTAAATCATTCTCTTTGCAAGACATTAAAGAGGTGTTAGATTCAGTAAGAGAAACATTAAACAAACTATGAGCGAAAGAAAAACATTTGAAGAATTGATGCGATCTTTTAGATTTCACAAGAATCCTATCATAAATTGGTTTCTAGGTGAGGTCAATTATTACTCTCATACTTATCTTAATGTTAAGTGGGGATTAAAGAACAAGTTTCAAAGATTAATTCGTGGATACTCTGATAGTGATTGCTGGAATCTTCCTCAAGCTATTGCAAGGTTCATACTTCCAAGAATCAAGCATCTCAGAAAAAACTATAATAGTTTAGCTAATAGAAATCATTTAATTACTATTGATGGCAAGGTTATACCATACAAAGCAGATCAGAAGAATTTAGAACTTAAAGAAGATTCTACTGGATATGTAGAGGGATATATAGACAAAGAAATCAATAAGCCGATATCTTTGGACTCATCAGAATATGAATATGTATTAGATGAAATTATATTTGCACTACAAATGGTAGTAGATGAGGATAGCACAGATATTGGTAATTTAGATAGACTCTATGAAGTTTATCCAGAGGGCTTCGACCCTATCGAAGATAGACAAATGTTTCTGACTCCTCAAGGAGACGGAACAAGTTTGGTTGAGTTTGAAAATAAGGATAATATTCAACCAGATTACTCAAAATTAAATAAAGCCTACGAGCGTCAAAGGAACGGACTGATTCTACTTGGGCTTTACTTTAAGGACTTATGGGATTAAATTATGACAATTCAAGAACAAATACTCGTAGATGTTAACAAAAACTTAACTGCAATAAATCAATCTTTGTACCACTTAGCTAGTGATATAAATAAATTAATTAAAAAAATATATGAAGAAGATAAAAAAGTGGAAAAAAGAAGTGACAAGCGAAGAGTTTGAAAAAGAGATGAAGGCTCAAGGTCGTTTAGTGAGCAAAGTTTATTATCGTATCACATTTAAAGGTATGGGGCTTTATATTTTAAATTCATTTAAGTTTAAATTGTTTCCTAAATTTTTTTATATGAATAGTAAATACTTTACTGAATGTGGATTTAATTGGTTGGGTTGGATTTTTGAGTTTCAATGGAATAGATAAATGAATGATTTATATGACATTTGGTTCACTAGAGATGAATTAATAAAAATAGATAAAGCATTACATCACCTTAAAGATAAAGACCCATCGCATTTTTCTTTTGAAGAAATTATGCTAAAATTAGATCATTTGATAGAAAGATCAAAATGAAGCCTAGATACGATTTTACAAAAGGAAAAATGATTTCTTATGATGGTGAAATTATTGAGTTTGCAGGTTCAAGCAAGATAGACAAGTATTCAGATCAAATCGAAGAAATAATGAGTTTATTCAATTTAAAAAAAGGAGAATACCTAGTCACAGACGAAAGTAAAATCTCAGACTTTGGTAAAGATACAATCAATATACTTAGGTTAGCTAAGTTTAAAAAGAAATATAAATTTTCAGTTATGAATAAAGATTTTCTTTACAAAATAGCAGAACGAATGTATAGTTATAGACCATTCTAGGAGATAAAAAAAATATGAAATATGTAATATCGTCACAAGACAAAGAGGCTATGATTGATTTTGATAAACTCAAAGAAGGCGAAGTATTCTCTTTCTTTGACCCCGAATCTGTTCAGCGAGGCAATCACTCAATCTATATGAAGATTAGAATACCTAATTTTACTGGTGCAAATATTGTTGACTTAGATGATGGTAAGGCATATGGTTTCTCTGACAAGAAAAGAAATACAATCAATGACCCCGATGAAAAGCAGGGCAATAAAGTTTATAAACTTAATGCAAAAATCAATATAGTTATTATATGAACAAAATTAAATATACATACTATATAGAGCAAGACAAGGACAAAGACGGAAATCTTATCCAATCTTGGTCAGTTTATAAAAGTCCATTAGTTAAAACTATCAAAGTCAAAACATTTAAAAAATTAAAAGATGCAGATACTTTTCTAGATACCTATGAAAGTAATTAGATATATAAAACAATTAGAGGATGAATTTGGAAATGACCTTGAATTATGGGGAGCTTATGAGGAAACTCGTAAAGACAATTACCCTAATGCTGATTTCATTGATGCTAAATTATTAAAAACTTTCCCAAGTCCTTATCACGCAAGAAATTGGATGGAATATGACGGCAAAAGAACTTATTAATCATCTTAAAGATTTGCCACCAGAAACTCATATATGCGTGAGAGGATATGAGGGCGGTTTAGATGATACCACACTATTAAGACCAACAAAAATACTTCAAGACAGAAATAACGAATGGTATTATGGTAGTCACGAAGAAGTATTAGATGCTGATAGCAAACACTTTGACAAGATTGTATGGGTTATACAATAATTTTCTTTGACTTTAATTAAAATTCAATTATATTTGAGATATGGATACAACTAAACCAGATCAGTTTTTCGCCAGCTTCAAAGAGCTTCATAGCCATAAGGTAGAAGCCTACAAGCAGTATTGGGAAACCCTTAAACCCTTAACCAATGATGATATTTTTAGGCGTTATCTTTTCGCCTTCTGCTCGGTGCATACTACTTGGGAAGGCAATATCAAAGGTTATCTTGCTATTCGTGACTTTATTTATTGGAGATACAATCGCAAGGAATTACTAAAGCGTCTTACTCGTTCTGGAGTTGGTTGTCAGAATGAACGCACAGATTACATTTGGGATTTTGCAAAAGACTTCTGGCAGAATCCAAAAGACTTCGCTTGCTACAATAAAAAACATTATGTAAAGGTTCGTGATAGCCTTGTTGAGCGTATTCGTGGCTTGAGCTACGCAAAGGTAAGTTTTGCACTTGAGATGATTACTCCTATCTTAACAAGAGTTTTATGTGGCGATGTTCACCATCTTCGCTTTTATGGTATGGAAAATTTAAAGTATAGCAAATCAAAAATTGGAGTTGCAAAATACAAAGCTATGGAAAAGCATTGGGTTGACAACTGCGACAAATTAAATGTTCCATCTTATATTGCTAGATGTATTATGTGGGACGATATTCAGAAGCAAGCTGATAGCGATTATTGGGGATATGTTCTCAAGCCTTTTTAATAATGAAAGCATCATCTTATTTTACTGATGGAGAGATTGAATTGGCTATGGGAATCCTTGCAGATTTATTATCTAATCAAGATTTCCTAAATGAAATTTCAATATCTCACGATGCTACTGATAAGTATTATAAATTAATAGACAAGATAGATGTTTATTTTAATGATGGAGCAAATAAATGAAATTAAAAGATTTAATTGATCGCAAAATTCTTTTTATAAATTTTCCTATAAATCGACACGCAATCCAAGAAGGTAAGGTATCAGAGATTTCTCCAGCGGAAAAATGTATTAAGATTAATAATGATTGGCATTTAAGAGATAATATTCGTATTATAGAATTGTTTAGTGAAAAAGAAAGACCAGCATTAGGATTTAATTGACATTAAATTAAAATGAACTACAATAAAGAAATGGATAAAGCAATTAAACTTCTAGAGGAGCTTGTAACTCAAGCTGACGAGGATTGTCCTCAAGATTGTAGAACAATGCACTTTGTTAATGCTCTTGAGGAAGCTAGTGAATTTATAATGGAGTATAAAAATACAAAATGAAACTAGGACGAATTTGTGTGGATTTAAATTATATTGTAGATATAGATAATGATGAGATGGTAAGACACGCTACCGAAGCTCTATATGAAGATTTAATGCAAGGAATTAAATATGGTGATCTCACAAATTGGATTCGTATTAGCGAAGATAAAAACGCAACAGAAGATATGATACCAGAGTTTTTACTCGATAAAGAAAATGATTAATCCAAGAGCAAAAATCTTATCAGACCTTAAAAGAGCATATCTTAAAGAGCATCCAGTATCTCTTGTGGATAGGATTCTTGGGTATTTAAATAATCTAACCGATTTTCAGCTTTGTCAATTATATTCTGAAAAGTATGAAACCAACCCAAAATATATGGCAGAGCAGTTTGAATTTAAATTCTAATGTGTAATTAGAATTATGGGCAGAAAAAAAATAGAGAAATCACGAATAGAAAAGGGCATAGAAAAAGAAGAAAAGACTTTCGCTTTAATGTCCAAAAAGATTGTAGATGCTATTAAAGACGAAAAATTTTTAAGAGAATTTACGAAACAATGTCTTGAAGAACTTTATAAAGATAACCCAAAAATGTTTGCAGATCACGCAAAATTAAAGTTGAATAAAAAATAAATTCAGTATAGTATAAGGCTATGGAAGAAGAAATTAAAGCTATTCGGACAATGAAAGAGTTTGTTTTTTGGTACGATGAGAATAAAGACAATGCTATTCCAGCGAGTCTCGCTTTGAAATTAAATGAATTTTATAGAAAGTTTAGTTATATTTTAAGGCAAGATGAAGAAGAAAATATAAGGATGGGCAAACTTTTGGGATAATATGGAAAACCACAAAACACTCATAACAAAAATAAATAAAGAATTATTAGATTTGGAAGATGATATGCTATCATTAGTAAAATGGCACGATGAAAACCACAAGAGCATATCTGGCGTAAATTGGAGAGAGCTAGAAAAAGTAGAATCTTTAGTAAAGAAGATCAAAAAATACATAAATAAAAAATGAAAAGACGGCAAATTTTAGAAGATTTAGAGCAAAGAGTTAAAGAAATGCTTGCAGGGGATAAACTCTCTGGCGAAAATAAAGGTGCTACTCCATTAGACTATATTCGTTGGGCGATTGAAGATATTGAATTAAATTCAAATCAAGAATAGTTCTTGCTTAAAAAGTAGAACTCTGGTATAAATATTCAAGATGAAATTAAAAGCTCAACAACATTCTAAAAAGATCGTGTCGTTTATTAACGAGCAATATCCAGACAACAAAGATGATATCTTACTTGCTGATGGATTTGATAAGGCTTTTCTAGGTATCGCAGAAGCATTTAATGGTAATCCAGTTGCAGTTTATTGTACGGATAAATGTATCAAAATCCTAATGGAACAATTTTCTGAATCAGATGACCCAATGACAGAAGCTATTGAATACTTTGATTATAATGTAAAAGGTTCTTATGTAGGAGAATATACTCCAATCTTTATGAATAGGCTAGTATAATGAAATTACCAAAATTTGACTATTTAAATCTTGCCACAACATACATTCTATTTGGTTTAATATATGGAACGATTGTAGCTCTTGTTTGGAATTATCTTTTTGAATCTGTTTCAAGTATTCATTTATCTATCCTTCAAGGATTTGGGATTCATTTAATGACCAGAATACTATTTGGTAATACTAATACAAATTATATTAGCAATTTTTATAGCCCAAAAACTCCAGACCTAGACAAGATTGATGGTTATTTAAAAGAAATACAAGCAGATTTAGATAAAGAAGCAGATGAAGTTGAAAGACAATACGAAGATTTAGATAAAAAAGACTAATAATACTATAATAATCTTGTGATAGATTATTTAATTGGTGGTATTTTTGGCATAAGTCTAAATTTATATATAGGCTATATATGTTATTTGTTTCATAAGGATTTAAAAAATCTTGCTTAAATTATATATTTAAAATATATTGGTAAGAATGAATTTTAATAAAATAATTGAGGTGACTTATGCCTTGATTAGCAAGCATAATGCAGATTTAAGATGCCGACACTTCTCTTTTATACTTGATCGCAATAGGATTGTTAGTATAGGTATGAACAACTCCAAGACTCATCCAATGAATTTAAAATACAATTATATTAATAAAGTTAATGAAAAGATTAGTGAAATTGTTGGTACTCATTCAGAGTTAAATGCTGTGATAAGATTTGGTGAAGAAGATTGCAGTAACTTAACACTTATTAACACTAGAATCAATAGAAATAATGTATTAGATAACTCTGCACCTTGTAATGGATGTATGGATATGATAACTCAATTAAATTTTAAAAATGTTTATTTTAGCACTTCACAAGGAAAATTTCAAGAATTAAAAGTGTAATATATAATATGGACAATAATCTAGATATTCAATATCAAAAAATTATCGAAAATAATTCAGAAAATTTCAACAATCTATTAAAACAAGAAAAAGACAAAAACGCACAACTTTCACTAGACTTGATAAACGCAAAAAGAGAAATCATTGAATTGAAGCAGAAGATGAATAATCTGACTTCTGAATTTGTAATTATAAACAGACGGCCTATAAATTTGCCCAAAAATAATTAAAATATATTGACATTATAGAATATTCATTCTATAATTACTAATTATGGCAAACAGACCCAAAACATACTTCGTTAAGTTGACAGACAACACGAATGGCACAATTACCATTAGTGAAGCTAAAGTTCTTGATAAAGTTAACCAACACGCTCGGCATTGGCGTTCCTTTGACAAGCGTAAGTTGACTAGCAAGCTCCGTAGCTCTGATCTTGTAACGAGCTAAAGTATAATACGATTACATTCTTAGGGAATTGATACCCTCTAAGGGTGTAATCTATTTTTATTATGAAGTCTATAAATCGTAAGGAATTATCTAGTCGCTAGAAGAAGTTAATCTAGCTTGACATTTTAATCAATTTAAATTAATCTTAAATAAGTCGAGGACAAGTTATGAAAATACTATGTAGAATATCCGTTTTGTTATTAGCCTCTTGGATTTTATTCAAGAACGAAATAACATCTTCATCTCATAAACCTATTATCGTTAATAAAGATAAGATGGTTGATAACTTTATTAAAAACAATACCGCCAAGAAGGAAATCAAGGTTCGATTAACCGCTTATTGGGCAAGAGGTTCTGGCACAGACTCTTGGAGTGCGAAAAGACAAAGCTCTACTGGTGCTACTCTCAAGCCTAATAAGAGTGTTGCAGTAGACCCTAGAATCATACCTTACTTTTCAAAACTTTACATTCCTAATCTTGGATTTAGATTTGCTCACGATACTGGTACAGATGTTATCAGAAAGAAAGCTAGTCACGGCGAGTATCCAGTTGTTGATATATTCTTTATGACCGAAAAAGAAGCTATGAGATTTGTTAACAACAATCCTAAAATAGTTAAAGTTGCTGTCTATTAAAATGATTATTGATGATAGTATTAGCTTTTTTGCTGTATATTATCATAATTGCATTTTGAATTTAAATTTAAGTAAAGAGTTTGCAGATTTATATTCTAAAATCAAATACAAAAATGTTCTTTTATGTCAAAAAGATGGCAAAGGTGGATATCTTATGACTCAGAGTATCACAGAGGGAGACAATCCTACGCCAGCTATGAGAAGCTATTATTTTAAAACTAGAGAATCTTTAAGAGAAGGATTTAAAACTATCAATGATACGATAGACTCCAGCGAAAGAACCTTTTATTTGTTAAGGTCTAATGATAATTATACTATGGAAGATAGCGAAAAACTTATAAATATATGGAAAAAAGAAGTGAAAAACTCATTAAAATAAGATAGTATAGTATTGTGCCTCCTAAAAAGAATAAAATTATAATCAATAAAGAACAATTAGATAGTTTGAACCATTGGAGAGATCAAATATTAAAAATGGAGAAATCCTATTATAGTCAAGATTTAGAGAAACAACGGACTTGTCGTAATATGATTAATAAATATCTAGATGAGGTTTTAGACCACAATAAAAATATTAAGGAAAAGCCTAAAAACTAGGTGTAATGAAAAATAGAACAATATTATGGAAATTGCAATTTTATCAGCTTGTTTTATTTTAGGTGGAATTTTCGGGGTTCG
>Ga0214921_10011628_pt1 | contig 10660 bp, 13 predicted proteins | sample LL1505_MetaG_FD_177992 | JGI IMG/M metagenome (GOLD analysis project Ga0214921, IMG submission 177992) | Freshwater microbial communities from Lake Lanier, Atlanta, Georgia, United States - LL-1505 | ecosystem: Environmental > Aquatic > Freshwater > Lake | place: USA: Georgia | collected...
TTCACAATTTCGACGGGTTTGTTTTCTACTTGTGGTATTTTGCCAAACATAAAATAAATAAAATAGATGGCTCGTAAAAAATACGCATAACTAATAAATAGTATTTGTTTTATGGAAGTCATCGTCAGTAATATTTATAAAACCAAAGTTTTTATATATTTTGTGGTTCAATGTTTAATTATATTGTGCGTTCCCGATTCGACCTGTTGTCTACGATACTCAAATAGCTTTGAAATTTCGTCGTCCATAAATGGAACTTGAATACGTTCGTACCGCTTATACGGATTTTCTGGATGTATGCATACCAAATAAAGCCCAGAAATTGTCTTACCATATTTTGCCTGTAATATAGCGCGATACGTATTCAGCTGCAAAGAATAATGCCAGAAATTACTATGTGGTAGATGTTTGATACATTCTGTGGTTGCAGATTGTCCACCAAATTCGTCTTCGTACTTAATTTCAATACATCGTTTCCAATCATAAATTTGAAGTGTTCCGTCGGGAAGTTCGAAAACCATATCGATGGAACCCGACAACTTGAGTTCTTCATAATAAATCATCCATTCCGTGCGATATGGTTTTAGCTCAGGAAAATCGGCATCGAATTTCAGGAACCATTCAAATTCGACCGAGTCATTTTCGACTTCCATATAGTTATAGTAACACTCAATATCATAATGGAGTTTGGTACCACGAATCGATGCATCACCACCCTTCTTGGCCCACGCATCTTTAATCTCTTGTGCTGTCATACCATAGTATTTGTAAGTAGGGTCGCGCATTTTTTTCCCCCGGACAATATTATTGGCGACTTCATCCGCATTAAAATGAGGAAAATGGCTATGATTAAAGGTAGTGACTGAAGTATATCCCTGTTGTCCATGTACAGTATAAATATGGGGTCCCTCATCAAATTCAATATATTGGTCGCGTTCATGGGCATTTAATTTTGCCAGATAATCTGGTGGTGTCGGCATGTTTTATTTATTCAAATGGATAAATAAATCATTCAATTTTTACGAGTCAATAGTCTACGTGCTTTGGCACTAATATTTCTATATTTCCATTCGCGTGCACGCACGTAAGCAGCATAAACTCCTTTTCGGTTTATTTTACAAGTCTTACGAGTGCAAATAGGGAACGATTTATTTGGTCCTAAAAAACAGCGCTGCCCACAACGTTTTAACATAAGAGTACGTTCATGAGTTTCGGGTTGTTGTTTGGACCATCCACGTAAAAAAGCACCACGACCTCTCGTTCCGGTTTCACTTTTCGGATAACGTCGCCTACGTGTTCTGCCACCAAATTGTGAATTTGTAAATTGATATAGACGCACTGCAGGTTCTTCTAAAGAAAAAAGCATTTTACTATAATATGAATAGAATTATTTCGCCCTATTACATATAAAAAAGGAAAATGTTATTTGCAATATCATTTTTCTTTTTTTTTCTTACACAAACAATATCAATACAAACGTGCTCAAACATTACGTTCGGGCAATGTGAATTAAATCAGTCTTGTATAAAAATCCAAGATAGATATGAATGTTTGTCTTGTGTGCCAAACGTAAACTGTAGTAGCACCAATATTACTGATGTTCGTGAATTAAAAAGGTTAAGAAAAATAGGTAGAATCATAAAGACTGGATTAAAAATTGCTATTATCGCCAAAACTGGTGGAGTGGCAGCTCTAAAAAAAGCTGCCTTAGAAAAAGCAAAAGAATTTGCTAAGAAAAAAGGTCTTCAGTGTTTACGTAACGGATTAAGTAATTTTTGTAATGGTAAAAAGAAACTTCCAAAACTTATTGCAAAATCAAGGTCTTCTATAAAATTCAAGACCATAACGAAATCTAGAGTAAAAAGGTTTTCTGCAAAATCTAAGACCATAACGAAATCTAGAGTAAAACGGTTTTCCGCCAAATCTAAGACCATAACAAAATCTAGAGTAAAACGGTTTTCTGCCAAATCTAAGACCATAACAAAATCTAGAGTAAAACGGTTTTCTACAAAATCTAAGACCATAACAAAATCTAAAGTAAAAAAATCATCTCCTATGAAACAAAATGCGTGTACGAACATAATTGACAACATTGCTGATAAAATAAAAAACGCAACTAATCACGTTGCGGACAATACTGTAAATCGAGGACGTGATTGGATAAAACGTAGATTTAATATTGGTAATGGTTGCTCTACATCAACGGTATTAAAAAAACCAAAAGAAGTAAACATTTCGACGCCTATAGTATCAAACAATGACGATAATATGAAGGTAAGAGCACCAACAAAAATAAAAACTACGACTCCGACAAATAAACCACCTGTTATGGCACCAAAAAAAGTAAAAACCATGATACCAACAAATAATGATGACGATAATTCACCAGAAAATATATTAACAAGACAACCCACAACTAATAACCATAATAATATAATTAAAACACGGCCTATACGAACAAAAAGAAGGGCTAATACTATAGCACCAACCAAACAAAACATAAGAATAAATAGTTTTATGCCGACAGTAGGAGATGATTCGACATTGACTGTAACTCCATCAGCTAGACCATTGGCTAGACCATCAGCTAGACCATCTGCTAGACCATTGGCTAGACCATCAGCTAGACCATCTGCTAGACCATCAACTAGACCATCAGCTAGACCATCAGCTAGACCATCTGCTAGACCATCTGCTAGACCATCAGCTAAACCATCAGCTAGACCATCTGCTAGACCATCTGCTAGACCATCTGCTAGACCATCAGCTAGACCATCAGCTAGACCATCAGTTGAAAAATTAACTTGGGGAATGTTTTCTAGAGCCCCGACTATATTTACAAACATACCTCCTACAATCGTACCAACATTTTCAATGTTTCAATTAATAACAAATGGCCCGACCCCGGGTCCGACGAGAAGACCCACTGTTTTAAAAACTATACACCCAACAGCAATTCGCACAGTAGCACCAACAACAAAAAATCCGTCGATTCAACCAACAACGGTTATATTCACTTTTATTACAAGAGAACCATCGCCCAGTCCAACGACAACAACGACAACAATTTTGACTTTTGGTCCGACGACTACTCAGGTAAATATGCTATCTAGTGGGTCGGTAACTTCAAACGAAAACAGTAGTAAATTTAATACAATAATGATAGTAGCGAGTGTTCTGGCTTTTATAATACTATTTTCCGTATTTTATTTTTGTTTTTGTTATAAAAAAAATGGTAAAAAACCTACTGCTCATGAAATATGGAACTCACATTATTATCCCAATGAAAATGCGGATATTTATCACTTTTATAATAAAAATACAAACCATAAAGCAATCTCTATAGTATAGATAATTTTTATACAAACTCGAATTCTACTACGTTCTTTAAATTCTGTTTTAACTTGGTATAACATGCTTGACGTATACGATGGTTACGTGTACAATCACTCATTTTACCACCCAACACTTTCTGAAAATTATCATAGTATTGCTCCTTGGCTTGTTCGTCAGAATCAATACGCGTTTTATTGAGTTCATACCAATTTTTAAACTCAGCAACCAATTTTTGTGCAATAAACGAGAACCATTTATCGAGTTGTTTATTTGATATTTGTTGCCATCCATGCTTTTGTTCTTGTTCTACAGTATATTTATCATAAACATAAAATATATTTGCTTTTTGTGAAAACGCGCGAATCGGTAGTTTATCCAAGTTCTCAAAACAATCATCAAAACATTTTAAAAGCGCAGTCAACAAATCATATTCAAAGACTTGTTCCAAATACGATTCGACAGGGACAGATGTCATCCAACTCGTAAAATCTATTTCAGGAATACAATCATAGCGATTATTGAGCCAATCGAGAACATCAATACGCTTTCTTTGCTTGGATGCGAATTGCTTCAATTGTGCGTTCTCTTTTTCTAACTTTATTACGCGGACAGATAGCTCTTTTACGTATCCAAAAAGTTCACCAACAGTCGGAGTCTTATCAAAGGCTTCGATTTCGCTTTCTATCTCTTTAGTAGATTTAAACGAGAACTCGCAAAATCCGACATGTCTATCATAATTAAATTTTTCTTTATACGACGACAAGCAATATTTACATGTATATTTGGTTGAGGAATTGTCCATTTTATATCTGTACACTAATTATAATCGTCTTGATTCAATTTTTATCATGAAAATGGTTTTTCAATATAAACGTGCGCAAGACCAAATTGATTTAGATATATCGAATAATCCGTTACCTATTTTTCCTACGTCGGAAGACCCCAGAGATTCACTACGGAAAAATATAATAAAACCTAAAAAAAACTTTAATGCATTTAAAAAACCTATAGTAGCAGAAGAGCCAGAAGCGACAAGGTCGCTCAATATGTTTCAAATAGGAATGATAGAAAACGTTACAAAATCGGCTCAAAATTGTTCGTCGTGTGGCGGAGCCAAATAATCTATATGTTTTATATAATGAGTGAATATTTTGATAATAAAGGTCTGTTTATGCAACCTAAAACAAACCAATATGGAAGTCATATGGTTATGACAAATGTACATAAAGACACTAAGAAAAAGTATTTAAACATTGATACCAGATTTAGAGATGATTATAGCTATAGCCAAATCGCAAATTATACGGTTAGTCTTCCTGAGAAAATCACTGAGGTGAAAAGCATGTATATTACAAACGTCGAAATACCTGATGTTCTATATAATATTTCTTCAGTACAAAATAATAACAGTTTTGTATTAACAAAAACAAATGGTCCAAACGTTAAATATGTAGTTACGGTTCCCGATAACAAATATTCAAAAATAACGGATTTACATACGGCTTTAAATGCAAAATTACTTTCTGTTACCGGGGATAGCACTATTAATTTTTCTGTAACCTCTTCCAATAAAAGTCAATTGATAAGTACAGTAAATACGTATTCAATCAGTTTTGCAGTGGATAGTTCAGGTAATTTTGATAGAGCATTATTAAATTCAAAATTAGGATGGGTTTTGGGATACCGTAATATAAATTATACGATTAATAGCACAGCCACCATAGCAGAAGCATTACCTGATACATTCGGCCCAAAGTATATTTATTTGGCAATCGATGAGTTTTCGCATGGTAATCAACGGTCTTTTGTTTCCCCTCTACCTGGGTCTTTGATTAATAAAAACATTATTGCTCGTATATCAATATCTACAGCAGTATTTGGATTCGGAAGTTTAATTAGTGCAAATCGCGCGGATGGTTCCATGGTGAGTGACCGACGTGAATATAGTGGAAAAGTTGATTTACAAAAATTAAATGTTCAAATTCTTGATGAATATGGCAGACCAGTAAGTTTGAATGGACTCGAATTTTCATTTTGTATGGAAATAGAGCATGAATAGATAGTTATCAAAAAATTGATTTGATAAATATGCAGCACAACAATATATACTATTAATATGCCAGAAAATCGTAACGCAATCATTGTTGTGTGTTCTATACTACAAATGGTACCAGAAACGGATAGCAAATTTCATTCGGAACTAAAAGAGTTGATTATGGATTCTGCGTATTCGGCGCCCGAACTTCTTTATAGTGTAGAATCATGGCGTAAATTGGAAAATATAATGCATAAATATATTCCAGTTGTTGATACGCCGTTGAAACAGAAAATTGTGGAAGAATATATTGGTGAACCATTTATGGTGGCACAGGCACAGGCACGGGCACAGGTTCAGGCACCGGAACAGGAGGTAAAACACAGGGTAATGTCCTAAGATGATAGTGCGCAGGGTCAAGAGCGCGAGGAACAATCATGTGTTTTGCATGCGGGTCGCTCATGCCGTCTCGATAATAAGGGTAGGGACAGGGATAAGGATAGTATGGGTATCTATAATGATGGTGATAAGGAGGATAAAAAAATTTTGGTTTGGTAGGATTATCTACAGGAGACATCGAGATATCATGATGAATATTTTGTTTTTTTAATAAAGCACGTAATTCACTAATTTCTGCGTCTTTTTGAACAATATGCTGAACCAATTCATAATTTTTCTGTTTTAATTGCGTATGTAGTCCATGGTTCATAGAAACATCGGGTTTAAAATCACGACCATATTGTGCTTCTACATCATTTAATTCATCGAGTTCATTATAAAGCCCAGACAGTTTATATTCATTTGCTAATAAAGGTAGGGAGTAAGGATAGCCACATCCGTAAGGATAACCATATGGATAACCACCATAAGGGTAACCGTAGCCATAAGGATAACCACCGTAATAATACGACATTATATAAATTACAAATATAAAGTCTTGTGCGAACAAAATACGCTAAATATATTTTAGTTGACATCATAATTGCAGCCACACTTGTACAATTGTAAAATACAAAATTATATATTAAAAAAATAGCAATGGTATAAAAATATAATCGTTTGTCAAATAAATGAGTGAAATAAAAATTGGTGATTATACGTATGATATAACAAATTTTAAACATCCCGGTGGGAACGTAATCTTTTATTATACTCAGGGACAGGACGCAACACAGGCATTTGAAGAGTTTCACTATCGTAGTAAAAAGGCAGCTCTAGTTTTGAAGTCATTACCACATGTTCTCACAAAAACTAAAAATAATGAGGATAAAGAAATGCTAGAAGATTTTGCCTTATTTAGAAAATCACTGGAAAAACGTGGTATGTTTCAGCCGAATTATCTTCATATTTCTTATCGCGTTACTGAACTCATAGGATTGTATTTCATAGCCGCCTTTTTTATAAAATATAATGTTCTCGTTTCTATACTTTTATTTGGTATTTTTGGAGGACGTTGTGGTTGGATACAACATGAAGGTGGTCATAATTCATTGACAGGTATAGTAAAAGTAGATAAAACAATTCAAAACATTTTTATTGGGTTTGGTTTATTTACAGATGGTTCAATGTGGAATAGTATGCATAACAAACACCACGCAACTCCACAGAAAATAGAACATGATATTGATTTAGATACCGCACCACTCGTGGCATTTTATGAAGGCGCAATGAAAAACAGGTCCATCAATAAAATCCATAAATTATGGTTGAACTACCAGGCATATACCTTTTTACCAATCACGTCCGGTATTTTCGTCATGCTTTTTTGGGTTTTTTATTTACATCCGCGAAAGATAATACGCGATAAAAATATAGTACAAGCGCTTCTTGTGCTATCGGGTCATTTTACTAGAATATTATTATTTGTCAAATATGCAAACGTAAATTTGTACAATGCGCTCCTGTACCATTTATTGGCATTATGGATAAGCGGAATTTATTTATTTGGCCAATTTTCTTTATCACATACATTTTGTCCGACTGTTGATAAAAACGAGAACCCAAACTGGGTAAGATATTCTATAGAACATACTGTGGACATAGAACCGGAAAATAAATACGTAGGATGGATTATGGGGTATTTAAATAATCAAGTGATACATCATCTTTTTCCATCCATGCCTCAATATAGAGGACCGGAAGTAAGTAAAGACCTCATAGTGTTCTGTAAAAAATGGGACATTAAATATAATATAATTACGTATGCGGAGGCATGGACAAAAATGTTTAATAACCTTAGCAATGTTGGTAATAAAATAGCGGATAAAAATTGATTTTACTAGATAATATAATGTATCAAGTAAAAAATAATGAATGATACTCTAAGCCCAGAGCAAAATTTTGCTTTTGAAAAATTCAAGTGTAACGAAAATCTATTTATAACTGGTCCAGGAGGCACGGGTAAAACAAAATTAATAAAACATTTTGTTCAATATGCGCGAGATATAAAACGTAGATTACAAGTATGTGCTCTGACCGGTTGCGCGGCGGTTTTACTTAATTGTAACGCGCGTACTATACATTCATGGAGTGGTATCAAATTGGCCAAAGGAGACCGTGACCGGATAGTACAATCGGTCATTAAAAATAAACGTTCCGTCAAAACATGGAAGTCCGTAGATGTTCTCATTATTGATGAAATTAGTATGATGTCTAAAAAAATATTTGATATTTTGGATGAACTCGGGAAGCGCTGTCGTAATTCGCTCAGGCCGTTTGGTGGAATTCAAATGGTTTTCACCGGCGACTTCTTTCAACTACCTCCGGTGGGTAATGAAGACGACGAGGACTCGGATAAATTCTGTTTCGAAAGCGCGCTATGGACCCAGACATTTAAACCTGAAAACCATATTCAGCTTACGACAATATTTCGGCAGAAAGACCCCGAATTCATAGATATCCTATCTCAAGTACGTAAGGGCAAATTAAATAAAGATTGTGTTGATGTTTTACGTAAACATTTGAATCGGCCTTACGACGCTACTGGTCTTATACCCACCAAACTATTCCCAATTCGTTCCAAAGTGGATTATGTGAATTCTATGATGTTCTCGAAAATCGACGAAGATGAATATGAATTTGAACATAGCGTAATCGATGGCTGTAAGACGTATAGTGATAGTGGGAAAGCAATACCCACAGATGTACTATTAAAATGTATGCGCATAACACAACAAGAAAAAGAATACGAAATTGAGAACATTTTAAACAATAGTCCGTGTTCTCGAATCCTGCGTTTAAAAAAAGGCGCATCTGTGCTTTGTACTGTAAATTTGGATATGGATAATGAAATTTGTAATGGCTCTCAGGGCATAATTTTAGATATATTTGATAAAGACACGACGACAATTATTGTAGTAAAGTTCTCCAATGGACACATAAAACATATTGGTCCACATGTTTGGCAATCCGAAGAGTTTCCGACAATCGCAATAAAACAATATCCTTTATGTTTAGCATGGGCGCTTACCATTCATAAGATACAGGGTGCTACACTAGCACTAGCCGAAGTAGATATTGGAGAGTCTGTTTTCGAATACGGACAGACGTATGTGGCGCTTTCGCGAGTACAAAGTCTAGACGGTCTTTATTTATCGGCATTTAAACCAGAGCGTATTCAAGCGAATCCTAAGGTTCTCGCTTTTTATGATTCCATAAAGCCCATCGATGTATCGACTCTACAATCTATCAAAAAAGAACTAGATTTTGAGAACTTTGAATTGAAAGAGGACCCGGATATTAAAGTGATTCGATTATAAAATCTCAGCATATGTAAATGGTCGCCGGTTCAATATTACCTGTTACAATTCATAATGGAAAATTATATTTTTTATTCGGAAAAGAGAACCCGCTTGAAGATAGCGCAAAAGGATGGTCGGATTTTGGGGGAGGTTGCGAAAATGAAGAGAGTCCGTTTGAAACCGCTATGCGTGAAGGAGGCGAAGAATTAACCGGATTTTTAGGAGATGGACAAGCGATTCGAAAACTTTTGAAACGCCAAGGTATTTATAAAATCGTCCACAATGATTATCATGTACATCTGTTTTTTTTACCGTATGACGAGAACTTACCTAAATACTATAATCAGAATCACGAGTTTTTATGGAAACGCATGGACACACGTATGTTAAGTAAATCGAAATTATTTGAAAAAATACAAATCGATTGGTTTTCGGAGACACAATTAAAGACCCGACGTTCTCAATTCCGTGGGTTTTATCGGGAAATCGTTGACAAATTTATCGACGAAATCGAGAACATTCGCTCTTTCATATCCAAAAAATCGGCGCGAAAAACGCGTAAAAATCGCAAGGATTAAGTGTATTTAGATTTTGTACGCGAATTGCTTACAGTTCCAACACTTCCGCCATAATTTACTCTAGGTTTTTGGAGAACCTGTGCATTATTTGAGAACATTGGTTTTGTATTATACCAATTCGCCAACCCATTTTTTTTATTTACGGAAAAAGACGGAAGCGTAGACTGTGTTCTGGCCATGTTCGGACTATTGAATTCAATAAAAGGCATCTTTATATTATAAGCCAAGATATTTTATTTTGTTAATATAAATTTGAAACATAACAAAACCTGTAAAAAAATATAGGACATGTAAAGAAGTACCTTGTGGTCAAATGAAAAACAGTTGCCATATATCTGGCGATTTTTATATAGAAAAACACGTAAAAAAATGATAATTTTAGCCAACAAACCTTTGCGCAAAATAAACGTGTGAGAACATTTTATCCGTATAATAAAACATATCAGAAAATATAGAAATGGTAAAGTTGTAGTAGACATCATCGAGGAAAACAATAATGGTATGAAAACAAAATGCGCGCCCTTTAGACGGAATCATTTGTTATTTACAAACAAAAGACGTGGTAAATCAGTAGCGCGAAAATTATTTAATGAAAAAGGCGGTAAGAAAAAGACACAAAAACGGCGTCAAAAATAAAATACATAGTAATTGTATAAGAATATAATTATTATGTCATCAAATACATGGAGACAATATGGTGGTACTAGAAAACAAAATCAATTCCATAATTTAACAATAGGTACTTTGGTAGCTGACCAGGTATTGTTACGTGAATCGTATGCGGGCAAATTCAAAATTCCTGGCTCTATTTTCGTAGGAGCAGACGTGAATGCTATTGGAAATGTATACGCTTTCGGTAGTTCAGTTACTACGTTTGATACGTATACCGGAAAAAACTTGTATTTAAAGAAAAACCTCTATTTTGGCACCGATGCATCCATCAATGAATTAGACCTTTTAAATCATGCTTA
>Ga0214921_10011629_pt1 | contig 10659 bp, 9 predicted proteins | sample LL1505_MetaG_FD_177992 | JGI IMG/M metagenome (GOLD analysis project Ga0214921, IMG submission 177992) | Freshwater microbial communities from Lake Lanier, Atlanta, Georgia, United States - LL-1505 | ecosystem: Environmental > Aquatic > Freshwater > Lake | place: USA: Georgia | collected 2015-05-28
CGGCCCTGGCCACGACCCCGGCCACCGAACACGCTCCGAAATATTATTCTACACAATTATTTGATGACGGTTTCGGTGCACAATACCAGAGGTTTATCTGGACGTGTATATACGCAGAGGACTGCGAAAATGCGACGTTTGTATATCGAACACCTGAAAAGATCGCACATAATTATAATAATGATCCCGCATTTATAGAAAAAATGGAGAATCTAATGAATATGAAAGACAATTATCCGAATTACGACGCGGTGGTCGCCGGATCCGCCATAAATATCCCGAACTTTTACGATATTTTTAATTATGTCGAGAGAAATATAGACCAATGCATTAAAAGCGAAAGTATGGCGCGGATTAAGAAGTATTTTTGGGCAAATAAAACGCGCGATATCTATAAAAAACACGCACAGACTACTCGACATTCGGGTCCAGATTTGGTGCGAGTTCTTCATCTTGCAGTTCATATTCGTCGGCCAAATGTTGATGATACAAAAGCCAACGGTGGAGAAGAATATGACAATGCGTATTATATTCGGTCATTACTAACCATTCGAGAGAAATATATGACGATTAAACCTGACCATACGATTATGTACCATATTTATTCACAGGGAGATACGTCAAAATTCGCTGATTTTATACATCATCCGGTATTACGCGAAAATGTTATTTTGCATTTAAATGAGACAAATGAGGATACATATCTTGGTATGGCTGGCGCGGATATTTTAATTACATCAGCAAGCTCGTTTAGTTATAGCGCGGCATTTTTGTCAGATGCCGATATTTATTACACACCCTTCTGGCATAAACCGTGCAGTTGGTGGAATGTGTTGGATAAATAAGTAATAGCACTTAAGTAGATTTTACATTATTTTATTAGATTATTTTATTGTATTTTATAATATTTAATTTATATAACCGTACTACGTGAAATGGCAAATGTTATAGAAATAGTCGCCGCTCCTGCTGATGTGGAAGACTCTTCTATTTTAGCTGCAAGGGATCAGCGAATTAACGGATTTCGCGAAATTGAAAATAATTCGAAATATAATATTATTCGTGGAATGATAACGTCACGCCAAAATATGAAATACAATGAGCATTTGACACCTGTATATCTTAGAGCAAAAGAAATGTTTGATACTATGGTAGATGAACAAAATAGCCAGATAACTTATTTACAGGGAATTCTTACGCATTTAGATAACATTTTGCAGGAATATACGAAACCGGATGGTAAGGGGAAGGGAAAGGGAAAGGGAAAGGGAAAGGGGACATCAAAAGGCACTGATAAATTTATAGAGGGAATTGTCCAAGATAAGAAAAAAATCGGTAAGTTATTAATTCGAATGAGAAAGGTACTCAATAAATTAAATGAAATCGATACAATTACTAATATTACTACGGAAATGATGGATAAATATACACCGGAAGACTTTATTGTATACGACGACGGCGACGGCGACGGTGACGGTGACGGTGAATATGCGGACGATGGCTCTGAAGTGAATGATGACGACAATGACGCGGATGCAGACGAAGCAGAAGTATTATTTTTATTACATTCTAAGTATGACGACGATGACGAATTCGGGAATAGCGGCAGCGGGAGCAGCAGCAGAAGCAGCAGAAGCAGCGAGAGCGAGAGCGAGAGCGACGAATAAGTAACACACGATTACTGCATCTTCAATATATGATTTTTTAAGTTATATATTGAACATTCTCGATATAGCAGCATTTTATGTATTTGCCGTTTGTCGATGATGTCATTTGTCGCCTTTTTAAGGTTGAGCCAGTTACGAACTTTTCTCTGAAATATTCGCAACCAAAATGTTTTATATATAGCGACCGTTTCGTCACCTGGTTCAAGTGTCGCAGTATTGATAATTTCAATGGTGATTCTTTTCATTTTTTTTTCATAGGTGGGCCGGCGTTCATACTCGTCGTGCGATTTTTCAACGACATTTAATGCAAATTGCAAGTCCTCCGGTGTAAAGTATTCAAATAAGTATACACACAAATAATGATTATCTATGTTTGGAGAACTATTGTCATTATGTCCGTGGATTGTTCGTGTATATCTTTGACATAATCCAAGTTTATAATCGGAGACGAAACTCTCATTATTCAACACCATATTTTTGTTTATTACTCGCAATTTTTGTTTATATAAGTAATAATAATTAACAATAACAATTAATATTTAGTTACGTGCAGTATTGTTATGTATTATTGTTAATTCTTTAATTTTATTCAATTTAATATATTTTGGTATTTTATATATACAATACGAATCCTAATTACATCTAATAATTCATTTTCATTATTTTAGGTAAATGGGGGATATTACCAAAAATTTGAATTCACCTTTTTTACAGAATAAGTTTGTTTTATATGGAAGTTTACTTATTGTATTGCTTGCAATTCTACGTTTTTTAGCGAACCATAATTTTAATGCGATCGTGTTGATGGCTCTTATTGGTTTGCTAACGTCGTTCTTTAGTAAGAATATGATTATTGTATTGCTTACGCCATTTTTCGCAGTTGTCGTATTGGAACTTATTCGTGGCGATATGATGATCGAAGGCCTTGAAAACAAGGCCAAGGACACGGACAAAGCCAAGGACACGGACAAAGCCAAGGACACGGACAAGGCCAATGCCAAGGACAAGGACAAGGACGCTGCTGCTGATAAGGACGAAGACAAGGAAAACGATAACAATGACGGTGAGACCGTAACCGAAGGTGAAACAGGACAAACTACTGCAAATGAAAAGCAGCCTGCAACAAAGAAACAAGGAATGTCGACATTGACGCCTGCCAATTATGACGGAAAGGACGGAAAGGGCGGAAAGGGCGGAAAGGGCGACAGCACCGCCAACCGTATCGATTATGCTGCAACCCTGGAGCAGGCATATGACAATATCGATACTATTATCGGAGAAGATGGTGTTCGCGGTTTAACAGATCAGACAAAGTCATTAATGAATCAGCAGAAAGAGTTGATGAATAATATGAAAGACATCGAGCCCCTACTAAAATCAGCCCAGGGATTTATGTCGCAGATGACTGGGAAAGAAGGTTTGTCTGGTATCTCTAAGATGTTGCAAGGATTTGCAGGTGCGACAAAAAACCCCGCGGAGGACGCGAAGGCCTAATTACGCATACGCATCAAAACGGTTTCTGTGTTACACCGACCGAAAAGAAAAATGAGACAAACAAAAATGCTTTATATAAACCATATAAAGAAAAAACACTATTGTATCATAACTGAGAAGAACCTATGTTATTTGCTATGTCCTTTCCAGCATCGGATGTAAATATCTTAGTGGTTTAAAATTTCATCTTTTAGGATGTTCCCTGTATGTTTCATATTAGAATGTGAATCAATTATTCATTTCTATAAACGGTTGTTGGTAGGATTTCAATTCCAAAGATTCCAATAGCGGGTGAAACATACTTGTAAAATAAAAGTCTCCAACCGCTGATTTTTATCAGCTGTCAAATGGAGGCAAGCCCTTCGGGGTGCATTTGCATCACCATTAAGAATTTTGTCTCATTTTTCTTTTCGGACGAATGCTAATTACGCATCAAAACGGTTTCTATTCTAAATATATAACCAGTAATTATATATTTAGGCGCAATTCATTTCAGATGGTTAGAAAATGCCCGCCAGGTGTTTTATGTTTTGAAAATATGTCATTATTATTGATAGTAATTATTATTATTGGGATTGCATTTTTTATATTTTCGCGTCACGGGCCTCACGGGCCTCACGGGCACCACGGGCATCACCACGGCTACGGGAATTCGACGACCGCTATATTTACGCCTATGTCTATATCACCCTCGGATTTTCTTGATTTTGGCGCTGGAGGGCCATCATCGAATCAAGATGTATTGATGAACCCGTATGTACCGCCCCTGCGTGATAATACAACCGGATCGATGACATCGATCTATGATGTGCGCGGCGGTGTCGGCGGTGTCGTCGGCGGCGGTGGCCGTGGTCTCGGCGGAGTCACTGGATTAGGCGGTGGTGGCGGTGCCGGAACGATGCATTATGGCGGAATTGGAATGCCAGTAAATGTCCCAACACAATCTGTAGATACGACATATCGTCAGGTTGGCATATTGACACGAAATGGTGGAAATCAAGAGACGATACTTCCTCTTATTGGTCGTCCTCTTTTTGCAAATCGTGATAAATGGCAATTTTATACACTAAGTGACAAGAACAACGCGATTAAATTACCAGTTATGGTAAATGGGCGTAGTGGCACAGGTGAATATGGATGCAATAATGTAAGCAGCGGGGATGTCGTGTTTGTTGAAGGATACAATGATGCATTTAAGGTGACTGCTTACGATAGTGCATCGCTGCGTTATTTACCGTTTTAGGTTTATTTACTTCACTTTCGTGTTATCGTCATCTTACGTTTGTTTCCCCGTTTCGCGTATTTTTTTCTTCTTGTGTGGCGAGCGCCGCCGACGGTGGCGGTGGAATTACCCGGACCCGAGGTTACTGGTGGTTGTTGACCACCGGCTGGTGGTTGTTGACCGCCGGCTGGTGTATCCGCAGGCGCGGGCGTCACCGGTTCTTGACCACGATTTAATATTCCGGGCAATCCACCAATCCCTGTAGATACGGGATCAACCGTAACACTTATTTCGCCTTCGTCATCCGCTTTAACTTGTAAATTAATCATTTGTGCATACGGTGTTTTGATTTTATCACTACATTTTCCTGCAGGTTTCACTTCAGCAGCTTCATCCTTTTCCTTTTCGCCGCCTTCGCCACCTTCACTGTCTTCACCGCCTTCGTCGTCCATTGGCGATGCAGTGGCTACCGTGGGTTGGTCTTGTTTGAATTCTCTCGCCTCCGCTTCAGCCTTCTCCTTTGATCTAGTCATTTCATTCTCTGTATACAGTGCTATAACTCCATCGATTGTATCATCTTTCTGAGTTGCTATCAATTGCCCAGTTTTTGCATCGGGTGTTCTAGGTCTAATTCTCTCTGCTTCTTTTACTACCGGAATGTTCTCGTCATTACCAACCCCCCAACCAACAAAATGGACCTTCAACATTTCAGGTAGCTCTGGAACAACATCAAATTTGAAGTGTTTGATAATATATGCCTTATACCAATTGCCAAGTGAATCTCTGGCATCAACTTCTTTAATTTCTTCCTTTTTCGGCAAAATGGTATTTGTGGCTGGTGACAGCCCGGGTGTGGCTGGTGACAGCGGCGCAGGTCCTTCTTCTGCAGACGGAAATTCCCATTGTGTTGTTTTCAGAGTTGGGTTACCATAAAAAGGCTGACGGTTGGCGTCAAATAATACTTCCCATCCCGGTGGTAATACTCCTGGATATACCCATTGTGTTGTTTTCAGAGTTGGGTTACCATAAAAAGGCATATTGTTGGCGTCAAATAATACTTCCCATCCCTCGGGTAATGGTAATGGTAGAGGTGCCCCACCCGTCATTATACCGGTTCGTTTACCGTAGGGAATCATTTTTCGAATACGCCGTTGATACCGGTTCTCTTTGTATTTTTTATTTATACGCGCCAATTCTTTTGCAGGTATATATGATTTTAGTGTTTTATTGAATAAATGAGACAAACGGAAACGGGCGATATTCTTATTACTATCAGAATCATCTACTCTGTTTTTTTGTCTAAATGTGTTGTTGTTATGTTTTTTATGGTGTTTAGGTTTACTACCATCTTTAATTCGTTTCAAACTCTGGTTTTTCTGTTTATGTAGCTTTCGTATTTTATGTCGTGTTAATTTCATTTTATTCCATATACATAATTTATATATAATATTATATATAGTAATCGCAAAGAGATATATAATATTACATATAAATGCCTATCGGTGATGATGCGCCAGTAAATGTACGCGCAAGTGTAGATAGCGACGAGACCCGTAGTTGCACTTCAAACTGTACTCTTTCATTTATTTATAATCCTAGCGCGTGTGTTGTTACAAAGAAAAATAACTACCTTCTAATTCCATACGATCAAACATCATATTTCCCGGTAAAATACAATCAACTCGAGTATAAGCCGGTTAGAATTGAAATATACCAGCCATCATTACATCAATATGATGGAACATATGCAAAAGCAGAAATACTGGCATATCATACAAGTCAAAACGGCGGCGATAACCTCATCATATGTATTCCAATCGAAGTTGGAAATGGTGGAAAACATAGCTCCGATATAATGAATGAAATTTTACAAAATTTACCTACATCGGAAGGCACGAGCAAAAGTATCACTTCTGTGAATAATTTCAATTTAGGCGATCTTATACCTAAAACTGGGTTTTTCACATATAATGCCAAGCATTTAATAACGAAAAATGGCACATATACATACGTGGTTTATCACAAGAGAGATGCTATAAACGTGGCGAGAGATTCAGTGACGAATTTGACGGATACAGCAAATCGGTCATCTACCGCAATCAAACCTATTAAAACTGCATTAACAACGACCAATACGTTATATTATTATAATAAGCTCGGTGCCAATAACAATAGCGATTCTGAATATTATCTTCAATGTGATAATGCTGGGTATGATGGGACAATCTTGTTTCAAGGTGCAACGCCTGGAAATGAAAAATCAGATAAGGGGAAAGGCGTTGATTGGGGCGCGATAATGGAAAGTGATATATTCAAAACATTTATAGGTGTTATGTTTGGAATTATCGTAGCATTGATTCTATTTTTTGTATTTGGTGGAATCATTAAATGGTGGGGTGCGCGCAAGGAAATGGCGGCGGGGGCTGCGGGGGCTGGGGCTGCGAATACGAAAGCTACCGGGTAATCGTAAAATATATTCAATACGTCTATTGAATACATTCCATTCCATTATTCCATTCCATTACATTACTCCATCGTAGTCCGGTTCAGTCGCACCATAAAGCGGCCCAAGAACGGGTTGAAATGAACCTCCATCGGTAGATCCGATATCGCTATTAGGGGTGATTGGAACCAATTTCTGGACCAGCTCTTCCTCGAGTGTCTGGGATGGTGAAGGATTCATTGCAGTCATATCAGCAGCCTTCTTCCTCTCTGTTGGCGAAACCGTTTCCGCGCCAAATGTGCGACCGGTTGCGTGATTCGAACGGCGAATGAATTCATATGCAGCAAAAAATGCTAAAATGCCGACAACCGGATTCGTGCTCAAAAACAGTGTAAACGCAATTACGACAACAAAAATCTGTCCATATACACTTTCAGCATATTCGGCAAGACCAATAGGAACAGACGGTGTAAATACAATATATAATACAAGTAGTACAAATATAACAATTTCGTGTTGTTTTTCTTGACGCATTAATGTTCGTAAAGTGTCCATTCTACGATATACGGTGATATACGGTGATATACGATTATATAAATAAATTGTTATTATTATTATATGATAATTTTATATTTTATTTTGTATATTCTAAAACTAACATTAAATATAATTGAAATCTCTCGAACATCATCGTTCGAATCTACAACCGTAGACTATTTTCTGGATAAATTATAACTTATAATCGTATTGTTCGAGAGATTTCATCAAATCAATGGCGAGCGAGAATATATCCACCACGGTGTCGACGTATTATGGGCCGCGAGGATACACTCTTCTAAAGGAATGTATGGATGCAGATGATATAAAAACATTAAAAGACGACCTCACTGTCGGCGCATATATTCCTAAAGCGCCAGTACAACCGCCTAAATTTCCGGTATATCGCGAGTGTTCAAAAAAGATATACATCCCAAGATTTTACGGAACGAAAATATACGGAATCCCAGAGGAATCGCGCATCCCGGAAGGCTCGCCCGTTCAAGAATCTCTCGTATTTTCAGGAGATATGCGAGAATATCAACGAATTATCATCGACAAATATATTTATCAAGTCACCAAGCCGGAAAATCGGGGAATGGGTGGCGGCGGGTTACTCGACGTCGATCCAGGAAAAGGTAAAACTGTAATGGCGCTTAATATAATCTCTCGGTTACGTCTAAAAACTCTAGTAATTGTGCATAAAAGTTTCCTTTTGAATCAGTGGATCGAGAGAATTCAGCAATTCCTTCCTGCAGCGCGCGTCGGAATGATTCAGGGTCAGATTATTGATATTGATGATAAAGATATTGTGATTGGTATGCTGCAGTCTCTTTCGATGAAGGAGTATCCGAAAGACACGTTTGATACGTTTGGTCTGTCGATCTACGACGAATGTCATCATATGTCTGCTGAGGTATTTTGCCGATGTATGATGAAAATCGTGACGAAATATACTCTCGGTTTATCTGGCACAATGGTGCGCAAGGATGGTCTTACTAAAGTGTTCAAGCATTTCCTTGGGGATGTTGTGCATAAAGAGAAGAATGATACGACCACGCATTCTGTAGTGGTGAAGGGGATTCAGTATAAAATCGATGATCCTGAATTCAATGCGACAGAATATGATTATCGCGGAAACCCGAAATTCAGTACAATGATTTCTAAAGTGTGTAATTATAATCGGCGCAGTGAGTTTATACTGGACGTGATTAAAAAGGAGCTTGCGGGGAACCCAGATCAGCAAATAATGATACTTGCACATAATCGTTCGCTTCTTGACTATTTTCACGACGCAATCGCGCATCGAAATATCGCATCCGTCGGTTATTATGTTGGCGGGATGAAGGAGGCAGCGTTGAAATTGAGCGAAAGTAAAAAGGTGATTGTTGCGACATATGCAATGGCATCGGAAGGGTTGGATATAAAAACATTGACGACGCTAATAATGGCGTCACCTAAAACGGACGTGTGTCAATCGGTGGGGCGAATTTTGCGTGTAAAGCACGCTTCGCCATTAGTCATCGATATCATTGATCCGCAAGATGTGTTTCGCGCTCAATGGCTGAAGCGGCAGACCTACTATATCAAGCAGCGGTATAAGATTATAATGACAGACAGTGACGGATATTATACAGATAAATGGAATGTGAAATATCAGCCGCCCAAGGTGGCCGCCGCCGCGCCAGGTACAGCATCCGACGACCGCGAAGCGAAACTGCAAGATGCCGACATTATTGAAATAGACGAAGAAGACGGAACGCTTACCATTTCAACCGAAACAAAAGCGAAAGCCAAGATAAAATCAACCATTCCAAAAACAAATGGAAAATGCTTGATTCAATTAGAGTTATAGCGGAGCAGAGCGGAGCGGAGCCAGTAATTACTTGCCTGCTGCGGCACAACTGTTATATGCGGTTGGCACAACTGTTATATGCGGTTGGCACAACTGTTATATGCGGTTATTTGAGCCGGATTCGCGAGCGCAGTAGTTTGCGGTGTAACGGTCCCACCAACCGAATAAGCCGCATTTGGTCCGCTTGGAACGCTAGAGCCATTTGCAGCGCCCCAACCGACCACCATTTCGCCTCCGGCACCGGCACCGGCTCCGCCGGTCTGCTGACGACGCTTGCGCATTATTAGTTTTCGACGCAAGGTCTTCATCTTACGACTCTTCAGCATACTGTGCTTGCGGCTACGGCTGTATTTACGGCTTTTTCTTTTTGTCAGTTTACGTTTACCGCCGCCGCCGCTAAATTTAACCGACGCAGGCGATGACGCATTTGCTTGATTTCCAATAACAACCGGCGAATATGTACCTCTTGAATATTCTGAACCGGGTTCACCGACGTTAGACCCATAGTATAATCCACCGCCGCCGCCTTGAGTAAATGTTCGCCCACCGACGCCATCATAAAAATTCCCTGTTCCACTCATCGGAACTTGCTTGCTAGACATTGCAATATTCGCATTGTGTTCTGCCAGTGGATTCATTGGTAAATAAGTCGCCATAAAATACGAAATACGGAATACGAAATACGAAATACGGAATATGTATATAAAATACTAATATTTTATTAGTATTCTAAATTATTATACGCGATTCTTGCGTTTGATTGTTTTAGACCGTCTCGTACTCGTACCCTTACCCGTACTCGTACTCGTACTCGTACTCCGTATATGCAAAGTCGTTGTAAAATCTGAACGCATTGTAGTATATCCTACAGCGACACACAACGGATCAATCGCAAAACCATATTTCGGGTAAACGGTAGTTGTCAATGCTTCGTGACTATCTTTATTTACACGATGCGCGTTATTATGTATATCCACGCGCAGATATATTGAAAATATGCGTTTTTCAATGGCCAGCAACCTTATTAAATCTAATAACGCGTATACTGGACTAATTTTTGGTTTGGGGGCTACTGGTTTTTCCTGGTCAAAAAACGCATTTCGCGTGACACGACAAACATTTGAAACCAAAATTCGTTTTGATGGGTCGCTATCGCATATTTGCCGATAATCAAATGCTGCAACTCCTCTATCAATATATTTATCGCGGTTACTGCTGTTTTCTACTAAAATAAAGCAGTCAAACTGGCTCGTTGAGACAGCGGTTGATATATATTCCGACGTTATTCCTAAACTATATTTGGTTTCGCCCGGATTACGGTTTTTTCCGAATAATTCTATAATCTCCATTTGTTCGCTTACTGGTAATTTTGCGGGGCTAGTAAATATCTTATACAAGAATGGTTCGTTTTTTACAATTACTTGCCCTTCATATTTCTTTG
>Ga0214921_10011630_pt1 | contig 10659 bp, 21 predicted proteins | sample LL1505_MetaG_FD_177992 | JGI IMG/M metagenome (GOLD analysis project Ga0214921, IMG submission 177992) | Freshwater microbial communities from Lake Lanier, Atlanta, Georgia, United States - LL-1505 | ecosystem: Environmental > Aquatic > Freshwater > Lake | place: USA: Georgia | collected...
ATAATCATTTGAATTATGACCAATATAGAAATATAAATTATTATTATAAATATCTAATGAATACATCGTTCGGGGAATACTATAATCAAGAACATCAATTCCAATAACATTTTTAAAAGGTGTATTCATCTTAATAGTATAATAATTGGGGTCAGGATATTTAAGATAATCTCTATCTTTACTATCTACAATAAATAAGAAACTTTCTTTAACACTATTCTTCTTTAAATAATCAATATCTTCTATGGACATATATTTATAAATAAAAAATGATTTTTTATATAGAAAATATATTTATAGAAAAATGTCTTATTATAAGAAAAGATTGCTTTGGCGATACTTCATTAATTTGAAATATGCTAAAAAATTTAGGGAAATAAGAGAAGAAATGATGATAGATGATTTTGAGGATAGATGTTTTAATGAGGAAACGTGGAATTATTTAATTTAATTTTTATTATTAGGATATGGCGACAAAAAATTTATTTGAATATTTTTTAGGATTAATAGGACAAGTTAAATTATATCACTTCTCAACTATGAAATATTCTACTCATAAAACTCTTGACGATTTTCATGAAAATCTCGGCGATTTAGTTGATAAATTATTAGAAGTTTATATAGGAAGATATAATAAACAACCACTTGAAATCTTTGAGATTACGATGAAAGCAAAGACAGATATTAATAATCTTCTTATCTATCTTGAAACTGAAAGAGAAGTTATAAGAGGAATTCGCAATAAGACATTCAAGACCAATTGCGAAATACAAAATATAATTGATGAAATTATTGCTCTGTTTGATAGAACTATTTATTTATGTAAATTGGATTAATTCCATAAAACATTTTTCTCCATTTTCAAATAATAATATTTGATATATATATTTCTTAATAGAATTCTTCGTAATTTTTATATTTATATTAGTATTCAAATCAGTCGTTAAGATATTCTTTATCTGTATTAATAAGGTCGATATTGGATTTCCATATTTATTTAAGGAAATTATTTCATCCAAATCTATTAAATATTCCGTATTATTATATGTAATCATCTTTGATGCTATTTCTTCCACTAATGCGTGATTTCTCATTTTATTTCTATTGATAATTTATTTCCTTAAATCAATAATCACTGAATATCATGAAACACATGGAATTATCGGGTCTTTTTGAAAATTCCGGATTTCTCTTAATATCTGGAAGTTTTGAATGGGATATTAAGAATTTCGTTAATTTTGTATCATCATATTTATCAGGATACATATAATCAAATTCATTTAAATATAATAAAAGAATTGTTTTGAATATTATATAACTATATATATTACATTTATCTATCCATAAATTTCCATTTTGAATTTTTAAAATTTGATGACATTTGTATAAAGAATACATTAATTCCATCTTATATAACTTTCTAAATTCCATATGATAATCATAACTTACAAATGCTAATTGATAAATTGTCGCCCATAATTCTATAATAGCTTCATTTAAAATTAATGTAGTTTCATGACTTATTTTAAAATGTTTCCTTAATAATTCTTCATTTTCTTTTTTAAAATCGTCTTGATGAATGTTCAAATCATGATGAATTAATTCATGAAGAACTACTTTTGGAAATTCTTCTTTTCTAAATATATATATATCATTTTTATTAACATATGTGAAACCACTATTAATATTCTCAGTTGTCATTATCCCATCTTCTTTTAAAATCTTTTTTGCCGGCGATGGTATTAAATGAATTGTTATTTCTTTTTTTTTTAATATAAAAGCACCTCTTTTCATAACTTTTTTAATTAAATTGAAATTTAAATTATCATTTGAATTATAATAAATTTTAAAAGTAATGTTTTTATATTTAATGATTTTAAATAAATTTATTTTATTTATATATGACATTACCTCTGGAATTTCAAATTTTCCGGTAAAATGCTTTTTCAATTCTTCTATATTCATTCCTATATAAAAATTAATAAAATTGTTTCAATTCCTTAATAATTTTCTTCAAATAATTATCCTTTTTTAAATTCATCGCCGTTTCTAAATAAAAAATGGAATTATAATAACTAATTTCATCCTTTTTTTCATTAAATTTCTCATATTTCTTAATAAATGTATCAAATATTCTCGTCGTAATCTCATATTTTAATTTAATTAATTTCTTATCTTCACACCAATTATTATCAATATCTTTATAAAACCATTTTGATTTATCCTCGTCATATTTAAATGAAGTAGATATATAATCGTCTTTATATACAACGGAAGCTATATCATAATGACACCTATAATTCATTTTTATTTAAAATTATAAACAAATATAATTTTTAAGTTAATGTATTATAAAATTCTTAATCTTCCTGAAAATAGTTCAATAGAAGATGTTAAGAAGGCTTATAAAAAAATAGCATTAAACTCACATCCTGATAAATTAAATAATATTAAAGATGAAAATGAGAAAAAGAAGAGAATTAAGGAATTTATGGATGCTACCAATGCCTATAATAAAATCTTAAATAATGAGGTTGATTATAATTATGATGATGATTGGGATTATAATGATTGGATGAAATCTTTTAATGATTTTACTAATAGTGAATTATTTAAAGGAGTTGTAGATGTAATTAAAAAAATGCGGACGAAAATTAAAAAACATTCGATATCCGTTGATATCAAATATCAAGAATTATTTAGTCCTAATAAAAAGAAATTACGACTATTTTTAAGAAAATTAGATGAACCTATTTATATAAATCTCGATTGTTCTAAATATCCATCACATACCATTAATTATTTTGATGATAATGATGATGAACATGAGATAATGATTACGATGGATTTAATTAATGATAAGATGATTAATAATGGATTTTATCATATTGAAAATGATATTTATTTAGATATGGATATAGATTTATGTGAATATTTAAACGGAGGTATCAGGGAAATTGAATATTTTAATAAAGAAATTATTAAAATTGATATACAACCATTCTCATTTATCCATAGTATTAAAAATAAGGGCATTAAAAGTCAAGGGGATTTAATCATAAAATTTAATATTAAACCAATAGAAAAAGAAAAATGGTGCGGATTATTAGACGCAGATAAAAAAAACATGATTGAAATCCTGTATAAAATTAAAATGATATAAAGAAATGTTTTATTATAATTATCATATTAAAATGGCTCCTTCGAAGAAAAATTCCACGACTGTTCCTCCTGTTGAAGTTGTTCCACCGCCACCAGTTGTTGAAGAACCGAAGAAAAAGGCAGTGAAGGCGGTTGCTATTAAGGAAGAGGTTAAACCGGTTGTAAAGGAGGTTCCTAAGGAAGAGGTTGTAGAAGATAAGGAGATTGTGGAAGATGTTTTCAAAGTTCTCGTAGATAAGATTTCAAGTCTCACGACACTTAATAAGGAAATTCAAGTTGCTCTAAAACAAGTTTCTAAGGATTATGATAAGCTCAAAAAGATTGTAGATAAAATCCAGAAGAAGCGTGAGAATGCTCGCAAGTCTCCTTCTGGTTTTGCTAAGCCTAATAAGATTAGTGATGAACTTTGTGATTTCATCGGTGTTCCTTATGGAACTGAGAAATCCCGAACTGATATCACTCGATTTATTAATAGTTATGTAAAGGAACATAATCTTAATAAACCTGATAATAAGCGAATTATTCTTCCTGATGAAAAGCTTAAAAAAATCCTTAATGTGAAGGAAGGTGATGTAGTTACTTTCTTCGTTCTTCAACGACTAATCTCGCATCATTTTCCACCAAAAAAATAAATTAAACTAATTCTTCGCCTTCTATTTCGTCATCAATTTCAATCTTATTAGATGAACGAAATATATTCCTTATTTTTTTCATAAAGTAATTATCTACTTTAATTTCATTATTATTAGGGATTTCAATGAATACATCATTATTAGAATATCCAATAGAAGAATGAATTGTATAAGATTTCATATCTTTATAAAAATAAATAAATTAATCATTTTTTAATTAATATTAAATCGATTGCCTTTTATAAAAACTAATTGATATTCATTCCATAAAGTATTCTTATATTTAATATCCATCATTCCGGATAAAAATTTCATATTATATTCGTGAGGTTGTTTTTCTTTAAATCTAAAATCAACCCCCTTATAATAATTACATAAAGAACCAATATTCCAACCATTTTCAATTACCAATCTTGACATTAATATTTCCTTATATTCAACAATATCATCGGCATTGCTTGCTTGATTTGTTAAACTAAATATTTCTTTTTCTATTAAATAAGTTAATGTTAATTTATCCATGGAAAAAACATATGATTGAATATGACTTCTAAATAATGGATCTCTTTCTGTATTAATTGTTATTCCATATAATTTAATTTCATCATCTTCTTTTAGTCCATTAATAAATATAGAAGTCCATTTATCCTTATAATAATCAGTTATGAATGGACCAAACGCAGAAGAATTAACAAATATAAAATAATCATAATTTTTATACAAATTATCTCTTAATAATCCTTCACTCCATCCTCCAAAATCAAAACCGCTATTAACTCTTCTTATAACCTTTACGTAAGAAGGTAAATCCAAATTTTCATTATATCCATTACATATAACAATAAAATCAATATTATCATCTTTGAAAATACATTTATTGAAAAAATGTAATACTCTATTATTCATCTCATGAAACACATATAAAACCAGTATTTTACTCATTTAATTAAAAATAAATTTAAAAGTTTATATAATTTTATTTATTAATTCATTTAATTTCTCAGGCGAATATCCCAATTTATAAAAGGAAGCCTTATCATTTAATATTATATTTTTATATAAATCCATTACAATCTTCTTTACATTTTCTCCATATGGTTTATCATTACTCATATAACCCTTAATTTTATCATCCTTATTTAAAAAGGATGGTAAAATTTTCTCGATATCTTTTGTAATCTTATATTTAGTTTTATGAAATTCAGTTGATGTATCTAAATCCCATATTACAAATAAATATCCTTGATTTTTATAATATAAGAAATTACCCCAATGACAATCATTATGAAATTTACCAGTAATTTTATAAAATTCTATTAATGATATTAATACCTGTTTTAAAGCATTTATTACCAATTCTTCATTATCATAATTATCATTAAGAAATTGTTTTAAATCTCCATCTGCGAGTTCATTGAAATATATGATATAAGGATTTTTAAGGAACTTATGAAATATCTTTGGAAATTCTAAATAATCATCTGTTCCTTCATATATCTTATAATCATATAACATCGGTAAATTATTTGCTTTATTAGCGAGAACAGCATTAGTAACCGTTTTTAATGTTTCTAATTCATTAGTTTTTTTTGGATTATATTTAGTAATCTTTAACGCGATTTTATAACCTTCTATTTCACCCAATAATATTAATCCATATCTACTATCAGTCCCTATCTTCTTTATAATCTTAATATTTCCTATATATATATCTTTTCCATCTATTCTAAATTCTCCAACATCTTTTATTAATTCCCTTATCTTCTTATAATTCTTAATTCTAATATTTGAAGGTGTTTCTTTTGGTTTCTTAACATCTTCTTCAACGGGTTCTTTACGAGGTCTTCCTCTTGTTTTCTTAATAACTTCTTCATTATTAGGTTTTTTAACATCTTCTTCTTTAATAACTTCTTTACGAGGTCTTCCTCTTGGTTTCTTAACAACTTCTTCTTTAATAACTTCTTTACGAGGTCTTCCTCTTGTTTTTTTAATATTATCCATTATTATATAATTATAATTAAAAAATCTTATTCATTTTTCTTTTTAATCTTAATTGTTTTAATCTTAATAAACCATTATCTAATATCTCTATAATCTTATCTTGCGAATTTCGCCATTTATTTAACTTTCTCTTAATCTTTCTAAATTCTTTAACTTCTCCTTCTAATTGTCTTTTCTTTATCGATAACTGATTTAAATTATAAAGAAAAAAAGAAGATAGAATTATGAAAACAAAAATCATTAATTATTAATATCATTAACTATTTTTTATATATATAAAAGAAATATTTATCTATTTTAATTAATAATGGATGATAATTATTTAAATGATGTTTGGTCTCTTTATTTTCATGATCCGTATGATATGAATTGGGAAGCAAACTCATATAAATTTATCACCACTATTAGTAGCATTGAAGATTTCGTAAATGTTTATAAATCTTTTAATGAATTATGGTTGAGAGGTATGTTTTTTATCATGCGAGAACATATAACACCTCGATGGGAAGATGATAATAATAAAAATGGTGGTTGCTTTTCACTTAAAATAAATAAAGAAGATGTTATCGAAAAATTATTCGAATTAACTTCATTAATTATTGGTGAAAGTCTTGGAAAAGATGATTTAATTTCTACTAATATTAATGGAATTTCTATTAGTCCTAAAAAGAATTATTATATTATTAGAGTTTGGATTAAATCTAATCAAAATATTAATAAAGATAATTATAATTTTAATCTCCCTTCATATTCAACTCTTATGTATAAATCTCATATAGATTATATATAAATATATATTATCAAATATTATTTAAAATTATGATTAAAGACCTATATTCAATTATTAAATCAAATCTTATTTTTATCGAAACTCTCTTTCATCTTAAAGATAATTATCAAATTCAAAATGTTAATTCCACAAAAAGAATAATTATTAAAACAACTCCTATATATCATGTTTATGAGTATATCCCAATTCTTAAAGATTTTCTAAAAGATGAATATAATTTTATTTCTTATTTAATAACTGAAACTTTCGAAAATAATATTATTAAATATGAAATTAAATTGAATTATAATCCTCTTTTTAATAATTATGATGTATTTTATAAATTAAGTTTCTTCATTTATATATCAAATGAAAATGGAAAAATAAATTTTTCTTTGAAAACTAATGATATTAATGACCCTAATCCAATGATATTTATCATTAAAAATTATCTTGATAATCAACATATGAATTATGTTAAAAATGATATCCTCGAAAAAGAAATACGACCATTATTATCTTCATTTAATCCTCATTCTTTTGAGCTAAACATAGTCTAACAGTTCCCATAGATGCTATTGAATATTGAAGAATTATTGGATAAGCATTTTTCAAATAAATTTCAACGGATGATGATAAATTTGTACATTTCGTGAAAATACTCAAATATTTTAAACTAAAAACCCCCTGAATTGTTTCCTTCGTAGTCTCATCATTATTCTTCCTCATATTTATATTCTGGGATTTTTCCGTCCCTAATATCGTCTCTTGACAACAAAATTCTCCCTGACAACTTAATATCAACTTATCATTCTCATTCTTTATTTCTATGAATTCTGCTAAATTGTGCATATCTCTTATAATCTTCTGTAAATATGATGAAGGCATCGTAATAATCGTATTAAAATCTTGGGGAGGTATATCTACATTCACAACATCTATATCTAACATAGATAGGCGATATGTAGTCTTAACATTCCTTTCACTATTTTCAATAGTAATTCCAAGAATATTTGGATCACTTTTAAGAATAAATAGAGATAATATATCACTATTTGTAATTGTTTTTATTAACATGTGAAATTTAAGCATGTTTATTCCTACATATAATTTCTTCTCACAATAATAACGTTCAAATTTCTCCGCTTCCAATTTTAAATGAATGAGAACAATATGTGTATTATCTAATGCTATGATTTTCATACCAGTATCATCAAATTCTAAATTAACATCCATTAATATCTCTTTCATCGCATCTATTACTAATTTAATTGTTGATGCTTGTATTGTTTTTATATTTAATAAATAATCACTATTATTCATATTTAAAAATAATTATTATTCTTTCTTTAAATAAGATTTTGAGAAGATCTATATATATATTTAGACCTATCATCCTTAGTAGGTTTAATCTCTTTATCGGTTTTTGTAATAACCTTAATAACATCTGTTATATTATCTGCTGTTGGATAATCAAAAGCTCTCATCCCTTTACTTAATATTTTCTCCATATTCGTAGGAGGTTTCTTATTCTTTTTTTCTTTTTCTTCTTGCGATTGAGTATTTATTAATTGAAATAATTGCTGATATTCATATTTATGAACCATCTTTTTAATTTAAACAATGATTTTTTAATTATTAATATTAATGATTGAAAAATATCTTGATTTTTCTAATATAATAATTAATGATTATATTGATAAATATTTAATTGAAAAAGAGATATTAAGTAAAGAAGATTTGAAATATTATCCATTCATATTATTCACAAATCATTATAAATTTACAGAAGAATTAAAATCAAATTTGATTAAATCTATTTCATATGATTATACAGAAAATGAAATTAAATTCTTAATTATTGATATTATATGTAATTCTAATCCCATTTGCCTATGTCCAATCATATATAAATACAAATTCAAAATTAATAATCAAAATAATATGATTAAAAAGATAATTGTTGCCGGAAAATCCCAAGAAGAATTAAATAAATCTTTCGAATTAAAATTAAAAAATTTAAATTCAAGAATTTCTAAAAAATATCTAATATTCTTTTGTTTCTCATTTGCTTCTTTAATAATTTACTTAAAAATAATTGATATTTATTTATTAAAAGATGCAAATATTCGTTAAAACCCTCACCGGTAAAACTATTACATTAGAAGTTGAATCGTCTGACACTATTGATATGATTAAATCTAAAATTCAAGATAAAGAAGGTATTCCACCTGATCAACAACGTCTTATTTTTGCCGGAAAACAATTGGAAGATGGTAGAACATTAGCCGATTATAATATTCAAAAAGAAGCAACTCTCCATTTAGTCCTACGATTGAGAGGAGGTTATTAAAAAATGATTTGTTTTATTATTTAATTTCAAAAAATGACTTCTAAAATTACTTGTCCTTGTGGTATTTCCGTTAATCATAATTATTATCGTTTTCATGTATATTCTAAAAAACATATTGAATATATTACAATTAATCCTATTAAAGATTTTTCAGAAATGTTTAATGAAGAATTAATAGATAATCTTAATGAAAAAATGATGGAATTAGATGAGAATAAATGTCAAATGACAGAAGGAGAATATTTGAAAGAATGTGATAAACTTCAAAAAGATTTTAATGAAACTAAAAGAAATTCTATGCGAATTTCTTATGAAACTCTCATTAAAAGATTTAGAGATAATAATCGATTATATAATAAGATTATTAGTGAAATTACCTATAAAAATAATAAAATTCTATTATATCAAAGAAATAATAATGTCTATTTCATTTATTATTTAATTAATGATGAATTAATCATCGTTAAAATTGATTACATAAGATATATGTTAAACGCCCTTTCGCATTTTTGACATCATTTTATTCATCTCTCCATCAAATGTATCACATGTATTTCTTATCTCTCCCCATTCCTTTTGCTCTTTTGTCTCTTCCTTTATAATATCTTTTATATCCCATAATTCCATTAATGAATTCATTATATTTCCATTATTTTTATTATAAATATCTCTTATTATTTGTTCATCAATATTTGCTGGCGCTTGTCTTATTAATTCATCCATCTTATTTTTAATTTAGATAATTAAAAAAAGATTTATGCTACACATCCTTGATTATTACGATTTTTTAAAGCGAATTTAAGGTCTTTGTTTAATTCGAGAAGTTGCTCAATATACCTTTTATCTGATTTATCATCATATTTATTATTAAGTTCTTGAATATTATTAATATATATTTCTATAATTATCTTCGTAAAATCTTTCCTATTCCTATTATTCTTATGTCTTTTAGTTTCTTGATGTTTCATTAAATAATTTTTAGCAAAATTTGAATCGCAAATATCGCATCTAATCTTTTGATTATTCATTATAAAAAAATAAATAAGTTTAAATCATTTTTTAATCATAAAAAAGAAAAAACTAGATGCGAATAAAGTTGTTATTAATCATGTAATCGCTTCTCCGCAATCCATCATAAATCCCCTTCAAACGATTACACTCCGTCAAATATTCATAACTATCCATCGTATCCATCTTCTCTTCCAAATCATCCATCGCCTTTAAGACATCCCTGATAGTTGTGATAGGCGGTGAAAACCTAACCATCAACTTTTGGTGCTTTTTTGTGATCATATGTTTGTTAAGATAATACTTTCCAACAACACAACCACAAGCACAGCGAACTGATTGAACAGCAGGCATAAAGCGAGATATTATTTTATTTATTTATAAAAATCAAATTTTAAAAAAATTATTTTAATATTAATACAAATTTAATTATATACATCATAATAATAATATTACATTACATTCATATATATAATCGGTTTCTCTTATCTTTTATTTCATCAATTTCTTTCATCGCTTCCATTATAATATTCATATTTCTAAAATCATTATATTTCTTCTTATATTCATAAATCAATTTCAATCTATTACATTCAAATAGATATTCAACATCTGTTAATTCTTCTCTAATATTAAAGATTTCATTCATCGCTTCAATAACTTCATTAATATTTGATAATTGAAATTTCATTTAAATTTATAAACAAAATATAAAATCATTTTTTAAATCCACG
>Ga0214921_10011631_pt1 | contig 10658 bp, 10 predicted proteins | sample LL1505_MetaG_FD_177992 | JGI IMG/M metagenome (GOLD analysis project Ga0214921, IMG submission 177992) | Freshwater microbial communities from Lake Lanier, Atlanta, Georgia, United States - LL-1505 | ecosystem: Environmental > Aquatic > Freshwater > Lake | place: USA: Georgia | collected...
TTGATACCTCCCCTCGCTGGTCCGAACTTAGTGAGGCGCAGCAAAAAGCATTGCTGCCGCTACAAACACTTTGGCCCACGCTTGATGTCAACCGTAAGCGCAAGTGGTTGGCCATCGCTCAAAATTTTTCTGACATGAGCGAATCCTCCCAGATATTGGCTCAAGAGCGTATGCGCGAGTGGGCCGCACTCAGCCCTCTTCAGCGCTCACAAGCCCGTTTGAATTTTGCCCAAGCCAAGCAACTCTCGCCTGACGAAAAATTAGCCAAATGGGAAGCCTATCAAGCGTTAAACGAAGAGGAAAAACAAAAACTACCTTCGTCTCGCCTGCCTGCTACCAAGGGTGCTGCTTTGGCTGTCAAGCCGATTTCCCCTGCAAAACTTACCACCCCACCTGTGAAAAAAGAAGGCCAGAATTCCTCGCCACGGATTGATACGAGCCAACTTAACCCATTTACTTTGCTGCCTGCCCATATTCAGGTGACAAATCGACCCGCTGTGGTCCAATGACACTGCAAACTGACTTCGCTGACATACCCGCCCCAAACTTGCCAAGCGCTTCACTGCTGAGGCGAATGAGTTGTTGGTTTTATGAAGGGATGCTGCTTTTTGGTGTGTTATTCATTGCAGGCTATCTTTTTGGTACGCTGACACAAACACGTCACGCCATGAATAACCGCCTCGGCCTTCAAGCATTTGTCTTTTTGGTTCTGGCGCTTTATTTCACCTTTTTTTGGCATAAAGGCCACACACTGGCCATGAAGACATGGCATTTAAAAATCACCCAACGCAACGGTGGCGCCTTGTCGCGACAACAAGCCCTCATCAGGTATTTACTCGCTTGGATTTGGTTTGTTCCGCCACTGACGATGACATGGCTCTTGAATGGCTCTAGCGGGCTAGGGGTTTTGGCGGTGTGCGTTTGGGTGGTTTTCTGGGCGCTGCTGAGCAAACTCCACCCCGATAAACAGTTTTGGCATGACGAGTGGTCAAAGACTCGGGTGGTGGATACTCGACAAAAAATCTCCTCTGAACCAACTGTAACCAGCCTATGAAACCTGCTTTTTCTTTGTGTGTGTACTGCGGCTCACGCCCTGGCAGACTTGAAGCATTCACTCAAACAGCAAAAGCCGTTGGTGAATGGATAGGTCGACACCAAGGCCAGTTGGTTTACGGTGGTGGCAACAGCGGCTTGATGGGCATTGTGGCCGTGGCCACCCAGCAAGCGGGAGGCAGAGTGGTGGGCATCATTCCCCACAGCTTGGCTGAAAAAGAGCTGGCTCGCGACGATTGCGACGAGTTCCACTTGGTGGACAACATGCACCAACGCAAGCACATGATGGCTGAGCGAGCCGACGCTTTTCTTGCCCTGCCTGGTGGCATAGGCACGTTTGAGGAATTTTTTGAAGTCTGGACATGGCGCCAGTTGGGCTACCACAACAAACCGATTGGTTTGCTCAATGTTGATGGGTATTACGACGGCTTATTGGCGTTCATGAATACCACCGTCAACGATGGTTTTGTGTCTGACTGGCAGATGACTTTGATTCAGCAGTCAGCCAACTTAGAGCAACTTTTGCCCTTGTTGATACAAAAAGCAGGCTTGTCTGAGGGCAAGGGCTTGGACGCGATTTAAACCGCAGACTCGTCGGTCTCACCAGTCCGAATACGAATGACTCGCTCAACGGGCGTGACAAAGATTTTTCCGTCCCCAATCTTGCCTGTACGCGCAGCAGTCACGATAGCGTCGACACAGCGATCAACATCGATTGTCTTAACCACCACTTCAACCTTGACCTTGGGTAAAAAATCCACCACATACTCGGCACCTCGGTACAACTCGGTATGGCCTTTTTGACGGCCAAAGCCTTTGACTTCGGTGACGGTCAGGCCGGTGACGCCGCATTCGGCCAAAGCCTCACGGACCTCTTCAAGCTTGAAGGGTTTGATGACGGCGGTGATTTGTTTCATAGGGAATTTCCTTGGTCTCACAGAAAAAAGGGTTTGTCAGGAACGGAAATGGCTGGTTATAGGATAACGCCAATCTTTGCCGAAACCTCTGTGGGTGATGCGGATGCCTATGGGCGCTTGGCGGCGCTTGTATTCGTTCACACGAATCAATCGCGTCACTTTTTCCACATCAGTTAGCGAAAACCCCGCGTTGACGATGTCTTGGGCGCTTTGGTCTTGTTCCATGTAGCAAGCCAAAATCGCGTCAAGCACCTCGTAGGGGGGCAAACTGTCTTGGTCGGTTTGGTCAGGACGAAGTTCTGCGCTGGGAGGACGGGTGATGATGCGTTCGGGGATGGGCGAAGCACCGCGTCCATAGGGGTCATGCTGGTTTCGCCACTCAGCCAACTGGTAAACCAAGGTTTTGGCCACATCCTTGATGACCGCAAAGCCACCCGCCATGTCGCCGTACAAAGTGCAATAGCCGGTGGCCATTTCGCTCTTGTTGCCTGTGGTCAAGACAATCGCGCCAAGTTTGTTCGACAACGCCATCAGCAAGGTGCCACGAACCCGTGCTTGTATGTTTTCCTCGGTCGCGTCCAAAGGCATGCCCGCAAAATCAGTCTCGAGTGTTTGCAAAAACGCGTCAAACATAGGAACGATAGATTTTTCGTCATACCGCACCCCCATTCGTTGCGCCATGTCTCTGGCATCGGTCAAACTGATGTCTGCGGTATAGGGAGAAGGCATCATGACGCAGCGTACGTTTTGTGGACCCAAGGCATCCACTGCAATCGCCAGCACCACAGCCGAATCTATTCCACCAGATAAGCCAATCAGCGCACCTGGAAAACGGTTCTTACCTAGGTAATCGCGAACACCCAACACCAGCGCATCCCAGACTTCGGCCAGTTCGGTTTGCAAAGGCACAGTGGCGGCTTGCAACACGGCTTGACCATCGACTGATGGAACTGACACATGGAAATCTGCTTCAACAAACCCTTGGGCTCTGCCCGCTAGTTCACCCGTGGCTTCAAGCGCGAACGACCGCCCTTCAAAAACGACTTCATCTTGGCCGCCCACCAAATGCGCATAGACCAATGGCAAACCAGTGGCCAAGCAGCGCACTCGCATTTGGTGTTCGCGTTCCTGTGCCTTGCCCATGTGAAATGGAGACGCATTGATAACAGCCAACAACTGTGCTCCGGCGGCTTTGAGGTCTGCGGCAGGTTGCTCAAACCAGGCGTCTTCGCAAATCAGCAAGCCCACTTTCACGCCCTGCACCTCAAACACACAAGGCTGTTTGCCAGGTTTGAAATAGCGACGCTCATCGAACACCTGGTAATTGGGTAACTCACGTTTGGCGTAGCTGGCAACTACCTTGCCTTCGCACAGCACGGAAGCCATGTTCAAGCGCAAACTGACTGCCACCGAGCGGGTACGTTCATCATGGCCGCTGGGGTGGCCTACCACCACATGCATACCCTTTAAATCAGCCAGCGACTGTCTGATGGTGTCTAGGGCTTGTTCGCAAGCGGAGATGAATGAGGCACGTAAAAACAGATCCTCAGCGGCATAGCCGCAGATGGATAATTCCGGCGTGAGCAATAACCTAGCCCCTTTGGCATAGGCGCGGCGAGCCGCATCCATGATTTTTTGGGCATTACCCGCCATGTCACCCACGGTGAAATTGAGCTGGGCTACACTGAGTTCAAGCGTCATAGGTGATATGCAAAAAGAGCTGAACGATTATGGCATCCGGGTGCACCCGCATCTCAAAGAGATTGCCGCCAACGACTGGGATGGTTTGCTTTTCCAGCAAAACAGTCCCACCCCGTTTATGCAACACGCCTATTTGCTGGCCTTGCAAAACAGTAGCAGTGCTGTTGCGGCAACTGGGTGGCAAGCTCAGTACATCACCTTATGGCGGGGCGAAGCCTTGGTTGCCGCTTGCCCTCTCTATCTGAAAGACCACTCCTACGGCGAGTATGTATTTGACTGGGCCTGGGCCAATGCCTACCACCAGCATGGCCTGAACTATTACCCCAAAGCACTGATCGCGGTACCTTTTACCCCGGTGCCAGGTTCGCGACTGCTTGCAGTGGATTCAGCGACACGTGAGTTACTGCTTGAGGCGGTCATTGGCTGGTGCCAAGAACAAAAGCTGTCCTCTTTGCACATGCTGTTTGGCAGCGATGAAGACATGGCAGCGGCCCAAGCGCTGGGTTTGTTGCAAAGACAGACAGTGCAGTTTCATTGGCAAAACCAAGCATGGCCAGATTTCGATGCTTTTTTGGCAAGCCTGACCCAGGAAAAGCGCAAAAAAATCCGCCAAGAACGACGCCGAGTGACAGACGCAGGTGTGGGGTTTCGCTGGTCTTTGGGAGCAGATATCAGCCAAGCCGACTGGCAGTTTTTCTACCAATGCTATGAGCGCACCTACCTAGAGCATGGCAATGCGCCTTATTTAACGCCTGTTTTTTTTCATCACATGAAAGCGAATATGGCGGAAAACTGGCTGATGTTCATCGCCGAGCGAGATGGACGGCCCATCGCCAGCAGCTTGATTGGCGTCCACGGCCATGGCACTGAAAGCGCTGTGGCTTATGGCCGCTATTGGGGTGCGTTAGAGCGCGTGGATTGTTTGCACTTTGAGGCTTGCTATTACCAACCCCTGCAGTGGTGCATCGCGCATGGAGTCAAGCGTTTTGAAGGAGGCGCCCAAGGCGAACACAAGATGGCCCGGGCCTTGATGCCGGTCAGCACCCACAGTGCACACTGGTTGGCAGACCATAGGTTTGCCAACGCAGTGGAGCAATTTTTAGAACGCGAAGGCTCAGGTGTTGACAACTACCTGGCGCATTTGGACGAACGCAATCCATTCAAACGCACCACTTGAATCAGCCCTTGGTTTTTTTATAGTTTTCCATGCCTTCAAGCACTTCTTGACGGGCCGCATCAGGACCTTCCCAGCCCAAAATCTTGACCCATTTACCTTGCTCTAGGTCTTTGTAGTGCTCAAAGAAATGGGCGATGGTTTTCAAGCGCATGGGGTTCAAGTCTTCCGGCTTTTGCCACTGGGTATAGATGGACAAAATTTTGTCTGTGGGCACTGCAAGTACCTTGCCGTCCATGCCTGCTTCATCTTCCATTTTCAAAATACCAATGGGTCGGCAAGGCACGACCACACCAGGAATCAAAGGCACGGGGGTGATCACCAGCACGTCGACCGGGTCACCGTCGCCGCTGATGGTCTTGGGGACATAGCCATAGTTGGTCGGGTAGTGCATGGCCGTGCTCATGAAGCGGTCCACAAAAATCGCACCGGTTTCTTTGTCAACTTCGTATTTGATGGGGTCAGCGTTCATCGGGATTTCGATGATCACATTGAACTCATGGGGTGCGTTATTTCCGGCGGTGACGTTATCGAGGGACATGGACAAATTCTCTTAATTGAAAAATGGAAAAGGAAAACATCACTATTTTGTCAGTAATTACCCTGATTTTCCTTACACCAAAGCAGGGTTTGAAGCAAAGCATGCAATCTCATCCCTTACAGTCACGCCGTTGGCCAATCACCCTCCTTCGTGAGTGTGTGAGGAAGCAACGCAACGGTGGTGTTCAAGCAACCCGTGTGCGTGGCACCACCTCTCATGCGAAACAACTCAAGGAGAATTTATGTCAGCCAATACAGCGCTTTTATTTGCGCTTGCCTGTGGCCTCATCGCCGTGATTTACGGTTTCTGGGCCCGCAGTTGGATTCTTTCCCAAGACGCAGGCAATGCCCGTATGCAAGAAATTGCGGCAGCCATTCAAACCGGCGCATCTGCCTATTTGGCTAGGCAGTACAAAACCATCGCCATGGTGGGCGTGGTACTGGCCGTACTCATTGCTTTATTTTTAGACCCGTTAAGCGCAGCTGGTTTTGTGCTGGGTGCTGTTTTATCTGGTGCCTGCGGTTTTATTGGCATGAACGTGTCGGTCAAGGCCAATGTACGCACCGCCCAAGCCGCGACCAAAGGTATCGGCCCAGCGCTGGATGTTGCTTTTCGTGGCGGCGCCATCACCGGCATGTTGGTGGTCGGTCTGGGTCTTTTGGGTGTGACCGGTTTTTACTGGTACCTCACCTCAAAAGGAATGCCTGCAGACGGCAAAGCACTCGCTGTGATGCTCAATCCTCTGATAGGTTTTGCCTTCGGTTCTTCCCTGATTTCCATCTTCGCTCGTCTGGGCGGCGGCATTTTCACCAAAGGCGCTGACGTTGGCGCTGACCTGGTGGGCAAGGTCGAAGCAGGTATTCCTGAAGATGACCCTCGCAACCCTGCAGTGATCGCTGACAACGTCGGTGACAACGTGGGTGACTGCGCCGGTATGGCCGCGGACTTGTTTGAAACCTATGCAGTGACCCTGATCGCCACCATGGTGTTGGGTGCCTTGCTGGCGGGTACCGCTGGCCCCAACATGGTGCTCTACCCACTGGTTTTAGGTGGCGTGTCCATCGTGGCTTCCATCATCGGCTGCTTCTTTGTGAAGGCCAGTCCTGGCATGACCAATGTGATGCCTGCGCTTTACAAAGGTTTGGCTGTCTCTGGCATCTTGTCACTGATCGCTTTTTACTTTGTCACCCAGTCGCTGTTTCCCTCAGCGGTGGCATTACCTGATGGCACCGCTTTGAGCGCCAGTGGACTGTTCGGCGCCTGTGCTGTTGGTTTGATCCTGACCGGTGCATTGGTTTGGATTACCGAGTACTACACCGGCACCCAATACGCGCCTGTGCAGCATATTGCACAAGCATCCACCACCGGTCACGGCACCAACATCATTGCCGGCTTGGGCGTGTCCATGCGCTCCACCGCTTGGCCCGTGCTGTTTGTGTGCGCTGCGATTTACAGCGCCTTTGACCTCGGCGGTTTGTACGGTATCGCCATCGCTGCCACCTCCATGTTGAGCATGGCCGGTATTGTGGTCGCCTTGGACGCCTATGGACCCATCACCGACAACGCTGGTGGTATTGCCGAAATGGCTGAACTCCCAGACAGCGTTCGCGATATCACCGACCCATTGGACGCGGTGGGTAACACCACCAAGGCTGTGACCAAAGGCTATGCCATCGGTTCTGCAGGTCTTGCCGCTCTGGTGCTGTTTGCTGACTACACCCACAAACTCGAGGGTCTGGGTGCGCACATTACCTTTGACTTGAGCGACCCCAAGGTCATCATTGGCCTCTTTATTGGCGGATTGATTCCCTACTTGTTCGGCGCAATGGCGATGGAGGCCGTAGGTCGTGCCGCCGGTGCCGTGGTGGTGGAAGTGCGTCGGCAATTCAGGGACATCAAAGGCATCATGGACGGTACCGGCAAGCCCGAGTACGACACCGCGGTGGACATGTTGACCACAGCCGCCATCAAAGAAATGATGATCCCCAGCTTGTTGCCGGTGGTCGCACCCATCGTGGTCGGCTTGGTTCTGGGCCCAGCGGCTTTGGGTGGCTTGCTGATGGGCACCATCGTGACCGGTTTGTTTGTGGCGATTTCCATGTGTACCGGTGGCGGTGCGTGGGACAACGCCAAGAAATACATCGAAGACGGAAACCATGGTGGCAAAGGCTCTGAAACCCACAAGGCTGCAGTGACTGGCGACACCGTTGGCGACCCCTACAAGGACACGGCGGGTCCTGCGATCAACCCCTTGATCAAGATCATCAACATCGTGGCATTGTTGATCGTGCCGGTGATGATGTCTATCCACGGCGCTTAAATCAGCAAAGTTCTGATGCACTGCAAAAAGCCCGCTTCGGCGGGCTTTTTTTCGTCATTGCGAGGCCGCAGGCCGAAGCAATCTAGCGTGCCACCGACAAACGCCGCCTACGCCACCCGGCTCTGGGGACGCATTTTGCTGCTCTTTCGCTCACAAAATGGTTCCCAGGCCGGGCGCCTGAGATGAAATTTCCTGGCTTGCGCAGAATCCACTTCTGCTGCCGAGCACAGCGGCTCGACTGCGTAGCGAAGGTCGCAGCTCTGCTGCGGTGAGCGGCAGGCGAGTCGCTGGGATCGGTAAGCAGTAGATTGCTTCGGCCTGCGGCCTCGCAATGACCAAAGGTCGCAATGACGGATAGGGCACAATGACGGGATGTCAGAACGCGTCATTTCTCTCTTTGATCTTCGCAACCGTCCGGCTGTGATTCCGGCTAAGCCCATCCCAGCTACCGGGTTGCTGGGCGACCAGCGCGGCCGCCCTCTGCGAGACCTGCGCATCAGCGTCACCGACCGCTGTAACTTCCGCTGCAATTACTGCATGCCCAAGGAAGTGTTCAACAACGATTACAAATACCTGCCGCATTCATCGCTGCTAAGTTTTGAGGAAATCACCCGCCTTGCACAGCTGTTTGTGGCCCATGGCGTGCAAAAGCTGCGCTTGACCGGTGGTGAGCCGCTGCTGCGCAAAAACCTGGAAATCCTGATTGAGCAATTGGCCGCGCTCCGCACCCCCGAGGGCAAGCCGCTGGACCTGACCCTCACCACCAACGGTTCGCTACTGCGCCGCAAAGCCGCAGGCCTCAAAGCCGCCGGTTTGCAGCGTGTGACCGTCAGTCTGGACGGTTTGAATGACGAGATTTTCCGCGCCATGAACGATGTGGACTTTCCCGTGGCCGATGTGCTGGACGGCATAGAAGCCGCAAAAGAAGTGGGTCTGGGCCAAGATGCCAAAGGCGGCTTCAGCGGTTTGAAGATCAATATGGTGGTGAAGAAAAGCACCAATCTTGGCGAGATCCTCTCCATGGCGCGGCACTTTCGTGGTAGCGGTCTCACGCTTCGCTTCATAGAGTACATGGACGTGGGCGAAACCAATGGTTGGCAAATGGACGAGGTGCTGCCCTCGGCTGAACTCATCAAGTTGCTGCAAACTGAATTTCCTTTGGTGCCCTTGGAAGCCTCTGCGCCAGGGGAAACCGCGCAGCGCTGGGGATACGCCAACGCCCAAGGGGAATTCGATCCCGCCTTGGGTGAAGTTGGCGTCATCAGCAGCGTGACGCAAGCGTTTTGTGGCGACTGCAACCGCGCACGCCTGTCCACTGAAGGCCAGTTGTACCTGTGCTTGTTTGCAGCGACTGGACACGATTTGCGCACACTGCTGCGCAACGGCGACTCGGATGAAGACATCGCGTCGGCGATTGGCCTGATTTGGCAACAGCGCGACGACCGCTACTCGGAGTTACGCGGACTGAACCTTCAGCCACTACCCGCTCCTGGCCAAAAGCGTATCGAGATGAGCTACATCGGCGGTTGATGATCGCCCCAACGCCTGACAACATCACCGGTTGGGTGCTGGCTGGCGGGCAAGGCTCACGCATGGGCGGGGTAGACAAAGGCTTGCAACTGTTTCAAGGCAAAGCCTTGGCCTTACGCGCTGCACAGCGCTTGGCGTCACAAGTACATACCGTGAAACTCAATGCGAATCGCCATCTCCCAGACTATGCAAGCTGGGGCTACGACGTCCACGCCGATAGCTTGATCGGTTTTGCAGGGCCTTTGGCTGGCATGCTGACAGGCTTGCAGCATTGCACCACCGAATGGCTGCTGTGCGTACCTTGCGACAGTCCTTTTTTTCCGCTGGATTTGGCTTACCGCCTTGGCATGGCAGTAGACGCCGAACAGTCCACCATGGCAGTTGCATGGGCGCCTGAGGTCGATGCACAGGGGGAAATGGTTTGCCGACCCCAACCGGTGTTTTGCTTGCTACACCGTTCTTTGCAAACAAGTCTGCGTGATTTTTTGCACACTGGGGGACGCAAAATTGACGTTTGGACCACGCAACACGCCAATGCACGCATGGACTTCAATCTGCCCCACGATACCCGCCACGCGTTTGCCAACGCCAACACATGGCAGGAACTCAAGGACTTGGAAGGCTAAGCGGTTTTGGCAGACACCGTGTCTTCTTCGAAGACGGTTTGAATCGGCCCAGGCGTTCCCTTGCGGGCAAACAAGGAGTACATGGTGGGCACCACAAAAATGGTCAGCAAGGTACCCAAGGACATGCCGCCCACAATCACCCAGCCAATTTGCTGACGGCTTTCTGAACCAGCGCCGGTGGCCATTGCCAAAGGAATCGCACCCAAAACCATGGCACCAGTGGTCATCAAAATCGGGCGCAAACGCAAGGTGGCCGATTGGTGAACAGCGTCTATCGCACTCATGCCCGTCATGCGCAATTGGTTAGCAAACTCAACAATCAAAATGCCATGCTTGGTGATCAAGCCCACCAGCGTAATCAACCCAATTTGACTGTACACATTCAAGGTGCTGCCCGTCCACTGCAAAGCCAACAAAGCCCCCACCATCGACAAAGGCACCGATAGCAAGATCACAAATGGGTCGACAAAACTCTCGAACTGCGCCGCCAACACCAAGAATATGAACACCAAGGCCAACACAAACACACCGGTCAGTGAACCGGATGACTGCACAAACTCTCGGGAATTGCCGTTGACATCAGTGGAGTAGCCTGTTTTGAGCACTCTGCCAGTGACTTCTTTCATGAAGGCCAAGGACTGACCCAAAGAATAGTTGGGGGCCAAATTGGCTGTGAAGGTGACGCTGCGACGCTGTGCAAAGTGGTTGAGTTCACGCGGCACCACCACTTCTTTCATTTTCACCAAGGCCGACAAAGGCACCATGGTGTCAGCGCGGCCTCGAACAAAAATCTTCT
>Ga0214921_10011632_pt1 | contig 10658 bp, 9 predicted proteins | sample LL1505_MetaG_FD_177992 | JGI IMG/M metagenome (GOLD analysis project Ga0214921, IMG submission 177992) | Freshwater microbial communities from Lake Lanier, Atlanta, Georgia, United States - LL-1505 | ecosystem: Environmental > Aquatic > Freshwater > Lake | place: USA: Georgia | collected 2015-05-28
TGCGTCATATTCTAAAACTACATCGCGATCTCACTAGCGATTCACTACCTCAAGCCTCACATGACTACACCATCGAAACCTTTGATGTTTCTATCCATAAACAACAATGGCTAGATCTGAACAACCAAGTCTTTGCCCACCACCCAGATCAAGGTAATTGGGCAATGGCAGATCTAGATAACAGAATTAAAGAGGACTGGTTTGATCCCCAAGGTTTCTTTCTTGCAACCGAAAAAGGAGTAATAGAAGGCTTTGTCTGGACCAAGATTCACCAAGATTTAGTCAATCAAGATCCAGTCGGTGAGCTCTATGTTGTTGGCACAGCTCCGGCCCATCATGGCCGCGGCATTGCACGAGCACTCTCGGTTGAGGCTATTAACTACTTTGTTACTAAGGGTTTAAAGCATGCGATGTTATATGTCGATGCTGATAATGAAAAAGGCTTAAAGCTCTATCAGTCATTAGGATTTAACTAGAAAAGAAAAAAGGAGCCAGGGGAACTGGCTCCTTTTTATTTCCCTAACTCTTTAGGGGCGAACTGGTTTCACTGGCTTGGCAGGAATACCTGCTCTAGCAGTTGCCACCGCGGCTTTGAAAGCATCGCGTGCAGCTTTCTTAGCTTCAGGTGTTGTTGCAGCAGAACGTGCAGCTTCAAAGGTAGCTTTTGCAGATTCAATAGCTGGCTTTGCAGTTGCTACAGCAGCTTGACGTGCAACGCGTGCAGATTTAAATGCTGCCTTTGCTGCTTCGAATGCTGCTTTTTGTTCTGGTGTTAATGCCACTTTCTTTACTGCTGGTGTAGTTGGTTCAGCAGCTTGTGCCCCCGTGACACCCGCAAGTGCAAAGAGTCCTGCAGTAGTTGCCACTGCAATGACGCGCTTTAAATTGATCATGAAATTCCCTCATCTCTTCCACAACCTTTTGCGGATAAATCAAAGATAGAACAATTCTCTGTGGCAAAGCTCTGGCTATCTTGTGAGTTATTTGTGAAAAAGGTTACGCAATAAGCTCTTTTAAGCCTGCAATGAGGCGATCCACATCATCCCTTGTCGAATATGGCGCTAAACCTGCGCGCAGAGCGCCACCATCGCCTAAGCCAAGAGCCCGTGAGACCTCTAGGGCATAGAAGTTAGATGCAGGAAGTGTGACGCTTTTTAACGCCATAGCTTTATAGATATCAACGCTGTTATGGCCCACAAAAGAGAAATAGATTGTTGGTGTGCGGTGCTTAGCTTTTCCATACAAAGTTACTCCGGATAGCGCGGCAACTGAGCTCTCTAAATACTCCAGTAGTTCATCTTCATATTTCTCTAGTGCATTCATTGAGTTAACGATTTTTTCACGTCGTGTAACACCACTACCTGGCGCCATCTCGGCAATGAAATTGACTGCTGCAATACAGCCAGCCATTAATTCATAGGGCAAAGTGCCAAACTCAAAGCGCTCTGGAACAACATTTGTTGCAGGCAATAACTTGTCATTAGAGAGAGTTTCCAGCAGGGCTGGCGATGCTGCCAAGGCGGCGCAGTGTGGTCCCATTAACTTATAGAAAGAGAAACCAAAGAAATCTGCGCCAATATCTTTAACACTAATAGCTGCGTGTGGTGTTAAATGCACGCCATCAACATAAAACAGTGCGCCCACCTTGTGCACAGCAGCGCCAATTGCCTTTAGATCAGGTCTAGTACCAATTGTGTTACCGGCACCTGTTATTGCAACAAGCTTTGTCTTAGAAGATAAAACGGCCTCAACTGCTGCCACACTTATTTCAGTTGTCTTGGTATCAACCTCTGCCCATCGAATGGTTGCCCCAACTGCCTCTGCTGCTTGAATCCATGGACGAACATTTGAATCATGATCAAGGCGAGATACAACAACTTCATCTCCTGGTCCCCAGTTCTTAGCCAGGGTGCGAGAAAAGTCGTAAGTGAGTTGTGTCCATGAGCGTCCATAAACAACACCACGTGGATCAACATCGATGAGATCACCTACTGCTTCTCTAAAGCCCACCACAAACTCTTCAGCGTTCTTTTCGCTCTCTGTGTTGGTATTTCTATTAGAGATTGGCTTAGTAATTGCATGAGCAATTGCTGCTCCAACGACTAAAGGAACTTGAGATCCCCCAGGGCCACAAAAGAATGCAAGGCCGGTATTGAGTGAAGGAAAGTGGGAGCGGATCTTGTTAACATCGTATGTCATGCGGAGCAGGTTATCACTGCACTAGTTCTTGGCACATAGTTCTAAAAGCTTTTGTATGGGCATCCACATCAGCTTCACTGGTATCTGGACACATCAGCGCCATATTATGGAAAGGCGTAATCAAAAAGCCATCGTTGAGCATGCGCAAGTGAATGTATTGCTCGAGTTCAAAATCCCCTGCCTTATTTGCATCAGCCCCAGTTACTGGGGCGGTTTTGCCAAACATGTATTCACCACGTGCACCTAAGCGATTACATGTCCATGGCAAATCAAACTCCTTAATCGCTGCGTCCACACCATCAGACCAACGTGTACCAAGTGCAATCATGTGATCAAAGTTCTTTTGTGTTAACACTTCACCGAGTGTTGCTCTCATAGAAGCAAGAGATAGCGCATTACCAGCCAATGTTCCACCAATGCCGCCGGTATCAATAATTTCAAGCTCGACCATGCGCGCAATATCATCAGCAATCTTGTGAGTCATTCCAAATGTGCCAGTTGGTATGCCACCTGCAATTGCTTTACCAATCGTTAAAAAGTCTGGCTTTAGACCTCTATCTGCCGTCATTCCACCAGGACCCACAGAAATCGTATGTGTCTCATCAATAATCAAGATGGTGCCGTATTTCTTAGCTAACTCCTGAACTGCCTCTAAATACCCGGCTTGTGGCAAAACAATTCCCACATTAGTCATTGCAGGCTCCATCAAAATCGCTGCAACGTCGCCGTGCGCTAATGCTTTTTCCATCCCTGCAATGTCATTGAACTCCACAACTCGTGTTGTTTGTTCGAGTGCAACTGGTGCCCCAATATTTCCTTCACGGGCAACTGTGTTGCCAGAAGAATCTAGCGTTGCAAAGGTTTCATCGACAGAACCGTGATAACAACGATCAATAACAATAATCTTTGAGCGCCCTGTAATCATGCGGCTATAGCGGATAACGTGGCGGTTAGCATCAGTGGCAGAGACGGTGAACTGCCAAAGTGGCAAAGAAAAGCGCTTGGCTAGTTCGGCCGAGACAATGGCAGCATCTTGTGTTGGCAGCATTGCTGTAATGCCTTTGCCCACTTGTTCACGAATAGCTGCAACTGTTGCATCTGGTGAATGCCCAGTCATTGATCCGGTATCACCTAAACAAAAATCAATATAGGTATTGCCATCCACATCACTAAAGCGCGCACCCTTAGCCTCTTTTACAAATACAGGATAAGCACCTGGCCACTTAGCCATCCACGACATTGGCACGCCACCCGGCATATTCACTTGCCCGGCCTTAAACATCTCTCCTGATTTAGGGTGCAGTGCAAGAAAGCGGGCATCTTCTTGTGCGCGCAAAATAGCCAAACGTTCACGATTGATCATGTATGCAGTCTATTCAAGTGATTCAAAAACAAATAAGGCTTCAATGTAGTTCTCACCACTAATGCCTAGGTTTTGCGCATCAGGAGGTGCGGTTTGAGGCTCTAAACACACACCTTCACTATCTTCTGTGTAAACAACCCACCAAGGTGCATCGCATTCAATAGAAATACGTGCCACATCTTCCCAAACAACTGCAGGCGTGCCTTTAATGCCAGTGAATGCATCATCCCAAGGTTGGGGCGTTGGTGCACAACGCGCACCTGTTGGTATTCCATCACTGCCACGAATCAACATTTCTGTTGCTGCAAACTCAATCTCAGCACTTCCACCACGATCTAAATCTCTAGCAAACCAAGGATGAAAACCCATCCATGCAGGTAGTTCGCAGCCATTTGGTTCATATTCAAGTGACCAGCGAACTGCATCATCTAAAACCTCTATAGATTGTTCAACAGTTGCTCCGTTATATGGTGCAGGTAAATGAAGTAGTGATCTACCAGGACCAATCTCTTGCCAAGAAGAGATAATCCCAAACCCATGGAGTGCATGGGGTGGATCAATTGTCGCTGGTAGTTGAAACTCTTGACCTTGTGAATCTTTAATCAAACCCTCATTTATGCGTCCTGCCCAAGGTGCCATCGCATACCAACCAGATGTGTGTACTTGTCCTCTAAAGGGCACAGCAAATTCATTATCCCGCCACTTGAGTGAAGTAATCCTGGCACCATTGTCATTATCAATAGCAATCTGAAACTCTGCATCATCAATAAATTCCATTTACTTCTCCATTGCATCTACTAATTCGTGCGCACGTGGAGGTTGTGCACCAGCACGTGAGCAAGTAATACCTGCAGCGATAGCTGCTTTGTGTAGCAACGCATTTAGAACATGTCCCTGCAAACCATGCACTGAGTGCTTGATAATGCCTTCAACAACAATTGCCCCCACCGTATCTCCCGCGCCCACAGTGTCCACAACATCTACTTTCACACCATCTACTTCTTCCATGCCCGAAGCCGTAAATCCAATAAGTCCATGGGCACCGCGTGTAACAACCACGCAGCTCACTCCTGCATCAATCCAGCGATGAGCAACAACATCTAAAGATTCACTTGGATAAAGCCAGGAAATATCATCATCACTTACTTTCACAACAGATGAAATAGAGACCCATTTCTCAACTGCAGCAGTGTATTTAGCTCGCTCACCCACCACTGATGGCCTGATATTGGGATCAAAGACAATCGGTGCAAACTCGCCCACTTTGACTGCCCAATCAAAGAGAACGTTTGCTCCAGGCTCAATGATCGTTGCAAGAGTGCCTATGTGTAATACAGAGGGCTTTAATCGCTCAGGATCAGGAAGCCACAAAGAATTAAAATCAAAGGTAGCAGTGCCATCAATAAGAAACTCATAGCTAGCAGATCCCTTTGAATCTAAAGTAACTGTTGCTGTGCAGGTGGGTTTATCACTTGTACTAGATAGCCCTAAACCAACACCATCTCTGCTTAATTCTTTTCGTGCACTAACCCCATAGGCATCATTTGAAATGCCATCAATAAAATCAACTTCATAACCTAAGCGCGCGAGCGCTTTGGCAGTATTTGCTGGTCCACCACCAACAACGGCACCTGTTGGCAAAATATCTATTAATACTTCACCACACACCCAAATGCTCACGGTAGTTCGCCTTTGCGTGCCAAAAACTCTGTGAGCACTTCCACGCCCAACAAGTGATCTTGCACTTGTGGCAATCCACTTATAAGTAATATCCCCATGCAACCAAAACCTGCAACATTGAGTGGCAATCCACCACCATGAATTGCATGTGTCTCTTCTGGTAATCCTTTAGCTGAATACCAATCAATTCCTTGTTCCTCAGCTAATACTCTTTCAAACATAGTTGAATTACCTGTTGCTAAAACAACGCGTGCTTTGCGCGCAATCCATGAATCATTATCAGGAGATGAACCTGGCAGGGATGCGTGAAAGACAACCCACTCCTTTAATCGCACTTCAACTGCGATAGGGACAGAGCGCTCAAAGCCAAAATCAAGTGCGATCTCACCAATCTCTATCGCCTCTTTTTGAGACAGAGAAGGAAGTTCTAAGGTTTTAGCCTCTAGAGCCAACCCCGCACTTGTGAACCCGCCTGTTGTTTCGACCACGCGCTAATTGTGCCTTACTGTGCGTGCATGATCACTATCCCGCAAACAGACCTCGTAGTTCATCCTTTGTGCCTTGGAAGTAACATCTTTGGCTCCAATGCCGATGAGGTGCAATCCCATGCAGTTATGGATGCCTATAGCGCCCATGGTGGCAACTTCATCGACACTGCCGATATGTATAGCCAGTGGGTAGAAGGCCACGTGGGTGGTGAATCTGAATCCATCATTGGATCTTGGATGCGCAAGGGAAATAACCGTGAATCTATGGTGATTGCTACCAAAGTCTCAAAGATGGACAAGCGACCAGGATTGTCTGCAAAAAACATTTTTGCTGCATGCGAAGAATCTTTAAATCGCTTGCAAACCGATTACATCGACCTTTATTACAGCCACGCCGATGATGAAAGCGTTTCACTAGAAGAAACTCTAGGTGCATACGCCCTATTAATTGCCCAAGGCAAAGTGCGCTATATCGCAGCCTCTAACTTCACGCCAGCACGCTTGCGTGAATCAATTAAGTTCAGTGAAGATAACAACATTCCCGCCTACGTTGCCGTCCAAGATCTCTATAACCTCGTTGATAGAAAAACCTACGAAGGTGAAATGTCACAAGCTGTAGCAGATCTTGAAATATCTAATATTCCTTTCTATGGAATCGCTAGAGGTTTCTTAACCGGAAAGTATCGCCCAGGAATAACTGAGGTTGATTCAAAACGTGCTGCCGGAGCACGTGAGTATGCAAATGATAAAAACTATGCTGTTCTTGCTCTTATGGATGAAGTTTCAAAAAATCATAATGCTTCACTATCTGCAGTGGCACTGGCTTGGCTGCGTGCTCAACCAACAGTGAGCGTTCCTATAGCCTCTGCTAGAACTGTGGAGCAAGTAAATGAAATTGTTCAAATCATTGAGTTGAGTACTGAGGAAGTTGAACAGCTCAACGCAATTTCTTGAGCCGCCTTCGGGAATCGAACCCGAGGCCTTCGCTTTACGAGAGCGACGCTCTACCGACTGAGCTAAAGCGGCTGGAATTAAATTCTAAGGGCTTTTCTGTCCAAGCCTATTAGCCATTGTTACCGCTACTTTTAGCCACTTTGCCACTTGCCCCTGAGTGAATCCCTCACTATTCATAACATAGAGGCCGGTAAACATATCTCCATTGAATTGATAAAAGCCCAGCAAAGTTCTTGCACTTGTTCCAGAATCGATATGTGCATAAACAAATACCCGATTAGATTCACTGACAACGCCTGTAGGAATAGTGCCCAAAACCTTAAACTCATATGGAACTAGCGTGCCAGTAGAGTCTGTGAAGCCCTTTTTTGCTGTGCAGTCAGCTAATACTTTTACTAACTCCTTTTGTGCCGCCGTTGCTGCAGCTGGGGATGAATAGCGCACTACTTCAGAGGAGAGGAATGAGAATGTGCTTCCTACTTTTGTGGCAGCAACTTGGCGTCGCTCCACGCGCTCTTTTTCACTAAGGAATACACCATTACATAAATCCAACGAAGGATCATCTAGAGTCGTGCCTTTGCCCATAGGTAGAACTGTCCACTCTTGGCTAAAATCGCTAGCACGAAAACCATACTTAGCTAAAGTGATTTGCTTACTATCACTTAGGGATGGATCACTTATCTCAGGGCTTCGATCAAACTCTTTAAAGCTGCCAATAGTAGTTGAAAATGAAGAGAGTCCGATAAGAACAAAGTTTGATCCACTTATTCTTACAACTTTCTTAGAGGCACCAGTATCTATACTTGCTCCAACGCGCAGCTTTGCCACTTTACTATCTATAATTGTTGCAACAGTTTTATTACCAATAGCAACTGTTGCAGAACCTGTGCCAACTAAAACGTTGTTCTTGCCTGCAGCAGTTAAAGAAGCTGTGCACTTACCAGTGCACTTAATCGCGCCAGCCCCATAGGATGTAGCTGCACTCCACTTACCTGTCTTTGAGCTCTTATCTCCACTAATCAATGATCCACTTATGCTCACATCACCATTTATGCCATTTCCAATGCAATCAAAGACTTGAGCAGTTCCTGTCAGTGGTGTCCCGGCGCTTACTTTAAGTACTGGGGCATTCTTTGCCGATGAAGATTGAAGTATTAAGCCATCCTCATCCACCACATTTACCTGGCAAATACCACTTCCTGAATCAGTGGCACCTTTCCACTGCAAGGAGAGCTCGTTGCCACTTGCAGCATTTAAGACAAAGTCATTAGTGACAACAGGGCGGCCTCTATCAATTACAACCTTTATTGTTGGTGACCACTCACTTTTATTGCCCAAAATATCAATTGCACGCAGTGCAAAGTTATAAGAACCCTCTGGTAGATCACGCAAATACACTGTTTTAGGGGCAATAAATGGACTTAAATACGTTGGCACCCAACCATCAACATCTGATGCTTTAACACTTTGAACTACCCCATCAATTTGAGCTTCAAAGCTGGTAATTGCTGTGTCAGCATCTTCATATCCAGCCTTAATAATTGTCATATTGGGTGAGCGCCACTGATCAACTGGAACTATTGGTGGCACCGGTGGTGCCAGGTTGTCATTTTTTTTCTTAATTGTTACGACAGCCCCAAGCTCAGAGGCAACTGCGCTAAAGGAAATATTGCCCGAATAGGTAGTAGCAGTAAGGGCGGTCATTGATCCACCGACAGAGCGAGAATCACGGTATTGGTAGGTATCTAAGTTGAGCATCCAGACATCGGTGCCCAATGATGTTCCAAACTCAGATGCTGAAGCATCTTCTGGGTTAGGTGAGACGATGGATGCAATTGGAGGTGGATCAAGTCGGAAAATAACTAATCCGGGCTTGTAATCAACACCACTTAACTTTCTTCGATATTCAACCCAATAAGCAGCTTTACCGTCGCGAATGTAGATAGCTCGAATGCCATTTGCAAAATCACTAGGTGCAAGATTTATTACCTCTGATTGCCAGACTTGTTTTATCTGTGAGTCATCTAAATATCCCATACGCCATTGATGGTAGGTATTTAGTGGTGAAGATGTATCAATATTTCCCATCACATCAACGGTGCCACCGTATTCAACTGCCTTACAGGTATCAGACCATGCACCATCATTTGCTGCATTATCACAGCGCAAGAAATTGCTATGCCCTAAACCAAAAGTATGTCCTAGCTCGTGTGTCATGACATAGCTAGATGCTGAGTCATGTAGAACTAAGGTTCCTGAGAGACTTGTAGGTCCACCTAACTGCGCCCTACCTGACCACACGCAACCGGCTTTAGGTGCAAGAACAACTAAGTAGCGCTTGGAATAATCACTTATCCCTAAGCGCTTATAGGCCTCAGGTTTAATCGATGTTAGAAATTCAGATGCAGCAAAGCCAGAACAGGCCATTTTGGAAAGCAAAGAAATAGGGGCGGTGAGTACTTTTCCGCTTACAAAGGAGATTGTGCGATCTTTGCTATCCCCATAGAGAGTTGTGAATTTTCTCCAGTCAGCATTTACTTCAGTATCAATAACTCTTGCAACCTTATTCACATCACCAGCAAGTGCACTAGCTCCGGCCCACGTAACTGAAACTACGTCAATAACGCGCTCATCAACCGCTAGCGCTGGTGTTAGCCCTAAGCCAACAAAGCCAACAACTAGTGCAGTCAGGATTGACAAGCGTCTTTTCATGAAGCCCACCTTAGATGCTCCATGCGCTATTTTCATATCTATCTATAACAAAGAGTTGATAGCCGGCTAATTCAGGCTGTGAAAAGAATTTAGCACCATCTTGGCCAGCGACCATAAGCGCAGTTGCCAGAGCATCACATAACCAGCCATCAGGACCCACCACAGTTGCAGACTGTGCACCAATTGCAATCAGGCCAGTGTAAGGATCATTGATGTGCGCCCCACGCTCATATGTACCTGAAGTTGCAATTGCACCGTCGATAATCTCAAAGCTTTGTACTACTTCTTTTTTATTATCAGGATTTACCACACCGATTCTCCACGGCTTAGTAACACCATCGCTCACATCAAAGAAACCTCCACGCAGCGCCAAATCACCTGCAGCATTTACTTGCACGTGCTCCACGCCTAAGGAGACCAACAATTGAGCACACTTATCTGCTGCCCAGCCTTTAACTAATCCTGATGGATCAAAGCCACCTTCCACTGCCCAAGGATCAAAAGCGCCATCACTTAAATCTTTGGCGTGTAAACATAGTTCCCACACTTCTTGCACCGAAGGTGGGCAAGAAGTGATCTCTATTTGGTTTGTGCGAAGGCGTGTAACCCATGAACTCTGGATATAGGTAGAGAACTCATCATCTACTTGTTTGCAAAAATCTATTACTTGTTGCATACCTTGATTTAAGGCCTTATCACTGACAAGAGATGATGCAATATCCACATCCACAATAGTTCCCCACACAGGGAACTGTTGTCGAAGGTGATTCATTGTGTGAGCCTACCTAATTCCTTACAAACCAGCCTTAGCTAGGGCTCCTTGCAGGGATGTATACCAACCGTAGGAAGTATAAGAAGCACCTGATGCTCCTTGAATGTTGGCACTTTGCGCTGCCAAAGTCTGTTTCTTCAAAATTGGCAACGCCATATTGGTCCAACGATCGTTGCGCCCACTAGGTGCTTGAAGTGCTGTTGCATCAACAATCTTGCCGTCTTTAACAGTGATCTGCACTTGAACGTTTCCATAGTTAACATTTACGGTTGGTCCAGTAAAAGTTCCGCTCACACCTTTAGAAACAGGTGCAGGAGCTGCTGTTGTCTTTGTAGCAGTAGGTGTGGGATCAGCTGTTGCAACTGTTCCAGAGTTTGAATTACTACTAGCAGCAGGTGTTGCAGACTTACTTGCAGTAGCTTTCTTGGTGGCCTTTGTGCTTGCTTTTGTTTGAGTTGCAGCAGGTGTTGCACTTGCAGTAGCAACTTGC
>Ga0214921_10011633_pt1 | contig 10658 bp, 16 predicted proteins | sample LL1505_MetaG_FD_177992 | JGI IMG/M metagenome (GOLD analysis project Ga0214921, IMG submission 177992) | Freshwater microbial communities from Lake Lanier, Atlanta, Georgia, United States - LL-1505 | ecosystem: Environmental > Aquatic > Freshwater > Lake | place: USA: Georgia | collected...
TTTAATCATTTCTGAAAATGTAGTACATGGAATATCAGATATATCTTCAGAGTTCACTTTGGGAATAGTTTGGATATCTTCTGAATCTATACCATTGATTGTCATTTTAAAGTTAATCTTTCCTTCTGCATCAGTGATCAATGTTCGATCACCACCTTCTCCATCTTTTGATGAGTGCAAAGATGTATCCTGAAAATTAATAGTTTTTATAATACTGCTTAATTGTTTTGCAGGGATTGCTCCTGTTCCAGATTCCAATATCTTTGCCTGAATAGATGTTCTAATAGATATTTCTAAATCAGTAGCCGATAGATAAACTTTATCTTCTTCTGCTTCTACCTTAATATTAGAGAGAGCAGATTTCACTTCCCGAACGGTTACAACTCCTTCCACTGCACTGATTGCTTTTTGAAAATCAGTAGTCTTCACATGAAACTTCATAACAACACTCCTTATATATATTCTCTTATTCTTTTATTGTACTAATAGTTATCTGTGTAAATATGTAACTAACTCATTTTGACCCTGTTTTTTTATATGAAATATGTCTCATTAAATTTGAAAATAACTTTTTCATAAAACGACATAATTCTTAGAGACATAAACAGTTAAGAGACAATAAGTTCTGATTATGTCTTATTAACAAGTTAGTAAATACTAGTTATGTAATATTTATAGGTTAGTAACATGTTATTTACATCCATCTATTCGAAAAAATTCAGAAGCAAATTGTTTTTCTGCAAAGTAGGGACAAAAATTAAAAACAAAGGCATTTCCTGGAACTAATTTAAATCAGGTAGACTTTCATTAAAGAGTAAATTTTAGCAAGAAAGGGAAAACAGGAATGGACCAGAAGGTATCCATGAGAACTGTAATTTCTAGTTTCTAGCATTTTTCCTGTTTTCTATTGGAAGATTTTGACATGGTTTTCAACTCGAGAATCATAGTATCCAAATGAAGCATAAATTGGTTAGTTTATTTTTTGCAACTATGGCACTGATTGGAAGTGCTGGAACTGTATTTGTTTATTTGCTTCTTTCTACAGTTGTTTGTGATTCTGTAGATACTTCATTTTTGGTTTGTTCCTTTGTAACATGGTTTTTTGTTTTTTTTAGTTTCTTTACAATTGTAATACTTCCAATTTATATTTCTATTAAAACTTGGAAATAACTTACACAATACTTTGGTTTATTATAATTGAGTAAAATAATCATATCTGATATATTCCTGTTTTTTGTGACAATTGGATGGGGTTATACCTATCTGATGACAAAGGGGATCATTGTTGAAGTGCCTCCATTTACGTTATTATGGACAAGGTTTGCTATTTCATCAATTTTATTCTATATAATATTTTTATTTAAAATAAAAATACCAAATAAGCAATTCGTTTATAGGTCAATATTTGTCGGAGTCATTTTATGGTTTGCTTTTGTAATGCAAGTTTTTGGAATACAATACTCAACTCCAGGGAAAGCGGGATTGGTTACGGGTTTATTTGTAATATTTGTTCCTGTTTTATATTATTTTTTAGAGAAGAAGAAGTTATCAATTGCAACAATTCTTGGTTCCCTATTTTCTTTTTTAGGATTGATTCTCTTTTCATTGCAAAATTCAGATTTTCAGCTCTCACTCGGAAAAGGTGATATTATCCTTATTTTTAGTGCATTATTTTTTGCTCTACATATAATTTTTGTAGATAAAACATATATAGATTTTTCTGAAATAAATATATATTTATTTATAGTCATCCAAATGTTGACCGTCTGTTTACTCAGCCTTCCCCCCGCTCTTTTTTTTGAAACATTTCCGAAAGAAATTTCCAATTCAGTTCCTGTGGGATTTGTATATAATATTTTATTTGGGACCATACTGGCATATTCTGCTCAAATCGTAGTGCAAAAATATTCTCCTCCCACTCATATAAGTTTGATAATGGTATTTGAATCAGTTTTTGCTTTCTTTTTTTCATGGTTATTTTATGGTGAAGTCATAACTTGGAAAACACTTGCAGGGGCTAGTTTGATGATTTTCGGAATCATTATAACAGGAGCTTTTGATACTAAAAAATAATTTATAAAAGTGTGATCTTATTTGAATTTCTAAAAAAGTAATGGAGGATTAAAGCGTGTCAATTTCAAAGAAAACTATCAAGGATATAGATATCAAAGGGAAGCGAGTTCTTATGAGAGTGGACTTCAACGTTCCCATTAAAAATGGCGTAATACAAGATGATACTAGAATTACAGCAGCTATTCCATCTATAAAATATGTTTTAGAGAATGGTGCAAAGTCTCTTGTTCTCATGTCCCACTTGGGAGATCCTAAAAAAGATACAAAAAAAGCCAAAGAAAAAGCTGAGAAAGCTGGTAAGCCCTTCCAAGAAGAAGAATACCTAAATGGACAGCACCGAATGGCTCCTATTGGGGCTCACCTGGCAAAGCTTTTGGGAAAGGGCGTTCAAGTTGCACCTAGTTGTACAGGAGCGCAAACAGAGGCTATTGTGAATGGTTTGGGGACGGGAGAAATTGCATTGCTGGAAAATACTCGTTTTCACAAAGAGGAAACTTCTGACTCTGCAGAGGATCGGGAGAAGTTAGCGAAAGAGCTCGCAAAGTATGGGGATGTCTATGTAAATGATGCATTTGGAACAGCACACAGAGCTCACTCATCCACAGAGACAGTTGCCAAATATCTACCGGCAGTGGCTGGGTTTTTAATGGAAAAGGAACTTGAGTTCTTAGACGAGAAGATTGTCAAGTCTCCCGCAAAACCATTTGTGGCAATCATTGGGGGAGCAAAGGTATCTTCCAAGATCACTGTTATTGAAACACTCATGGATAAAGTTAATAAAATTATCATTGGTGGTGGTATGGCTTTTACTTTTTTTAAGGCAATGGGAAAAGAAGTGGGAACATCACTCTGCGAAGAAGATCAGCTAGATGTAGCACGTAAGACAATGGCAAAGGCAAAAGAAAAAAATGTAGAATTTATTTTGCAAAGTGATGCAATTGTGGCTTCAGCTGTTTCAAATGATGCAGAGCCTAAGACAGTAGATATAGACTCTATACCCAAAGATATGATGGGTTTGGATATAGGTCCAAAATCAATTGAAGAATTTAAAAAAGCGCTGTCAGACGCAAAAACAGTTTTTTGGAATGGCCCGGTTGGTGTTTTTGAGATGGAAAAATTTGCAAAAGGTACAATTGAAATCGCAAACACATTAGCATCTTTAAAGGGAGCTACTACGGTGATTGGTGGAGGAGATTCTGTTTCTGCCGTCAATAAAGCGGGAGTTTCCGATAAAATGAGCCATATTTCTACTGGTGGTGGTGCTTCTATGGAATTAGTCGAGGGAAAGGTTTTACCTGGAGTAGCCGCTTTGCTCAATAAGTAGTGATACTCTTTCCTTTCTTATCGTAAGATAGGAAAGGAAAGGCTTTTCTTAACAATTAGTGTATTTATAAATTAAATACATTTGTAATAATTAGTCCCAGATCTCTTTCATAATATCTTTTGCTTGTTTTATAAATAAAGTTTCCTCTTCTTCACTAAATGGACCAAACACTTCATGGATGAATCTTACTGAAAGATGAGCATATTCAATACAACCTGTTATGGTAAATTCAGGTTTTGCTTTTTTTTCATAGATTTTTATATCTCCTCCATTGGAAACCACAAGAGCTTTAGGGGGAATTTTTGTACTTCCTCTAATCATGCAACCCGCCGTAATCTGTGCCCCATCTCCTATGATTGCTTTATCCAATACGATAGATCCAATTCCTATTAAAACTCCCTTGCCTATAGTACAGCCATGTAAGACAGCATTGTGCCCAATTAGAGTATAGTCTCCAATAGAAATGGGAGAGCGGGAGTCGGTGTGGAGGGTGCAATTGTCCTGAATATTAACATAATTTCCTATATGAATTGAATTCATATCTGCACGTACTACAGATCCCGGCCAGAGAGAGACAGAGTTTCCAAAGAAGATATTTCCGAGGGCACTAGCATTTGGATGTATAAAAGGATAAGAAAACTTAGGAATTTTATTTGTGGAGTAGTTCTTATTTTGGAGTTCAGGGGGTAGGTTAGATAAAGAGAGAGGGGTTATGTTCATTCCTTGCATATAGTTTTTCAGTTTTTTATGTTATATTTACCTTGCCAAATCTAAATTCATTTTCACCATGAGTGTATGATAAAACTTGATATCCCAAATCCTCATTCCAAGTCAGAGATTTTAGCTTCCCTCCAGGATGTTTCTTCTAAAGTAAAAGATTACTATACCAGTATTTCACCTGAGTTATTTTTCCATGATGGATTGGGAGGATGGTCACCCGCACAGAATCTTTCTCATATCACATTTATTGCCTCACTAGCAGCTAATCTTTTTAAACTACCCCGTTTTTTATTGGTACTCTTTGGAAAACAAGATCATCAAAGAGATTTTAAAACCCTTCATGATGATTACTTAGGAAGTGACAAATTTATCTATATAGGTCCTTTGGCTCCATCTACCATTCAGCCTCCTTCTAATGCGAAAGAAGTAATACAAAAAATGGCTTCTGATTGGATAAAATCATCAGAAGAGATAATTTCCGCACTACAAAGTGTCCCTGAAGAGGATTTTGATAACTATTCTATGCCACATCCTTCGATGGGAATGCTGAGTTACAGAGAAATGGTCTACGTTCTAATCATTCATCCGATTCACCATACATATAAGGTAGAACAGAAGTTACCAAATTAAACTAAAAACTCACTTAGTGTAATTTCCGTTGTTTCGATTTGTAGTACGTCAGAAGAATGATAAATTCTCTTCTCTAAATACTTTCCGGAGACGGGATTTTTATATACTTCCAATTCATTGTCTTTTAAATTGACTATCCAGTATTCAGAGATAAGAGCATTGGCATAAATATTTTGTTTTTGAAAGTCAAGTTCATAAGTGGACAAGCTCACTTCTACCACTAGCCTTGCAGTAGTGGGATGTTCTGAGCTAAAGCTTTTTTCGGTTCCTTTGATAACTGAGATATCAGGTTCAGGTTCAGAGTCTGAAGTGGTGATAGGTTGTTCTATTTGAACAAAATACTCTTTCGACTCAAAAATGTTTCGTAGTACCTTAGCCAAATAGTTCACAGTGAAGGTATGTTTGGGAGATTTGAGCATTTTATGTACAATAACTCCATTGATTAACTCTACTTCTTCTGGAAGAATCCCGATTTCACCTAATTTATGGTAGTCAGATATGCTCATACGATAAAGTAATTGATTTTCCGATTGTTCGAGAAACGCTTTCATGCTTCTAGTCTAGTTGATTTTTTGAATTTGTCAATGAAAAAGAGAAGGATTACCAAATTCTCACTCCTTCCAAATAGGCCTTCTTTTTTCTAAAATAGATCGCAATCCTTCTTGCCCATTCGGACTAAAGATAGCTTTTGATAAAAGTTCTGTATCTCTAGTTTCTAATTGTACTGCAGTAGTGTGCAAAGAATCCCTCAAGGCAAATTTTAGACCAGTCACAGATTCCATTGCCATAGTTTCAAATTTTGCACACCATTTGAGAGTAGTTTGAATCAGAGTTTCAGGCTCACAGAGTTCATCTACCAAACCAATTTTAAACGCTTCCTCTGGCTTTACAGCTTTTGAACTGTACAAAAGTTCTCTTGCTTTTTGAATACCAACTAGTTCAATCAAAACTGTAGCCGTAGTAGAAGGAAAATTTAATCCTATCAATCCCTCGGGAAATCCAAATCTCGCATTTTTATTCACCATAACGCGATAATCCGAAAAAATAGCCATCACCGCACCCACCCCCATTGCATATCCATTGAGGGCACATACTATCGGTTTTTTGCTAAATAAAATTTTACCACATGATTTCACAGAAAGTGATACATTCGAATAAATATCATCATAAGATTTTCCAATGAAGAGTTCTGGATTAAACCCATTGCTAAAGAATTTTTCATTTTTTGCTGTGAGTAAAATTGTCTTACACTTAGAGTCAGATTCAGCCAACTCTATATTTTCAGAAAGCTCAACGAAAAATTCTTTATCTAGAGAATTTGTTTCATTGGTCTGTATGGATAAAATAATTGTGGAATTTAGTTTTTCTTTCAATATCATTTTGTTTTCCTTGTAATCAATAGTATACTAGAAGTGAAAATCATTAAAAGGATTACTCTGTAACGCAGAAGAACTATTTTCTCTCTTGACAAAAAGAAAAACCTATTCTACACTTTATTTATGGTCGCACTACCGATTCGCATTCCCGATCTTCCCTCCATGGACAATGACAGGCTCTACACGTTTTGTGTCTACAATCCCGAATTAAAAATTGAGCGAAACCACAAAGGAGAACTTCTCATCATGGCACCCACGGGAGGAGAAACTGGTAATAGAAATTCAAAAATTACAAAAAAATTAGCAATTTATGAAGATAAAAATCCATGGGGACTTTCTTTCGACTCCAGCACAGGCTTTCTACTGCCCAACAAAGCCATACGTTCCCCAGATGCCTCTTGGATATCCCATGAGAGATGGAATGCATTACGCCCCGAAGAACGAAAAAAGTTTGTTCCACTAGCTCCCGATTTTGTAATTGAATTACTCAGTGAATCCGATGAGCTGAGTTTTGCAAAAATCAAAATGGAAGAATGGATGGAAAATGGAGTTAGATTGGCTTGGCTCTTAGATCCTTTTGATAAAACGTCATACATATACAGACAGAACCAGAAAGTAGAAATCATTTCGGGGATCGTTACGTTAAAAGGGGAAGATGTATTACATGATTTTGGATTGGATCTCTCTGAGGTTTATGGAGAGATTTAGAGAATAGTTGCTGTTAATGAAAGTTCAATTTTCATTTCATAACCAAGTTTTAAAAGTAAGTCTTTCCATTCATGCCATTGGATTCCAAAATTTCGAACATTCGATATTCCAATCTGAGTCAGTACATCTGAAATTAATTTCGCATCCTTTTCTTCAAAATCTGCACTCATGAAACTATCTTCCGCCCAGCTTACTAAAGCCTCCAAAGAAGATCTTAACAATAAATAGTCTAAAATCTTCTGTTTTACAACTTCTCTTGTTATCATATCAAATCTCCTTCTTGATTATCACATGACCTTTGTCTTCTGGATATTTTTCATGAATTTCGACAAGTTCATTATTTTCATTATATATCTCTTGCCAAAATCTAACAACACTTTCTTTCTCGTCTACTTCTTGTAAGTATACAGCTTTCCAACCACTTCCATTTCGGGCCATTATTTCTTTTCGGTACAATCTACCTTTGGAATTTAAAGTAGTCCAAGAGTCATAACGTTTTTCATGTTGCTTTTGTTTTACATTACTCACTAGTTAAAATCCATCCAAGCCTAAATATTACCTATATTCCTTCTAGAGTCTCTTCTTTCTAGATTAGGAATAGACATAACAGAATTCATATTAATAATTTAACTCAGATAGAATAAAATGCAACTTTTTTTAATGCTTTATTTTTAAACACTAATTCCCATTAGTAATTAAATATTCCAATATTGTATCTGAGTCGAAAAAATAAATATGAATCGTGAACTCACATTAGAAATTGTTAAAGAATTCTTTAAGGACAAACCTCTGATCGAAAGGGTATATTTGTTTGGATCTTTTGAAAGAAGGGAAGAAACAGAGAATAGTGATCTCGATTTATTAGTTGATATGAAAGAAACAATTAATACTCTGGGCGTTCCCCTGATGAAATTCATTTGCATAAATTACTTAAAGATCATTATCTTTGTTCAATCATATTACATCAGGGTCGGGCTCCTACGGGCTTCGCTATCGCTTCGGTCACATTGGGATGTGACTTCCCCTTCGGATCCCTAACGCGGGCTTGGTTTTATTTTAAAATATTATAGAGTAATTAGATTAATACTGTAATACAAAAAAATCGTTGGTTGAGGCCGCTCGAAACCAAGCTACACAATAATGTCGTACTACATCATTTTACAAATACACAAACCAGTTCGTTCCCCGAGTAGGGATATCTTCACGTCCCATATCGAGGGACACTTTATACTAACTAAGTTTTACTCTTCTTCCATTCTAAAATATCATTATAGATTTCTTCTGTACCTTTGTTAGAAAATAGTTCTTCTTTGATTATTAAGTAATCTGTTTTGCTAGAGAAGTTTTCTCGTAGATACATAGCTGATTTAGCAAGACCAAGATTATTAAGAAGAGCCTGTATAACTTCTATTCGAATATTATTCATAATCTAAACTCTTTTGTGTTATAAAAGACACTTGGCTCTACAAACTCAGAAGAATATTTAAAAATCTTATCAATTGAGACAAGAATAATTTCCAAAGAAACTTTATCTTTATTCAACATAAATAATTTCTTTTAAAATTTCTTCCTTGTACTCAAACTTGATTGATTCCAAGTTTGCAATATCCACTTTTTTTTGAAATTTGGATTCTATAATATCTCGGATTTCTGATTTTATATGATAAAGATTTTTGGCGTCTTTATTAAAGCTAATTACAATATCAATATCACTACCTAATTTTGCTTCCTCTCGAGCATACGAACCAAACAAACCGATTTTTAAAATAAAAAATTTTTCTCTCCAATCCACCAATCTCTCTTTTAAATAGAGCAATATTTCGGATACATCCAATATATTCTCTTCTTGGATAAGCACCAACTTAACTTTTCCTTGAAAAGGAACTTGCGTATCCAAAATGATTCTATCCCCTCTGATAAACCCTGTTGTCTCATACTTCATAACACCTTTATTGACTATTCAGTAAATGATTCCAATACATTTTTTTTATCTCTTTATGAAAAGAAACCCGGACAGTCGAACTTACTGTCCCCGAGTAGGGACATTCCTTCGTCCCGTATCTGGGGGATTCACGAGGGTATTGGATAATTTTATAGTATTTTAGAATAATCAGATTAATATTGTAATACAAAATAAACAATTCGTTGGTTGAGGCCGCTCGAATCCAACATACACAATAAAGTAGTAATACACTAGTTTACAAATACACAAACCAGTCCGTTCCCCGAGTAGGGACATCATCACTTCCCATATCGAGAGGTATCGGGTTTGAAAACTGGTTTTTTACGGTCTTAATAATTTATATTGATTTTTTTGATAATTAATTCATAATATGACTATGCCCACTAATACATCTGACGAAGACTTACTGGAGTCACTCTTGCAGGGTGGTTTAATCGGTGCAGGGCTAATTGCTCTTTTATCGAATCAGGAAAAGGCTGAAGAAAATATTTCTATTGGAGCAATTGTAGGTGCGGCTATTCTAGCATCCTATAAGGCGAATTTGAATGCTAAAAAGACCAATCTCCCTGTGTATGAAAAACAGGGAAATTCAATCTTTGCCATCTATCCAGACGGAACAAAGAAGTTTATAAAAAAAATTGAGCCAATCAATATAAAAATTCCCAGTAGATTTAAGCTCTCTGATTCAAAATAATGTCCCCTTTAAGACTACGTGTTTTTGCTGGAGAAGTTTTCTCGTAAATACATTGCTGACTTAGCAAGACCTAGATTTTTAAGAAGCCTGTATAACTTCTATTCGAATATCTCTCATATCCGGAATTGTAATCGAATTCTGAATTATATAATTTTTATCTTCAATTTGAATTGGGAGATCTAAGATGTCTTCGTATATCTCTGTTCCATTCACTTCCGGATTTGACCTCTCCAGATCATAACAGATTTCAAAAACATTGACTATTGAAATATAAACTTCATTTTCTTCGGAAAGAATTCTTTCAACAACTTCAAATCCTTTTTCTTGATTAAAAAATGCAATTAAACAACATGCATCCAACACAAAACGATTCAATCTTCGAGACTCTTTTCTATTTCTTTGTTTTGGATGAATGCCTCAACGCTTGAAAGTTTTCCCTTATATTTGCCTTTTAGGGATTTCCAGGACTGTTCAGCTTTCTTTTCAGATTGTAAAGGGAGTGGAAATGCTATAATCTCAATTTGTTTCCCGATATATTCAAGTGGTATCTGTAAAGTGATTGAATTTTGATTTGGAACAATAATTTGCCGTAACATGGGTTTAGTTTATACTGAAAGGAAAATCTTTCAAGTATTTTTGATACCCTAAAATTCAGTTTTTTTATTAAACTTTGGCAAGCTCTCCGTACTTCATCCCCTTTTGCAGACTGACTGCATAGACTTAGGAGCAATAATAAAGAAGTCTTTCGGGAAAGAAGGGATGAGGAGTTCCCTGCATCTCAATTATAAAGCTCCTGCGTCTTTTGTCCCTTGCCAATATGTCGAGAGTGGATGCCTTTTGCATCACTTCCTTTTGGGAAGTTCGGGGTATTGGATGATTCTATAGTTTTTTTGAGAAATTGAATTAATATTGTACTACAAAAAAATCGTTGGTTGAGGCCACTCGAAACCAACCTAAACAATAAAGTTGTACTACATTATTTTACAAATACACAAACCAGTCCGTTCCCCGAGTAGGGACATCTTCACGTCCCATATCGAGGGGCACTTTATACATATAGTTATCGTAATACAAAAATCCCCATAAACTAAATACTATTTATGTCACATATTGTAAATATACTATTATATAATATAAATATGAAATAAATTTGCAAATTATGGGGGGGGG
>Ga0214921_10011634_pt1 | contig 10657 bp, 8 predicted proteins | sample LL1505_MetaG_FD_177992 | JGI IMG/M metagenome (GOLD analysis project Ga0214921, IMG submission 177992) | Freshwater microbial communities from Lake Lanier, Atlanta, Georgia, United States - LL-1505 | ecosystem: Environmental > Aquatic > Freshwater > Lake | place: USA: Georgia | collected 2015-05-28
GCAGTTAAAGAGTGCAAATTTATTGCCAGATCACCTAGATGAATCTGAATTGACTGTCTCTACCTACCATTCATATGCCGGAAGAGTATTAGCAGATCATGCAATTCGAATTGGTATTGATGCTGATGCTGATCCAATTGGTGAGGCAGCAGCATGGCAAATTGCTTTTGAAGAGGTAAGCAGATTTGCTGGAAATGATTTACCCATTAATGGATCACCAAATACAGTTGTTAAAGAAGTAATGGATCTTTCTACTCAATTAGCTGAAAATGATCGAAGCGCTGATGAGATTATTGCTTATACTGAAAAACTATTAGCAAACCTTTCAGAATTTTCAGACCGTCAAACAAATCCAGTAATTGAATTTAAAGAGGAGTTATCACAACGACTTGCAATTCTGCCGATCGTGGCCGCTTTTGATAATCGACGCAAGCAACATGGCTTATTAACCTTCAATGATCATATGTCTATTGCGGCAAAGTTAGTTGAGGAGAGTAAGCAAAACCATAATGATGATATTGGGGTAATTGAGCGAAATAAATTTAAGGTTGTCTTACTTGATGAGTATCAAGACACATCTTTTAATCAAATTAAGTTTTTATCCAACCTCTTTGGTAACAATCACCCGGTCACTGCGGTGGGAGATCCTAATCAAGCTATTTACGGCTGGCGTAGTGCTAGCTCTGAGACCCTAGATACCTTCTCTAAATCCTTTAATAGCAATGCAACTCGGTATACCTTGCTTACTACCTGGCGAAATGATTCGGCAATTTTAGATTTAGCAAATGTCATGATTGATGAGATTTCAACTGGTAGGCAAATTGAGAAATTAACCGCTCGGCCAAATGCAAAAACTGGTGAAGTAATTTGTGGTGTTTATGAAACTCAAATTCAAGAAGGACAAGAGATTGCAAAATACTTTGCTAAGTATTGGTTTGATAAAGATCGAGAAAAGCTTTCTGCAAATGAAAAATCAACATTTGCGGTATTGGTAAGAAGCAGATCACAAATTGATTCAATTCAGGTAGCTTTTAATGAATTAGATATTCCAACTGATGTAGTTGGTGTTGGCGGCTTAATTCACACATCTGAGATTTCAGACATTATTGCCTTACTTCGTACCTTAACCATGCCAGATTCTGGAACAGCTCTAATGCGCCTACTAACTGGACCGCATATTAATCTTGGAGCGAGAGATTTAATGGCGCTGGGTATATTCACTAAAAACTTTGCAAGAACAAATGATTACTCAAGAGGTAAAGAGTTAAAGCAAGCACTTGAGCAAAATATTGAGGTTATCTCAACCGCGGATGAGTTTGCGGTCGGTTCAATTATTGAATCCTTAGAGCTATTACTGACATTAAAGCAGAGTGAGTTTGCAAAGTATCAAGGGATTCCTGGATTTAGTGAAGAGGGATTAGCTCGGCTTCGTAAATTTGCACTCTCACTTCGATCACTTCGCCGAAATTTAAATGGCTCAATTACTGAGGCAATTATTGAGGTGGAACAATTCTTGTCATTGGATACCGAGGTATTAGTAAGAGATGGCTGGCAGTCTGGCCGAAAAAATTTAGACCGGTTCTTAGATGAAGCAGCTAGATTTGAAAAAAATGGTGGCACATTACTTGGATTTCTGCAGTGGTTAAAAATTGCTGAAGATACTGAAGGTGGTTTAAAGCCAGCTGAGGTAGATGTTCGAAGTGATGCAGTACAGATTTTAACTATCCACTCTGCAAAAGGTGCTGAATGGGATTATGTTGCAATTCCTGGCCTGGCTGAAAAAACTTTCCCAAGCGTTGGTAAAAAATCAGATAACTGGGTTAAAAATGCTGGCTCAATTCCAGTAAGCATGCGCGGAGATTATGAGCAACTGCCTTCAATAAATTTTGACAGCTTTTCTACAAATAAGAATTTAAAAGATGGTTTAGAACGATTTGATGATGAGTGGAAGGCGCGCAAATCAATGGAAGAAATGCGCCTTGCTTATGTTGCCATTACGAGAGCAAAGAAGGGATTAATTTGTACAACTTCACACTTTAGAAATGGTGAAAAAATAGTTGATCCAAGTAGCCTGTTTAATACTTTTACTAGCGCACTTATTAAAATAAAAGGCGGAATAGTACTTACCGATACGCCAATTCCAGAAGGTCGTAATCCAATTAAAGAAAATCCGACAACCGGCATCTGGCCAACACACAGTAGCAGGCTAGATAAATTACAAGAGGTTTCACTTGGAGTTGAAAATGCAACACCATTTACTCCGGCTGAGGTAAGAAGTTTGATCAATGAAGCAGCAGCGGGTACAGCAAAGGTTTCTTTACTATCTGATATGCAGGCAATTCTTTCTGAGATATCTAACCGAAATGAAAATGTAATGATTACGCTACCAAGCAGATTATCAGTTTCAACCCTGCTTTATTTAGCAAAAGATCCACAGGAGTTAGCACTTAGATTGCGTCGGCCAATGCCAAACCATATTGATAAGTACGCAAGGAGAGGAACTGATTTCCACCTGTGGCTTGAAAATCACTTTAAACATCCCTGCCTTATCTCTATGGATGATTTGTTTAATCAAAGCAGTCCGGTAATTACTGAAGAGTTTGCAGATGCTCCATTTGATAAATTAAAAAATGCTTGGCTAGCAAGTCAGTGGGCCAATAAACAACCAGTAGGGGTTGAGGTTGGTTTTGAAACAATGATTGATAACACCTTGATTCGAGGCAGAATTGATGCGGTTTATCAAAGCGGTGATCAGTTTGAGGTAGTTGATTGGAAGACCGGCAAGGTTAAAGATGGTGATGATCTAGCAAATGCCGCTATTCAGTTGGCGATGTATCGCCTGGCTTATTCAAAACTTAAGAATGTGCCTATTGAAAAAATTAGTGCTGCTTTTCATTATGTAGCTGATAATCAAACGGTCAGGCCAGCAGATATTTTAGATGAACAAGCTTTAATAACTTTGATTAGCAAAATTCCTATTCAAATCTAAGCTCTAGTCCAATTGGAGTATGGTCTGAAATATTAGTTTTAACTATGTTTAATGGCGTTGTTGTAATTGACTTGGCAGATGATTTTGGAACCATTATGTAATCAAACTGTACTTTCTCTTTCCAACTCGGGTAGGTCATTTGTTTAGCTAGTGACTTATAGCTACTAAACCTGCTTGGTAGATTTGCAATCATATTTAAATCACCGGCAAGCACCTGTTTGCCCGGTAATTTTTTCAAAGAAGAGCAAAGACGATTTAACTGATAAACATTGACTACTGGGGCAAATGAGAGATGGGTAGTGGAAATTGTTAGACCGTTCTCAAGTTCTGCAGTTAATGCAACCCTAGGTTCATCCTTAACATAGATAAACCTAACTCTGCCGTTTTCATTGGGAATTATTAGCGGAAGGCCAATAATCGATCTACCTAGTTTCTTAACATGAAATTTCTTGACACGTTGGTTTGTTGCAATACCAATTCCATAACTCATTTCTTCACGTGGGGCAGTATCTTGTGTAATTAGTGCAGCTTGTAAATCTCTTACCTTTTCCCATTTTTCACCTGGTGTACCAAATATTGTTGGTAGGTATGCCCAGTATTTAAGCCCCATACTTTCAGCGACCAGTTGAGTTTGATTTATAAGTGATGAACGTGGTTGTAAATTATCAACCTCTTGTAATCCAATAAAATCTGGTTGGTAATTATTTGCCACTGTTTTAGCTGCGGTTATTAAACTCTGTCGCCAATCTTGATCGTTATTAGGCGGGATTATCTGCCCATGCAAAAGGTTCCAGGAGATGATTCTCATGCTTTGAGCGGGGGCGACAACCATGACGACAGGCTAGTAGGGTCGGGCGGTGATGGCGCCTAATAAATCACTAAAACTCCCACTAGCAGTTGCTGAGGTTGATCGCGCTGCGCATTTACGAAGTGATGAGGCCTACCTCAAATCTGCCTGGGCTAGCGCATCGGTTTTACTATTTATGAATGAGAAGTTTGTTGCCAGCAGTAATCAAATTAACTTTGTTCCGGGATCAACCTTAGGTGAGTATCAAACTCAAACTGATTACTTCTTAGGGGTTAAAGATAAAGAGAACTTCTTTGTTCGCCACCTGGCAAGTGATGAAAATACCAAGTTGGAGTTGATGACATTAAGGGAGATCGGTGCCTTTTTATCACCGCGCGATATTGGGCTTGCAGTACATGCACAAGGTTTAGCTAATTGGCATAAAAAGCATCCACGGTGTTCCCAATGTGGAGCAGCAACAAGTGTTGTATTAGGTGGTTCAGTTAGAAGATGTTTAATTGATGAGAGTGAGCATTACCCAAGAACAGATGGGGCAATTATTGTCTTAATTAAAGATGAACAGGATCGAGTATTACTTGGGCGGCAAAAAGTTTGGCCAAAAAATCGCTTCTCAACCTTTGCTGGTTTTGTTGAGCCTGGAGAGTCATTTGAAAATTGTGTACTTCGGGAGGTAAGGGAGGAGGCTGGTGTTGAATTAACTCAGATAAATTATCTTGGTTCACAACCTTGGCCATTTCCAGCATCATTAATGATTGCATTTGAAGCGGTAACTAATACCCCACAACTTGCAAAGGCAGATGGGGATGAGATTGAGGAGATTCGTTGGTTTTCAAGAGCGGAGATGAAGGCTGCCATATTAAATAAATCTTTGATTTTGCCATTGGAAATTTCGGTAGCAAGGCAGATGATTAAGGCTTGGTATGGCCCAGGAGCCGATGTGGATCTGATTGGCAATGAATCATGGCGGTAGATAACGCACAAATTTTAGCTGAGTTAGATCCTGATCAATTAGCAGTTGTTACAGCAATTACTGGTCCGGTTTGCGTTATAGCCGGAGCTGGAACTGGAAAAACTAGAGTAATTACAAACCGAATTGCATATGCGATTAATTCGGGCGTAACCGATCCAACTAGAGTTTTAGCTCTGACATTTACCGCCAAAGCAGCTGGTGAGATGCGCGCTAGGTTGCGAGCTTTAGGTATCTCAAATGCGGCCGCCCGCACCTTCCACTCAGCAGCACTTAAGCAACTACTTTATTTCTGGCCCTATGCATTTGGCGGCCAATTTCCTACATTGTTAACTACAAAATCTGGCTTTATTAGCCAAGCAATTACTAGAGCCGAGGTTGCAATACCTGCACAGGTAAATGCCCTTCGTGAGATTGCAAGTGAGATTGAGTGGGCAAAGGTTTTACAGATCTCACCAGATAATTATCAGCAGGAGGCAATTGAAAACAACAGATTAGTTAGATTGCCAAACAATAAAAGCGAGAGCGAAAATCTCTCAATGATCGCCCAGGTTTACGAGGCGTATGAATCATTAAAGCGACAGGAACGCACCTTAGATTTTGAGGATGTACTTCTGCTTACCGTTGGCATGCTGGAGGAGGATCGAGGGGTTAGAGAGCGGGTACGAGATCAATACCGCTACTTCACCGTTGATGAGTATCAAGATGTCTCACCACTACAACAGCGATTACTAAATCTCTGGCTTGGAAACCGTGAAGAGTTATGTGTTGTTGGAGATGCTGCTCAAACGATTTACTCATTTGCCGGTGCTACCTCAAATTTTTTACTTAATTTTCAAAACCGCTTTCCAAATGCTCAGCTTTTTCGGCTATCTCGAGGCTATCGCTCAACCCCAGAAATAATTAATACCGCTAATAAAATTTTGCGCCAAGCAAATCTGATAAGTGATCATGGAAATGAGTTGCAATCAGCAAATAGCCATGGCGATATCCCTATGGTAAATGGTTTCACTTCTCAATCTGATGAAATTGCATATGTTTGCGCTGAGGTAGCTAAGTTGATTAATAATCAGGTAGATAGCTCTGAGATTGCAGTTTTAGCAAGAACCAATGCACAGTTAGATCAGGTTAAATCAGCGCTAAATAATGCCAAGATTGCTAGCCAGATTAGATCTGGTGAGCGTTTCTTTGATCGAGTAGAGGTAAGAGATGCGATGCGAGTGATTAGAAGTGCCTCCGTCCTGCCCTCTGAGATTGGTGATTGGTATGCCGATCTAGTATCGGTGCTGCGACCATTTGGAGATGCCGATTATGTGATTGGCTTTCTAAAGCTAGCAAAGAGCATCCAAGAAAATGGTGGCACAAATATGCGGGCCTTCTTACGTGAGATCGAGGATCGAGCTGAGCAGAACAACCCACCCACCCTACCTGGAGTAACACTTGCTACCTTGCATGCTGCTAAAGGGCTGGAGTGGAACCACCTATTTTTAATCGGTGTATCTGATGGCGTGCTACCAATGGGTAATGATTTAAATGAAGAGCGCCGGTTGTTTTATGTGGGAGTCACCAGAGCTAAGCAGCGTATTCAAATAACCTATGCGGGAAAACCGAGCGTATTTCTCGATCAATTTAATTAAGTTGCATCAAGGTATACCGATGCTTTACTCTTTGCGCATGGCAAAGTTAATTAATCTAACGACAGTTGTTGCACCTGCAGCCGCTGCTAATTGGCCTGCCATCTCACCAGCCTGTGCGAAATCTTCATATCGCTCAGATTGGACTAATAAGCGCTCTAATAAGGGTTTTTATACCTTTACATCAGATCGCACCCCTGGGAGCTATATCGGTTAATCCGAGATAGAAGCCAAGGGGCCCGCGAATCTAATGATTCGGGGCCCTTTTTCTTTTATCTAAATAACCTCCAAATAATAAAAGCCATAGTGGCAAAGTAATAAGAACCAAACAAATGAAAGATAACCGAAAGGAAAGGTGAGAACGATGACCGTTCTCTTCAGCGAACTACTTATCCCTGGTTGGGCAGAAGGCCCAACTGCAAAAATTGGATTAGGTGATGTCACCTGGGCTTATGAGGATGCACCAGTGATCTCCTATACCGATTACGCAAGCAATAAGAGCAAGGGAGATTACAAGCGCGCTGATAATCCTTTTCTACCTGAAATTAAAGAGGCCACCAAGGCTTTAACCCTGCCTTGCCACTCAGCCGATCCTGAGCTCTTCTTTAGTGAGGATGCGCCAGTAATTGCGCAGGCAAAGGTGTTATGTGGTGGATGCCCGATGAAGGCTAAATGTTTAGAGGGGGCACTCTCACGAGCTGAACCATGCGGTGTATGGGGAGGTGAGTTATTTGATGAGGGTCAGATAATTCAAGCCAAGAGATTGCCAGGCCGACCAGCAAAGGTGGCGGTGGCAAGTTAACAAAAAGTTGAAAACAACTGTTAACTTAGAAAGGGTTAACAAAAAAACGGTGGTGTTGGAAATAAATCCAACCCCACCGTTTTACTTTTATTAACTACTTACTAATTAAGCCTTACCAAGAATACGATTTACCTTTGTGCCACAAACTGGGCAAATTCCTTGCGCCATTCGGCGACCTGAATCAGAGACCTTTACATGTCCTTCAAAGGAGCGCTTCTCTTTGCACTTAACGCAGTAAGCCTCACCCTTGTACTCTTCAGCCATTTTCAACCTCCATCTGCCGTACTCATCTGAGTACGAATGACCTCACCATACCGCCCGCACCACGCTCAACTGGGGTTTTCCACGCGTAAAATCAAAAATATTAGGCAAGAAATTGAAAAAAACGGGTAAAACTAGATATTTACCGCCGGAATCACACCAGAACCACCACTTTGGCAACCAAGTTCAAAACCTTCTAAAAATGCCTCTGCCCTACCGGCATCTTCATACCTAGCTAAATAATTATTGAACTCTTCATTATGCCCAACTACTTTTAAGTGAATTAATTCATGGAAAATAATGTAATTTAAAACGTAGGTAGGTGCGCCAACTAGTCGGTCTGAGATGCGAATTGTTCGATCAACTGTGGTGCATGAGCCCCACCGCTCACTCATATTCCGCCAATTAATACTGGCTGGATGGGTATCAAACTCTGGCAGGTATTTGAGTAGTAGCTCCATCCCAATCTGCATTAGTTGCAGATCGGTTTTGCGCTCGCGAGCCTCACGCCGCAGCACCATAGAGATCATCTCCGGAATGATTTCAATCTCCTGACGCCGACTCATCTTGGCTGGGATATGAATCTCAATCACCCCACCCTGTCGATAGGCAGAGACACTTCGTCTGCGGCGCTCTTTGCGAATCACTCGATACGCTGGCAGATCAGAGGGCAGATTTGCCTCTATTTTTTTCTTACGAGCAGATATTTCAGACACAGGTTGCAAAATATCTGTAAAGAGGATTTGCTGTTCAAAGTTATCCACCATTACCTCTACTTATCCACCATAATTAAGGCTGTCTCCACAGGTTAATCCACAGAGCACAGATCTAATTTTACGGGCCAAACCAACAGATGCCGGTTATCTACTTCAGCGTGGTTTGTAATGATTTTTATTGCGCATAAAAATGAATTGTTTAAAAAATAAGTACCGAAATTTACTTCTCAAAACACCTTTTTAAGTTGATTCTCACCTTTTATTAACATAGGTTTGCGCCACGAAGTCCCCGGATAACCGTTTCATATCTGCAAGGGGAAGGCAGATACGAGATCGTGCGCCCGGGGATTTCGCTTTTAACTTTTAAAAAATTAGATCAAGCCAGAGAGATCATCCGGCACAGTCACGCTATCTAAGAATGCTTTGGCATCTTTTAAATCATCAGGCATTGGTAGAAAAGCTGGATCATCCCAACACTTATCTCGGCCATCAGCTCCTCTTAGTTGTTTAACATCACTCCAAAATGCTGATGCTTCTCTCATCTTTCTTGGAGAGACCTCAAGGGCTAACAAATTTGCAAAGAGCTGTTGCATTGGTGAGTTTGTAGCACGTCTTCTACGAGAGTTTTCGATTAAGGCATTAAATGCTGGGATCCGATCAGAAGATACCTGAGATATAACATGATCAATCCAGCCCTCAATTAAAGCAAGTGCCATCTCTAATTTAGTTAATGCCAACTCCTGAACAGGGGTTTGTTGTGGAGTGAAAAGCCCAGAGTTTACTGCGATGTTAATTGCACTTGGATTATTTATATCAATCTCACCATTTGCAATCGCCTCCTCAGCATGGCGGGTAATGGATTCAACATCAATTGTGATTCCCTTTCCGTAAGCAGTTATGGCATCTTGGATATATCCAGATAGCCAAGGAGTATTTGCAAATAATCTAGCTGCAGCGGTTTCACGCAGGGCTAAATAAATTCCAATTTGCTCAGGATCTATTCCTAGCCCGTCTGACCACTCAGTTATATTCTGTGGAATCAGGTGAGCAGATGCATCTGCCTTTAACAATGGAATTGCCACATCATTGCTACTAGTAATTGAGTTAGCTAGTAGGCCAATTCCTTGGCCTAATTGGGTAGCAATTAAGGTGCCCATAAACCCTCGTAGTAAGCGAGCAACCATTGCCTTCATCGCCTCTTGTTGCGCCGGGGTGGTGTTATCACCAGCCATAAACTCGATTGGCAGCTGGGATGTTGAGCTGCTAACTACAGTTGAAAGTGCATCTGCCATACCAGTAGCCAGCGGTTCAAAGAGAGTTTGCCAACTACTAACAGTGCTGTCTAGCCAATCTTTTTTTGCCCAGGCACTTTGAGGGCTAATTGTTGAGGCTGGGAAAACGATCTCAGTATCAAGCCAGGTATTGGCAATCTCAAGGTAGCCGGTGAGAGTTTCTTGATCAGTGACTCCAACTGGAAGCTCACCCTTTGCAGTAATTATTTTTTTTGCGATATCACGAAGGGATGCAACTGTTATCAAAGTTTGTTCACCTGTTGACTGCATATTCTCAATAAAGGATTTCGCCCCAGCAATTGCGTTGGAGTCAACTCCCATTTCTGAGAATTGTTTAAGGAGTGCTTCAAAATCAGGTTGCCCCTCATTTGGCAGAAAACCAAAACCCATTACTTATCTCACCCTCTACTCGTGCTCCAAAGATAACCGATTAATGTATAACAATTATCCCATCATTTTTCTTCCCGTCTGATTACTATTGTCTCTATGAACTCCACCACCTTTGCCGCACTCATCTGGTGGGTAATCCCAATTGGAGCGGTGTTATGCGCTATTGGCTACGGGGTTTGGATTTCAAAGTACAAGACAAAGTTTGATAATGAAACTAATCGATCAGTAAGCAACTTTCAAAAATTTCAGAGTACTTTTAAACATAAAAAATAGAAACCATCCAGAGCTTAAATGAAATCATTACTGCCAGTTAAGTCGCACCTGCCTAAGCCAAGCAGGTTAATCTTTATTGCCTTACTACTGGCAGCATTCTTCCTGCCATCACCATATGTAATCTTGGCACCAGGAAACCCACAAAATGTTTTAGGTTCGGCGATAAAAATATCTGGAACAAAGGTTTATCCAACAACTGGAAAATTATCTGTTACCTCGGTAATGGTTACCGATCCTGATTCGTACATAACCGGCTTTGATATTTTATATGCCTGGATAGATAAAAATCGCGCTGTATTTCCAAGGGCACAAATTTATCCGCAGGGTGAAAGCGCTGCTGAGTCGATGAAAAATGGTGCCCAGGAAATGGCAGGTTCGCAAACTAATGCCACCGCTGCCGCACTTGATTATCTTGGCTATAAAAATAAGCCAAAGTTAATTATCACTGAGGTAAATAAAAAAAGTAATGCCAACAATGTACTTGAGTTTGATGATCAAATACTCTCAATTGATGATCAAAACTTT
>Ga0214921_10011635_pt1 | contig 10657 bp, 7 predicted proteins | sample LL1505_MetaG_FD_177992 | JGI IMG/M metagenome (GOLD analysis project Ga0214921, IMG submission 177992) | Freshwater microbial communities from Lake Lanier, Atlanta, Georgia, United States - LL-1505 | ecosystem: Environmental > Aquatic > Freshwater > Lake | place: USA: Georgia | collected 2015-05-28
GTAATGGTGGTGTCAATGACTTTGTAAACTTTTACCAACATATCGATCTTCTTATAGTTGATGATATTCAGTTTTTGGCTAATAAACATAAGACACAGGAGATTTTCTTTCATATTTTTAATCAACTTCATCAGGGTGGAAAACAAATAGTTCTCACTTCCGATCGTCCACCCAAAGATCTTGATGGCATGGAAGAACGATTGATTTCTCGCTTTAAATGGGGACTTTCTGCAGATTTACAGGCACCAGATCTCGAAACACGAATGGCTATCCTTGAGCACAAAATGATAAAGGAAGGCGTAGGTATGCCTCAAAATGTTATTGAGTTTATTTGTTACAATATTAAAAATAATATCAGAGAGCTTGAAGGTGTCTTAAATTTATTGATGGCTCAGGCATCACTAAACAGGAGGGAAATAGATGTCGAACTCGCCAGAGAAGTCATAAAGAATTTTGTTACAGAAATTAATAAAGAAATTACTGTTGAAAATATTCAGAAACTGGTTGCTGATCATCTTCAGATTCCTGTTGAAACCCTTTTTGGTAAAACCAGAAAACGTTCTATTGTTATTGCCAGACAACTGTCCATGTATCTGGCAAAGACAATGACCGATCGTTCCCTTAAAAATATTGGGGAGGGTTTCGGGGGTAGAGATCATAGTACAGTAATTTACTCTATCAAAACCGTTCAGGATTTGATGGAAACGGATAATTATTTTAAAGAAACGGTGCATGAACTTGAAAAGAAAATTAAAAACTCATTAAGAGAAACTTAATTTAAAGTGAATTAAAGTTTGGCAAATAAAAATACTTTTTGTATTTTCGCATCGCTAATTTAAAAGACGTTAAGTTCCACTCAAATAATAGCCGGTGGAGTGGGTGAGCGGTTTAAACCACCAGTTTGCTAAACTGACGTACTGGTAACGGTACCGAGGGTTCGAATCCCTCCTCCACCGCCAGATTTTCGGGGCGTAGCGCAGCCCGGTAGCGCACCTGCTTTGGGAGCAGGGGGTCCCAGGTTCAAATCCTGGTGCCCCGACACTAAAGGCACTTTCAGTATATCTGTTAGTGCTTTTTTTTATTCCTGAATTACCTTCATATTAAATCTCCCAATTTCCCTTTTTCGTCCTGGTATATCCCAGTTTCCACTGTATTTTACCGTATTTGGTAAATATTGCTTGTTCCCTAAATAATCTAAATCGACCTGAACGAATATATTGAAGCTAAAAAATGGTCCAGGATATACTACTTCATATTTCCTTCCCATTACTTGAAAATCATTCCTGGAAAAATATGTTTCCATAAATTTAACAACCGTTTTTCCATTTTTCTTACTCGAATATGCATCTTTTACCTTAATAGAAAAAACATAACAAGGTGTATCATCACTGTAATTTTTTGAAGCTATTCCATAATCATAGAATTTCCTCATTCTTTCACTAAATAAAGCCGTTTTATTGCCTATTAAAGGGATATTTGCTTTTTCACCTGGTTGAAAAATAAAACGTTTTAGTTCACCGTAGTAATAATCTATGATTCCTTCACTTTTAGTGGTTTTTTCATTACTACTTTCTGAAGGACATATCAGATTTTCTGGTAAAAATACCCGTTCGTATAATTTTGCCGTTAAATATTTCCTTTCTCCATTTTTTTTGGCATAATTACTAGATTGCTCTTTGGATAGATATTTTATTTCCTTACATTTTCCTGCACTTATTAGGGCAGTTTTAGCCTTGTAAAAATCAACAAGTTTCCCTTTTTCATTATAAAATTCCTGTTCATGGGTTGCTTTATGTTGTAAAATTCTTAAATTTCTAAAAGCCTGGTAAAAACTGGTATCTGATTGAACCATTTCTATGAAATTATCTACATCAAAACCCATTTTTTTTGCAGTAATAGTCATTGAATCTAACCAGATAGCCTCAAGTAATCCTTCGTAAGGATCGGTTTGCCCATAAATGGAACTTGACATGCTGACCATAATGGCAACAATTATTATTTTGATAAACCTAAGTTTCATTTTAAATTTTAAAATATACATGAAAAATTCACCATTTGTTTTTTCTAAGGTAAATTTACACCGATGAATACAAAATTTATGGAAAAAATAGCAATCATTGGATGTGGAACAATGGGTAATGGCATCGCGCAGGTTTTTGCTACCGCAGGTTATCCTGTTCATTTAATAGATATTTCATCTACCGCATTAATTAATGCAGAGACAAATATTCAAAAAAATCTGGATCGATTAATTTCAAAAGGTAAAATATCGATGGAACAGAAACCATCCATTATAAGTAATCTTCATTTCAGTGATGATTTGAATAATGGTGTTAATGAGGTTTCTTTGGTTATAGAAGCTGTCTCAGAAGATGTAAAATTAAAAGAAAAGGTTTTTAGGCAATTGGATGATTTGACTCAACCATCAACTATTTTAGCTTCTAATACTTCATCTATCTCCATTACATCTTTAGGCTCTTTTACCAAAAAACCTGAAAAAGTAATTGGTATGCATTTTATGAATCCAGTTCCTGTTATGTCTTTAATTGAAATAATTCCAGGTTTATTGACGGAGAAGGAAGTTATTCATAAAGTTATTTCATTTTCAGAAAGTTTGGAGAAAAGTCCTCTTGTAGTTGCTGATTTCCCCGGTTTTATATCAAATAGAATATTAATGCCTATGATTAATGAAGCCATTTTGGCGCTTCAGGAAAATGTTGCAGGAGTTAACGAAATTGACCAAATCATGAAATTGGGGATGGCGCATCCAATGGGGCCTCTACAGCTGGCAGATTATATAGGTCTTGATGTTTGTTTATCCATTTTAAATGTATTGAAAGATGGTTTTGGAAATCCTAAATATGCACCAGCTGTTTTATTGGTTAATATGGTTAAATCAGGAAAATTTGGGGTTAAAACCTCTGAAGGATTCTATCTATATGATGACGCAAGAAAAATAATAGGCGTCTCAAACAAATTTTGTAGTTAGAAATTATATTATGGCAATAATTGATTTTGAAAACAGACTAAAAAAAAGATTTAAACATAAAGCCAGATGGGCTAAATCAAATGCCATTTTTTGTTATCGGGTTTATGATAAAGATTTGCCTGATTTCCCTTTTGTTATTGATATATTTGAAGATTATGTTGTTGCAGCTATTGATGTAATTGATGATGGTAAAGAGTCAAATAATAATTGGCTACTTGAAATAAAAAACATAATTTCCTCCATTTTAATGGTGAATGTTAATAACATATCTATTAAACTGAGATTTCCCCAAAAAGGTAATAAACAATATACAAAACTAGATCATTCAGGTTCATTAATTTCAGTGCAGGAGTCAGGTCTGTTATTTTTTATTAATCCTTTTGATTACTTGGATACTGGGCTTTTCCTGGATCATAGAATTACCAGACAATGGGTAAAAAGGGATGCTCTTAATAAAAGGGTCTTGAATTTGTTTTCCTATACAGGTTCTTTTAGTGTTTATGCGGCAGCCGGGGATGCGCTTATAGTTACTACCGTAGACATGTCTAATACTTATTTGCAATGGGCTGAAAAAAATATGCAGCTTAATGGTTTTAAATCAGGAAAAAAATATCAATATTTAAGGGAAGATATTTTAGAATGGATTCCGACCGTTTCACCATCTTCTTATGATTTAATTATTTTAGATCCCCCTACTTTCAGTAACAGTAAAAAAATGCTTCTTACTTGGGATGTTCAAAGAGATCATGCTTTATTGCTTAATCAATTACAGAAAATTTTAGCACCTGGTGGAATACTTTATTTTTCAAATAACTATAAGAAATTTAAATTAAATACCACCGAAATTAATGGGTTTAAATGTGTAGAAGATTTGACTTCAAAGTCAATTCCAGCAGATTTCGAAAGAACAAAGCCTCATTCTTGTTTTAAATTAATAAAAAATATTGAATGATTCATCCCGCTAGTATTCAAGAGGTTTTGGAGAAATGCCAGATTGACGATGTGGTAAAGGATTTTGTAACACTTCAAAGAAGAGGTGCTAATTATATTGGTTTATGCCCTTTTCATAACGAAAAAACACCTTCTTTTTCCGTTTCACCCTCTAAAAATATCTTTAAATGTTTTGGTTGCGGTAAAGGGGGGGATAGTTTACATTTTGTTATGGAACTTGAAAATCTCTCCTTTCCTGATGCAATCAGGTATCTGGCTCAGAAATATAAAGTTGAATTAGAGGAAACCATTTCTACAGATGTTCAAAAAGAGGAACAAAAGCATTTAGAATCCCTGTTCCTGTTGAATGATTTTGCAGTTAAATTTTATACAAATCAACTATGGAATTCTGATAGAGGTAAAAACATTGGTTTATCTTATTTTAAACATAGGGAATTTAGGGAAGATATTATTAGAGAATTTAAACTGGGTTTCGCTCCTGAGTCAGGTATCGCCTTCACTACCGAAGCATTAAATAATGGGTATTCATTAGAATATCTTCAAAAGCTTGGTTTGACAAACAGTCAGGGTAATGATTTTTTTAAAGGTCGCGTTATGTTTCCAGTATTTAATATGTCGGGGAAGGTCATTGCTTTCGCAGGAAGAATACTTACTAAAGATACTAAAGCACCTAAATACATTAATTCGCCAGAAACAGAGATTTACTTTAAAAGTAAAACTTTGTTTGGAATGAATTTGGCAAAAAAATGGATACAAAAAGAGGACGAATGCATTATTACAGAAGGCTATACAGATGTTATATCCTTGCATCAAGCGGGTGTCGGTAATGCTGTGGCTTCTTCAGGTACTTCTTTAACGAAAGATCAGATTAGAATTATAAAGAGACTAACAGAAAATGTTTTAATTCTGTTTGATGGCGATGCTGCGGGTATTAATGCTGCTGTTAGAGGTTTAGGATTAACTTTGGAAGAAGATTTAAATGTTCGGCTGGTGACCTTACCTGAAGGTGAAGATCCCGATTCCTTTCTTAAGAAAGAAGGAACTACTAAGTTTAAAGAATATTTAAATAAAATGGCTAAAAATTTAGTTCAGTTTGAAATGTCGCATTTATTAAATGCAGCAGGAAAGGACCCAAATAAAAGAGCTGGTGTACTATCACAAATTGCAGTTACAATAAGTAAAGTTAGAAGTCCCTTAAAAAGAGATTCTTTTGTTAAAATTTGTAAAGACCTATTACAAATTGATGAAGGGGCAATTCTCTATGAAATTAACAAACATTTAAAAAAGGATTTGGAGAAATCTTCCACAGAAAATAATGATGTCTGGAAAGATCCTCTCGTAGATCCCATTGAGTCTTTTAATAACACTGTAAACTGGGGCGATGGCCACCAAGAAAGAGATATTGCCAGGATATTAATTCTTGCAGGTAACCAAATGATAGATGTAGAAAATGGAATTTCGGTAGGGCATTTTATTATCCAAAACATTCAAGATATTATAGATGGTTTTGATGACCCTCTTTACAAGCAGATAATTGAAATTTTTCTACAAAATTACCTTAAGGGTATACCCCTTCCAGAAACTTCTTATTTTTTGAATCATGAAGTAACTGAATTTAAAAATTTAGCCATTTCCTTTCTGTTATCGCCCTATACCTTGAGTGAAAATTGGGAAAAGAAATGGGATATATTTTTAACTCAAAAAGTACCGGAGGAAAATTTCATCAAAGATGCTTCAGATTCCCTTAGAAAATTTAGATTCAGAAAAATCACTAAATTGATTAAAGAAAACAATCAGTTATTGAAAAATTTTCAAGAAACTGGAAACGAAAAATTATTTATGGACCATATGAAACTTCATACGCGATTGAAGGAGGTACAAGCTATTTTGGCAAAAGAAATGGGTATCGTTGTCGTTGGTTAGGCATTACGATTAACACAATTTAAATCCTCAAATGCAAGCTTTAACCTTGAAACAAAGGTTTTTTCACCTTCTCTCAGCCATACTCTTGGATCGTAATATTTCTTATTTGGTTTTTCAGCTCCTTCTGGATTACCAATTTGACCTTGTAAATAACCTCTGTTTTTTGATTCAAACTGTCTGATTCCATCCCAAAACGCCCATTGCATATCTGTGTCAATATTCATTTTTACTGCACCATAAGTTATAGCTTCTCTAATTTCTTCTCTACTTGAACCTGATCCACCATGAAATACAAAATTAACTGGATTGGATCCTGTATTAAATTTATTTTGAATAAATTTTTGGGAATTAAATAAAATTTTTGGCGACAATTGAACATTGCCAGGTTTGTAAACACCATGTACATTTCCAAAAGCTGCTGCAATGGTGAACCTATGGCTGACTTCTTTTAATTTTTCATAAGCATAAGATACTTCTTCGGGTTGAGTATATAATTTAGAATTATCGACATCTGAATTATCTACGCCATCTTCTTCTCCTCCTGTTACCCCTAATTCTATCTCAAGAGTCATACCTAGAGGTTCCATACGCTTTAAATATTCAACACAGGTATCTATATTTTCTTCCAAAGATTCTTCAGACAAATCGAGCATGTGTGAGCTAAATAATGGTTTGCCCGTTTGATTAAACTGTTTTTCACTTGCAAGCAAGAGTCCATCTACCCATGGCAACAAATTCTTTGCGCAATGATCTGTGTGAAGGATTACTGAAACACCGTAATGTTCAGCCAGTGTATGTACATGATATGCTCCTGAAATTCCGCCTGCGATGGAAGCTTTTTGTCCTTCATTACTTAAACCCTTTCCTGCATAAAATGAAGCACCGCCATTAGAAAATTGAATGATTACAGGAGAGTTAACTGCTTTTGCTGTTTCTAAGACCGCATTAATGGTACTTGTATTAATTACGTTTACAGCAGGTATTGCAAAATCTTTTTCATTGGCATCATTCAATAATTCTGTTACTTCTTCTCCAGAAAGAACTCCAGGACGGTATTTGGTATTTAATTTTGTAGACATAAAAAGCTTGTTTGAAAATCAATTATCGATTTTCTTTAATTAATAATTTTAACGCCGCAAATATAAGAACCTTTTAAAAAAAGGTTTAAAAATAAAATTGTTTTATGAGATGCCGTGTTCAACTAAATATCTTTCTGCATCTAAAGCAGCCATACAACCCGTTCCAGCTGCAGTTATCGCCTGACGATACACTTTATCTGCAGCATCACCTGATACAAAAACGCCTGGAATTTCTGTTTTTGATGATCCTGCTTGTGGTATTAAGTATCCTGAAGAATCCATTTTAAGCCATTTTTCAAAAATAGCTGTGTTTGGTTGGTGACCAATAGCAACAAAAAATCCTTTTACAGGAATTATCTCTTCCAAACCACTTGCATTATTCTTAATTCGTATGGCTTCTGTTTCGTTTTCACCTAATATTTCTAACGTCTCTGAATTCCAGTGTATGAATATATTCGGAGTATTTTTAACTCTCTCCTGCATAATTTTTGAGGCTCTCATTTCATTTCTTCGAACAATTAAATGTACTTTAGGACATAATTTTGCTAAATAAGAAGCCTCTTCTGCTGCAGTATCACCAGCACCAACCACCGCTACATCCATTCCTTTAAAGAAAAAACCATCACAAACGGCACATGCTGAAACGCCTTTGTTCATAAGTTTTTTCTCTGATTCAAGTCCTAACCATTTGGCACTCGCTCCTGTTGAAATGATAACAGTGTTCGTTTCAATGGTTGCTCCACTTTCTGTTTTTAATTGATGTATGGGACCTGTTAGGTTCACTTCTGATATGAGTTCATATCTGATATCTGTTCCAAATCTTACTGCTTGCTTACGAAAATCTTCCATCATTTCAGGACCCATAATTCCTTCTGGATATCCAGGAAAATTTTCAACATCGGTTGTAATCATTAATTGACCTCCAGGTTCTTTTCCAGTAAATAATACTGGTGACAGTCCTGCTCTAGCTGCATAAATCGCAGCCGTATAACCCGCAGGTCCTGAACCAATAATGACACATTTTTGTTTTTCTAATTCTGACATAAATAAATATTTTTAAACGACAAAGTTACAAAATTTGATACCTATAAATTTGTTACATTAGCAATTAATTAATTAACATTAAATACCTGTTTCCATGAAAAAATGTTTTAAGATACTTTGTTTAATTTGTTTTTCTGTTTCGGTTTTAAATAGCCAAACGGTAACCTTACCGGCCGATACTCAGGTTTTTACTCAGGGTTCTGTCCTTATTAAAGGTAAGCCAGTTCCTTATAAAGCGACGACCGGTACACAGCCCGTTTGGGATGCATCGGGAAAAGTTATCGCATCTCTTTTTTATACTTATTACGAAAGAACAGATGTTAAAGATCAAACTGTCAGACCTTTAATAATATCATTTAATGGGGGTCCTGGTTCTGCATCTGTATGGATGCACGTTGCTTATACTGGTCCAAAAGTATTAAATATCGATACGGAAGGTTATCCAATTCAACCTTATGGGATTCAAGATAATCCATACTCAGTCTTAGATGTTGCAGATATTGTTTTTATTGACCCTGTAAATACAGGTTATTCCAGAATTCTGGATAAAGAGGTGAAACCTTCGGTTTTCTTTGGAGTAAATGCCGATATTAAATATTTAGCTGAATGGATAAATACGTTCGTAAGCAGAAAAAACAGATGGCCTTCTCCAAAATATTTAATTGGGGAAAGTTATGGTACTACCAGGGTTTCAGGCCTTGCTCTTGAGTTACAAAATAGTCAGTGGATGTATTTAAATGGGGTCATTTTGGTTTCACCAACGGATTTGGGTATTTTAAGAGATGGTCCCGTGGATGCAGCAAATCGCTTGCCCTATTATGCCGCAACTGCCTGGTTTCATAAATTATTGAAACCTGAATTCCAACAGAAGGATTTAACCGATTTTTTACCTGAAGTGGAAAAATATACCATAGAAGAGTTATTACCTGCCTTGGCAATGGGTGGTTTTTTACCTGAAAACAAGAAATTGGATGTAGCTAAAAAATTCTCCGAGTATTCAGGTTTATCTTTGGAAAGTGTTTTGCAAAATAATTTAGATGTTTCTACCTCATATTTTTGGAAAGATCTTAGAAGACAACATGGTGGTTTTACTGTAGGGCGGCTAGATAGCAGATATCTTGGTATAGACAGACAACTGGCTGGCGATTCTCCCGATTATAATTCTGAACTTACCTCTTGGTTGCATTCTTTTACTCCCGCTATTAATTATTATATCAGTAATACTCTTAATTTTAAAACTGATCTTAAGTATAATATGTTTGGTCCTGTAAATCCCTGGGATAGATCTGGGGATAAAACTGGTGAAAATCTACGACAAGCTATGGCGCAGAATCCATATTTGAATGTAATGGTACAATCTGGTTATTATGATGGGGCATGCACTTACTTTGATGCTAAATACTCCCTTTGGAATATGGATCCCTCTGGCCGTTTTAAAAATAGAATGCGTTTTGAAGGTTACAGAAGTGGTCACATGATGTATTTAAGAAGAGAAGATCTTGAAAAATCTAATGAAGATCTTAGAGATTTTATCCTTAAAACTATTCCAGGTAAAGGGGTTCCAGCAAAATATTAACTTGAACTGTTTGTATTTATTTTAAGTTAATGTTGTTGTAAATTCTAATTATGATTTATCAAATAGGCCTTTTTTGCATTCAATTTTGCATGTTTTGGAGGTTTTTTGGAAAGGGAAGTCAGTCTGTTCTATTAATTTGGGCTGTCTTCCTGTTTTCTTCTTTGGTATATTTCTATGGATTATCTTTAGAAACATTACTTTTATTAGACCGATTATGGTTCATTAGCAGAGATTTTCTTGTAATAAGCGTTAGTGCTGGCTTATTTTTTATCTCCTTTAAATGGGGACGTTTTTTGATACCTGCTAGTATACTTGTAGCGATTATTACCTTGTGGTTGTATTTTAATTCACCTGGAAAATATACTTTTAAATCGCTTCATTTGGATGAAAATGCTGAACTATTGGTACTGGCTGATAAAAACTCACTTATTAAAGATGAAATTTTACTTTTAAATGGGGTTAAAAAAATGCAAAAAGCTTTTACTCCCAAAGATGAATATAATACAGAGTTAGATGAATATTACAAAATAGATGTGGAAACGCAAACCTATGAAGAATGGATTTTTATTTTAGAGAAAGTTAAAGGTTTTAAAGGGGTAATTTATGTTGAACCCAATTTTTCTTATAATCTTTTTTTACCTGAGAATATAATTACTAATGATACGGGAAATGAACCTGTCACTAATGATCCATTATCTGGGGAGCAATGGGCATTGAATAAACTGGATATTTTGGGGGTACATGAATTACTTGCAAACAAAAATTTATCGATTAAGAAAAAAGGTATTTTAGCTATTCTTGACACAGGAATAGATCAACAACACGAAGATCTTTCTGATTATTATATTTCAGTTTCACCCGGTTCAGATTTAGATCCTAAAGGACATGGCACACATTGTGCAGGTATCGCTTCCGCTGTAACAGGTAATAACAAGGGTATCGCTTCTCTGAATTTTGGTAATGGACTGTTTAGTGTAACAAGTATTAGAGTTTTAAATGCCGCTGGTTATGGTACCAAAGAATCTATCGTAGATGGTATAATTGAAGCAGTCGATAAAGGAGTTTCAGTCATTTCTCTTTCTTTGGGAGGGCCTG
>Ga0214921_10011636_pt1 | contig 10656 bp, 11 predicted proteins | sample LL1505_MetaG_FD_177992 | JGI IMG/M metagenome (GOLD analysis project Ga0214921, IMG submission 177992) | Freshwater microbial communities from Lake Lanier, Atlanta, Georgia, United States - LL-1505 | ecosystem: Environmental > Aquatic > Freshwater > Lake | place: USA: Georgia | collected...
CAACAGAGTGAAACTAAGACTTATCCACAGGCTAATGGCAGGGCCTTAAACTGCAAAGAGTGGGGTCAGGTTTGAATGGAAAACTGGGGTCAAGATTGGATGGAAATCAACACTCAGATAGCTCGTCAGACAACGAATTCGCTCAGCAAGCGACATCGTCACTGCTCGAGCGAGTCTCGCAAAGCGCAAACCTGACCGTCGAAGCAGATGACAAAGCAGTCGTTGATGTAGAAAGCGATCAGCCCTATGACATTGTCATCAAGTTCAATTTGCGCCCCTCTGATATCGCGATATCTGCAATCGTCGATGCATTGCTAAGTGTCTTCAGAAAACACAATGTTGATGCAGAAGTGGTGAGTGCGAAAGAGCAAGCTGTCTAACTGCAATCAGAAAGAGCAGCGAGTGCTGCTCTTTCACCGAAACCCTCAAAAAAAATATGATCATCTCAACAATAAAGAACTACTCACCACAAAGCATTCACGAAATCGTCTATCCAAATAATGAAGTCAAAGAAATGGTGTTCGCATACGCAAGTGGAGTACCTGAAGCGCCATTGCTTTTGCATGGCACTAGCGGCACTGGTAAGTCACTGATTCAACGGCTACTGCCCAACGCCATAGAAAAGAAAGAAGCGCATTTTCAGAAAGTCAGGTCTAGCGATCTAAAGAACGCTTCTGACATTCACGACTTGTATGGGAGGAACAAGATGTTCAACAAGAACTTCACTGCAAATGATCAAAGATTCAACTACATCATCATCGAAGAATTCTTGATGACCAAAGCTGCCATGTCAGACGCTATGAAGATTGAACTTGACGAGACACTTGGCACAGACTTGACGATATTGAGTACGAATCGTCTTGACAAAGTCGATGTTGGCATTGAAAGCAGATGCGTCCCTCTACATGTACCACCATGCACACCTCAGATTTTCCTGCCCTACGCCAAGAAAATCCTTGACTCTGTCGCAGTGGAATACGATGACGATGTTTTGTTTGATGGACTCAACAAAGTCTACAAAATATCTCAGGACAACAGAAAATACTATCAGTGGTTGGATCGAGTGATTCGCGCCACATGAACTAAATTGATTTAATTCGACTGCTGGCCAGTGACTGCGTTATACCGCGGATTTAAAGATATGCCCTCTCTCCTTTTTCTCTTTAACTTATCAATGAATCGTTCATTGTAATATTTTCTTCTCGTACGCTCGTGAAGATCTGTGCGCCAAGCAACCTCTGAAACAATTTCTGAACTCGCAACTGTTTGAAGTATTGAATCAACATCAACCTGACTCTTAGACAACCATCCAGAAAATTCACTTTTTAAAGTTTGATCTTTTTTTAGATATCTAAATTGATGTACTACAACCAAGTCTCCGTTTGCATCGTGCACTGTTTCTATGCGACTTTCTTCGTGATCATATTTAAATGAAAATCCTTCGAACTTACCTTGATTATTAAAAGTATATTTGACTTCATATTTCTCAGATTTTTCATTAGGTTTAGAGTCTTCAAATTTCTCACTTTTTGCGACCAAATTGATAAAAGATCCAACTAACACAAGTAAAATAATGTTTGAGATGAAACTCCAGCCACGCGAATCATAGAAATACCCAATCAATGCCAAAATCAAACAAAGACTAAAAGCAGATTTAATTAATTTATAGTTCATATGCCTGGAGAGATATATTTGGGCGTGGCTTTCATCTGAATTGCTCAGGTTGTACGTGACTCAAGTCGTAAACCCACGAATGTCTTGCACTCTGAGGTTGTTTGGCACATGATCAAGCGTCCAATCAACGATGTTGTAGACCAACAATAAAACTAACAGCCACACAGCAAGCATCTTGAAGAAAGATGCTTTATCGTGTGTGACGACACTGACGCTCTTGCGATAGAACAGTGCAATCATGATGACTGCCACCACGCCCCACAATACATCAGTTGATGACATTGTTCAGTCGCAGTTCTTGAAGTTTCTTGCTTGACACTCTCTCGCTAGTTTTTGTGCTTCTGCGATTTGCTGTGAGTTCATTTTTTTTTCCAAGCGATCGCGTCTTTGTGTAGCAATGATGTCAAACCCGCTTACGGACGCCAAATTGAACCACATATGAGCACGCAAGTAGTCTTGCTTAACGCCCCTTCCTTCGCCATATATATCACCCAGATACCATTTCGCCAATGTGATTCCCTGCGCCGCCGCTAACTTGTACAAACGAACTGCTTCAGGATAATTTTGCTCTACCCCTTCACCATTGCTGAATAAAAGAGCAAGATAGTATTGCCCAGATGCGTCCCCTTGTTCCGCTGCCAATTTAATCCAACGCACTGCCTCAGCATAATCTTGAACAACGCCCTGTGCTTGGCGATACATCAGCCCCAGTTTCCATTGTGCAGTTGCATCGCCTTGTTCGGCTGCCAACTTGTACCAACGTACTGCTTCCGCATAATCCTGCTTAACTCCAAATCCTCTGTTATAGATATTCCCTACCTGCGTTTGTGCATGAATATCCTTTAGGGAAGCAGCGCTCCGATACTTTTTTAATGCTGTCACATAGTCTTGATTTTCAAATGCAGCATCACCATCCTCCACATCACCAGCCCACACTGCACCAACGCACAGTGTGAGCGAAATGAATAGAACAAAGAAGCGTTTAAGCATCACACGCAACTGAGCAATCAGTCCTTCTTCATCGGTGGGCGACCACGGCGCTTACCACTCGCTGTAGTGCTAGCAGCATTCTTCACACTAGTCCCATGCTGCTTGCGTGGCTTGAACGCTGTCTTGACTTCAGTCAATGTGATCTCATAACGCTTGATCAAGTCTCTGACGATTGCGATCTGATCTTTCTTTCCCTTAGTCTTTTCCTCAGCGATTGCTTTTTCAATCGCTGCTTGTTGTGCTTGTAGTTCTTCAAGTTTGCTCATGGTTTTCACTTTCGTGGCTAGTTAAATGGAAAATAAATTTTAGTCTTGATTCTGAGCAGTGAAGCACCACACCAATGCAATGATCCACCCAAAAAATGTCCATCCCAAGAATAAATTCAGAATGAAGATTGGTAACGCATTACGATGACTTCTTGCGACAGCGATCATTGTGGGTAAAAAATATAGTACGAAACTTACGATCAATATCCATATCGCAAGTACAGCTATCCATTCCAAGCCATTCTCTAATTTCTTCAGTTGATTTTTATAATTATTTTCGAAAATAAATGTTAAATTTTAACAAGTAGCGATACTAGTCACTGAAACATTTTCCTATTAGCGTCAAATATTTTTTCGTCTAAAGAGTTACATACTCCAACGTCTGTCGCCAATATTTCAGTGTTGAGGCTAAATGGTATGGGTTGATTGTTTCTCAATGATATTATATAAAAATCATAGATTTCTTCGTTCATACGGAGTATTGATTTCGTGAAAGCATCTCTGTCAGATTGCTTTTTATCTTTGACCAATAACGCTGAAAATCCTGCAGAAACTTTTCTATAAGTATCTACCCTATTTCTGAGTCCTTCTGCCTTCATATTAGTGAAAGATTCTAAAATACTTCTATTTACCTCATACGCCACACTGCACCTCAGTGTAAGCGTGACTGTATCGTCGACACTCAGCGTTGAAAATTGTTTATCTTTCATCCAAGTGGTGAGCGGTAAGAAATACGCTGCATTTGACAGATTTTGATAAGAGATAGCAGCGAAAATAAAAAATAATCGTATTTTTAACATAGTTATTTTAATTCGCAATTACCCATGAAATAAGGGCCTATCTCGCTCTTAATGAATATCCCGATTGTCGTTATATTATTAGTTTGCAGAAGGAAGGAGGTTTTGTCATTAGCTCGTGTGTAGATCGTCACACCCAAATCATTGCCTAAGTCAATATGCCGATATGTTGTATATTGAATGTTATCAGCGATAGTGCCTATATATAGTGATTTATCGTTAAATCTAATGGGGATCACGTCGCTTGACGCTCGTGATTTAGCTGAAAGCCAAGTACGAAAGTCAAGCGACTCGACTGTTCGGTCCAATAAGCACAAACCCAACTTATCGACCTCCTGAGCGTAACCGCTGTTTCCCAAAAAAAGAACTGATAATATTATGGCAATGAAAGTTTTACATTTTTTGAAATTAAACATTAATTTAAGCCTACATCAAAATATTTTCTTAATAGTGATCTCTATATTTAAAGGACAGTAGGAGCACCTGACATAATATGCATTATTTGCAAGAAATTACCGAGACAATCAGCACAGTCGCACGAAAACTCGCACCATGACTATTGTTCCAAATTGAACAAGTGTCAATCAGCGTTAGTCACTACCTCAGACGCAATCTACTCGTCTTCCTTGACAACTTTCTTCTTGCTTTTTGTGGCAGCTTTCTTCTCTTTCTTCGCCGCGACCTTCTTCGACTCGTACATCTCATCGATCACGCCCCCAGCGTCAATCAACTGCCTAGTCTCAGCGCCCCGCAACTGATTGATCGCTTGAATCACCTTCAAGTGACTGTAGTGACGCTCGATCATCAACACGCTCGTGCCCATCTGCTTCGCTAGTGTGTGTATCGGCACTTGGTCGTGCGTCAGTGCGAAGGTGGCGTAGGTGTGTCGCAAGCTGTAGAACACACGATGCTGATTGGTGCGTGGATCGATCAGTAGTGAATGGTCACTCAGAAAGTTCTCGAACATCTTCTGAAAGCTACTGAAGACGACATTTTTGTCACTGCGTATGAAAACCCGATCTTTATTGTTGCTCTTAGCAATGTCTTGCAATGGTGTCAGTATAGGTTGCTTTGTGTCTGGATATTGGCGAGCTGCAATACTTCGCAGTACATCGACTGTGCGTCCCATGCCGACGATGTCACGAGTGCCAGTCTTTCCCTTCACAGTCATCGTGACTGAACGCCTGAGATCGTGCTGTGTTGGCACTTCTTGAAACTGGTCTGGCTTCTTGCTTAGTTCTTTGACAACTGGATCGACTTTATTCTCTGTGATCTTGTTCCACCTCAACTCGAGAAGCTCGATGCCTGGTCTCGCACCTGTGTCCAGTAGCATCAAGACATAGTCACGCATGATGGTGCGAGTCTCTCGAGAGATGTCAGTGCGTGCGCGCTCAATCCATGCATCGAACGACCCTATCATCGCTTTCACTTCTTCGAGCGTGAACGCTGGGCGTCGTTGTGACTCTTTGCCCTCTGACTCGAGTTTGGGACGATTTGATTCAGTCAAGAACCCACGCATGACTGCTTCGTCAAAGACACGACTCAATGCTGCGTTGTGCGTGAGCAGTGTGCTGCGAGTCGGCTGCTTGTTCATCTTGACGATGCGCTCAGCAGCGAGTTCGTCCAGCGCAGTCACATCGATGCTGGTGATGTAGCGTTTGCCGAGCGAAGGGATTAGGTACTCTTTGATGACCCGTATGTAGTCTTTGAACGAGACTTTGCCCTTCCCACTCGCTAGCTCCTGCTCCATGCGTTCGATCGCAAGATTTGCGACATCACGAAAGCGGCGTGTGACGACTGGCAGGTTTTGCTCTTTGCGTATCTCAGCAGCGACTAGCAACTTGTGTGCTGCTGCTTTCGCTTTTTTGAGATCAGTCTCTTTTGTCGTGGCTCGCTGCCACTTGTCATCGCACTTGAAACGGCACTGCCAAGCACCACTGCGATCACGGCGATAGATGATCAGCTTCTTGGGGAGAATGACATGTGTGGTCTCAATCTGTGTGGGCATGAAAGCAATGTAGTGCCGTGCTCCACCTGTGTCAACGAATTAAATGTGCAAGCTCCAGAATGAGAAAAAGCGACCGTCTTTTGAACAGTCGCTTTCAACAAGTGGTAGGGCGTGAGTGACTTGAACACTCGACCAAAGGATTCTGGTTTGTGTAGCTTTCGCTACTCCCTGGACTATGCCTTCACCATTGCTTGCGCTTTAGGTGGGCGCCGTCTAGTCTCTACACCTTCAAAGTGAATGATCACTGAGCTTGGCTCGGCGTTGGCATATCTTGCGACTTAGCTTTCACCGAATTTGACGCCATTCACACGAGCAGTTTCCCAATCTCGGTGCACAATTTTTATGAGTCCTCTGCTCTAACCAACTGAGCTAACGCCCCACACAAATCGATTGTAGCTGCATGGTTTTTTGCGACTTTCAATTTGGAAAGTGTGCAAGCGGTGTGCAAGCAAATCTGATGGCTAAAAAGTGAAGAAGATCGTTGATTTTATTCACTATTTTGTCTACAGGTGGGGCGGGTCAAAGGATTATGAGTCCTCTGCTCTAACCAACTGAGCTAACGCCCCACACCGATTTCATTGTAGCCAAAGCACCGCCTCTTCCTGATCAGAAGCGCGCACCCTTGTCATCGTTTCGGCAACATCCCTTCACGAGCGAGCTTGATAGGGAACTGGGACCGCAATTGGGCATCCATTTCCGGAGAAATGTGTGAGGGGAAATGGCCGTCCAAGATGGCCTGCAATTTCTTCGATGCAGTCTCGACAATCGTGGGACGGCCAGCCTCGGTCCACTGATTGGGACTGGCGCGGTTGGCCACCTGCGGATACAGATAGTCCTTTTGCATCAGCTGCAGCGTTTGTGGCGCGCCCAGGTAGTGGCCAGGGCCATTCAGGCAGACATCGCGGATGGTGTCCAAAGACAAGGTCTCATCATTGACTTCGATGCCGCGGATAGTGCGTTGCACCGCGCCGATGATGTCGTTGTCGATTAGCAAACTCTCCAGCGAAAAGCCCAACAGGCTGGCCAGCATGCCTGCGGATTCATAGATCAGGTTCGCACCGGCATTGCCCACCAGCGCGTGGTTGTAGGCCTTCTCAAAGCCTGCTTGCGCATCTGGCAGCTTGGAGTCGCACATGCCTGACGCAGTAGCGCCTGTGAGGTCGTAGTAGCGCGCCATTTGGGCACTGGCCGCCGACAACAGCGCCTGCTCAGGGCTGCCGCCCGACATCGCGCCCGTCCGCAAATCCGAGACGAAGCACCAAGTGCCGAACATGGCCGGCGCTTTGGGTTTGACCGCGTTGACGTACACCAAGCCTGCCAGGCATTCAGCTGTTTCTTGCACCAGCGCAGTAGCCAGCGAGGCCGGCGCGGTGGCACCCGCCTGACCAGCGGACAAGAGCAGCACCGGCATACCGCCGCGCACAGCGACTTCCAGGCATTTGCACGCGTCGTAGGCGAACTTCATGGGGGGCACAACGAAGCAGTTCGATTGGCTCACGAAGGGGCGCGCACGCCACTTGTCTTCGCCTCCGGCAATGATGTGCAGCATCTTGAGCGTCTCTTCCAGATGCTCGGGCGAGACCCAGCTCGAACCTACGTGCTTAGTGGTTCCACTCACGCTGGCGTAGGTGGTGTTGAAGTCCATTTCGCGCGGCAAGTCAAGGTCGCGGCAGACCACCGAGCGCTGGAAAAAGTGGATGTGCTCCAGCGTATCGACCACGCGGGCGATGTTGTACAGGTCTTGGGTAGTGGAGTCACGGTAATCACCGGTGTAGGGATCCACCATGCTGACCGCTGCACCAGCCGTGCCGAAATACACCTTGCTGCCCCAAGGCTCCATATCGTGCTTGGGGTCTTGCCCGTGCAGCACGAAGTGGCGCGCCGCATTAGCAACCGTGTCTTCTATCAAAGCGCGGGGAAACAGCAGCCGGCCGGTATCGGTCAACTTGGCGCCCGCCTTGGTCATGAGTTCGATTCCGCTTTCCGGCGCGTCGGCCAAGCCGATGTTCTCCAGCGCGTCCAGCGCCGCGTTATGGATCTTGACCACGTCGGCATCAGTGAGCGCCTTGTAAGCACCCCCATTCATGCCGGGGCGCACAGGGCGCAGGCTGTCGGGCAGCGGCGCGGAGCGCGCGGCGCGGCGGGCATCACGGGCACCGCCGCGGGGATTGGATTTTTCAAGGATTGCGCTCATGGTGTTGCCTCTTTGGGGTGTGCCGGGAAAATCGGAATATCAGGCCCGCAGGCGCTGGTTTTTGGGGTCGTACAAGGGTTCGGCGTGCACTGTGGCGCTACGCATCTGCCCCAGCACATTGACCTGCAATTTGGTGCCGGGGACGGCTTTATCGGTCTTGACGTACGCCAGAGCCACGCTCTTGTTCAGGGTGTGACTCCAGACGCCCGAGGTAGTCAGTCCGACGTTGGTTTCGCCATCAAAGACCTGCGCGCAATACGGTGCCTCGGCATCGCCGTCCTCATCAAAAATCAGCGGCACGAAGCGCTGCGCCGCACCGCGCGCATGTTCCGCGGCCAAGGCGGCTTTGCCCACGAAATCGGGCTTGGTGACGTCCACAAACCGATCCAGCGAAGCCTCCAGCGGCGTGTAGCCGCTTTCCAGATCGCTCTTCCAGCCGCGGTAGCACTTGTCCACCCGCAAACTGTCCATGGCGTACAGGCCAAAGTCGCGGATGTCATAGGCCACACCCGCAGCCCAGATAGCCGCGTACAGCGAAGGCAGCTGCGCAACTGGCGCGTGCAACTCCCAGCCCAGTTCGCCCACGTAATTGACCCGCATAGCCAGGCAGCGACCGCTCACGGTCTCGATGTACTGGGCGGTCAGCCACGGGAAACCGGCGTTCGACAAATCGGCTTTTGTGACCTGCGCCAGCACGTCTCGGGCACGCGGGCCGACGATGATCAGAGTGCCGAAATCTGCGGTCACATCTTTCACGGTAATTACGCTGTCGGCGGCCAGCCCCTTGCGCAGCAAATCCATGTCGTGGGTGGCAGCAATGGCCGCACTGATGATGTAGAAGTGGTCTTCACCCAGGCGCGTGATGGTGAACTCGCTCCACAACTTGCCGTCGTCAGTCAACGCGTAGGCCAGCGACACGCGGCCCTGGCTGGGCAGCTTGGAGCAGGACAAATAGTCCAGGTGCTTGGACGCGCCCGGGCCCTTCAGTTCGTATTTGGTGAAGCCGGGCAAGTCCAAAATGCCCACGCGCTCGCGCACCGCCCTCACCTCTTCAGCCACCGCGCCATGCCATACGTTTTCGCGCCGGAAAGAATGGGTATCGGGCGGGACATCACCCTTCAGGTCCAGATACACCGCCCGCTCCCAACCGCCGCGCGCACCAAAACGCGCACCCTTGGCCTTGAGGGTTTCATACAACGGCGACGTGCGCAACGGCCGTCCAGCCGGACGCTCTTCGTAGGGAAAAGACGATGCATATTCGTTTTGGTACACCTCAATGGCCTTGGCCACGGTGTATTCGGTGGTGGCGTAATCGCCATAACGGCGCCGGTCCAGCGACCACAAATCCCATTCGGTTTTGCCATGCACCACCCACTCCGCCAGCGCTTTGCCGGCACCGCCGCCTTGCGTGATGCCAAAGCTGAACGTGTTGCAGTGGAAGAAGTTGCGCAAGCCCGGCTCCGGCCCGATGTAGGGGTTGCCGTCGGGCGAATACGGAATAGGCCCGTTCACGCCCCGCTTGATGCCCGCACGCGAGAGCGCAGGCACGCGTGCCATTGCGTCTTCGATGTATTTTTCCAGGCGCTCGAAATCGTCGTTCCAAAGCTGGTTGGCGAAGTCGTCCGGCATGCCGTCCAACCACATGGGCGTGGCTTTCCACTCGTAAGGGCCGAGGATGAAGCCTTCGCGTTCCTGGCGCAGGTAATACGAGGTGTCCGGGTCGCGCAAGAGTGGCAAGCGCGCGTCGCCACGGGACATGAGCTCAGGCACATCTTCGGTCACCAGGTACTGGTGCGACATCACCACGGTCGGCAAATGACGGCCCACCATGGCCATAACCTCGCCGGCGCGAAAGCCCGCGGCGTTCACGATGATTTCAGCAGTGATCTCGCCCTTGTCCGTGGTCACCAGCCACTCGCCATTGGGCTTTTGCGCCAACGCGGTCACCCGGGTGTGGCGGCGAATCGTGCCGCCCAGCAGCCTCGCCTCGCGCGCAAGGGCTTGGGTGAGTTGCGAGGGGTCAATATCGCCGTCCAGCGGATCCCACAGAGCGCCCTGCAAATCATGGGTTTCGATCAGGGGGTAGCGGTCTTTCAGATCCGAGGGCGACAAAATTTCATATTCCAGGCCGTTGGCCTTGGCCATGCTTTTGACATGGTGGAACTCGTCCATGCGGTTGCGGCCGTGCGCCAGGCGCACCGAGCCCGTCAGGTGGTAGTTGATCGGGTTTTCAGCAGACGCAGCCAGCTTGCGGTACAGCGCGGCTGAATACTTTTGCAGCTTGAGGATGCTCCAGCTCGCCGAGAAGGTGGGCAAATTCCCGGCGGCGTGCCAGGTCGAGCCGGAAGTGAGCTCGTCGCGCTCAAGTAGCAAGGCGTCCTTGATCCCCAAAGCGGCCAGGTGGTAGAGGCAACTGCACCCCACGACACCACCACCAATCACGACAACCCGCGCATGTTCTGTCATGTTCCGAAACTCCGTAGACTGTTTCACACCAAGGACACAGGGAGCAACTGCTGTTTAAGATGCCGCTTAACCTGCCGGTTTGCTCCTAATTTTTTGGATTGTAGGCAGGAAATTAAAAAAATGTCTGATTTTTTTACACTAGAATAATTTTCGAAGATTTTTTTACTTTGGGGGTCGTATGGATCTACCTCAACGGGCCAGCGTGGTCATTGTGGGCGGCGGCATTGTCGGATGCAGCTTGGCGTATCACCTCACCCTGCG
>Ga0214921_10011637_pt1 | contig 10655 bp, 10 predicted proteins | sample LL1505_MetaG_FD_177992 | JGI IMG/M metagenome (GOLD analysis project Ga0214921, IMG submission 177992) | Freshwater microbial communities from Lake Lanier, Atlanta, Georgia, United States - LL-1505 | ecosystem: Environmental > Aquatic > Freshwater > Lake | place: USA: Georgia | collected...
AGCTCTTACCAAACTGACTGTGGAAACAAGAACCGCATCAATCGAACGAGACTTCGCAACCGCATCAAAACTGGTTGGGTCCAATGAGCTTAGTTTCAACTCGCGAACAACGGTATCGATCTGCCGACGACTAATGACTTTGAGTCGTAACTCGCTTGCTTTCCGGCTGAGTGCTTGTTCAACTTGATCGGAAACAGAGTTGACAAGCGAGGGCGAGAGATTCTCTCCAACGATTTCGGGTGGCCAGATTGCAACGGATGCAATGCCCTGCGGTAACGCGAGCGCTTGCCTTGCGGCCGCAGGAAGAGTTTGCGACCAAGCGGTCGAGGCCAAAAATAGAGAAAAGCCGATAACTGGGAAGCGAATACGGAAAGTCATGAGGTCACCTCGAGAGAAATCGCTGCTAATTTAGTTATGGAGACACCTAACTTTAGCGCTTACAAATTAATCCCGAGGGATCGATTCAGTGAGTTTTCTCCCAATTAGGCCCTATGAATCTTCAGAATCGTCGACAGCACTGGGGATTTCAGGCTTCTCGCCGGCGAATGCGTAGTTCTCGTAGCCACTAATTCGTTCGAGGTGCTTGTTGTTGATTTCCCATTGGGCACTTGCCTGCCGCAGCCCGCCGGAAAGTTGGATGATCTGAGCAAGGTCTGCGATGGCTGATACCACTTTGATCGTGGCGAGTGTTTGCTCCAGCCCTTTCTTTTCTTTGCTAGCCTTCTTTGCTGCTTTGGCAGATTTGATCGCATCTAGCGTTTTAAGGCTAACGGAAGCCATCCCAAGAGCGAACTCACGATTAGCGGCTTGCATTTGAGCTCGAGCAAATTGCATCTCGCGCTTTTTGGAACCATCGGAGTCATTCTGGAGTCTCTGGAGATACAAGCTCTTCTGCTCCTCTGTCGGTGCCAAAGAGACCATCAGAGCACCGACGGAGCTCGGTCCATAGACCCCGTTTTCGAGCTTTTCCCTCGTCTGCTTGGCCTGGGCTTCGCGGTCAAGGTCGCCGAGTGCGCGATACTGATGTTCCAATGCCAAAACCATCTTTCTAGACATATTGCAGAAGAATGCAGCTGGCTGAGCCACGAAGTCGCTAAGCTTTCTCAAACCGGTCGCATCTACTTTTCCGCGACATATGCTTGATTGCAGATTTCGCTCTGCTTGGTCTGCTTTTGCCTTCGCCTGGACAGCACTCGCTTCCTCCGGAGATAGAGGCTTGGCTGAACTAGCGCCACCCCTCGGCATGGTGGAGCAGCCAGCCATTAGGGCTAGCAGGGAAATAGCGGCGAAACGCTTGAAAAAAAGATGAATAGTCATTGCATGTACCTACTTAAAATGGGGGACCTATCTAAGACCTTTTTCGTTCATGATGTCGGTAATGATTCGTGCGGCCGCTGTCGCAGAGAGCTGGAGCCCGTCCCGGGACGCTGTGATTGAATCTGGCCCACGCCCCGTGAATTGATAGGGACCCGCACTTGCGATGGTCTGCGGAATTCCTCGGCTAATGTTTGTGACCCGAACGCGTATGTTGTAGACGATCGTCTGCATTCCGCGATCACGCAACGGGGCCTGGGCTTCGGCTTCCGCAACCGCAAAGTATTTGAAATTAATCCCATTATTGGGGTCTAAACCGCATGCCTTTGTAAATCGAGCCATCTCAGCGAAGTTGTTTACCGTCCCGCTCTGTCGATAAGAGGCCAGTGCCTCGTCATGTATGCTCATCCCGTTACAAGTGCTGGCAATATCCTCAAAACTCATCGACTCAAATCCGGCTTGAACGAGAACTTCATTGAGTTTTGCGGCGACATCGCTCCCACCCGCTAGATCACCGCCAAATTTCGCGACGTCTCTTACGGCCTTATTGCTGTCCGATCCATCATATGGCGTGTTTGTTGTGGCGTTTCGTTGTAGGAAAAGAAACGCGAATCCACTGCCGCTGCCGCTTTGCTGTTTGCCCGCTGGGCTAACATTCCCGAGATATGCATTGACTTTCTGGTCATTGACATTCGCAATCAAAAAGACGGTGAGTGTTTTGTTATCTTTGTTGAGATTCTCTGAAATGTAATTGACTGATGAGAAGAAATCACAATCGCTGGTATTTAAAACGCAACGCGCAATTTTCGCGTCAATTTCAGCCTTATTTCTTTCGATTGTGTTTAGCCTCGCCTGCGAAGAGGTTCGAGGGTCGTTGATGTAGTTCCTCCACGCATCGTTTAGGGCGGCTCTTCGAGCATCAAGTCGCTCTTGGTCTGTGACGGGAGAAAAAACTCCGCCTCGAATTGGAATAGTCGCCCTCCCGTCCTTCTCAATTGCTACCGCCTCGGGTCCATAACCTGAGAGAGCGATGAAAAAAGAGGCGGCCAAACTGGCTCGCTGAGCCGTATGAGCGAAAGCGTTTTTTTTCATATTTAGACTCAGTTGAGCTCCCGTGAAAGCTTTACAAGACCCTCAAAAGCGGCACCTGGTTCTGAGCCCACGGTGCGCTCAGTGATCCAGACCTTGTTTGGGCGAGAAAACTGCTTGGAGATTTCCAATGACAGGTTCCTAAGTAAATTTAGGTGCTTTAATTCATCCAACTCAAGTTCATTTCCTGTGGTGATCCGCCGAGGTGGACTGGAAGAAAACAGATTGACATTGCTGAAGTGACTTTCACCCCCCGCTCCGGAGCTTTTCTGATGGTTGAGCGTCAACATAGAGAACAACGTCTCATACTTGTAGCCTAACTCGTCGGACTTAACCTTTTTCGAGAATGGTTGAACTACGACGTCAATAAAGTCAGTCGCGATCGGTAGCTCAATCGTTCTCGCTTTTTGCAGATCCTGAAACCTCAACTCGATCTGTCGTCCGTTCGCAAGTGCCGGGGGAATGATCGGCTTTCCAAATTCCTCAGAGAGCGCTGCAGCGAGGGACTCAGCGATGAAGTCGCGCAGCATCGCTCTCTTGCTTGACTCCCCTTTGAACACCGCCCCATTGAGTTTCACCGAACGAATCGCGAGCCTCTTTAAATCGCTTGGGCGAGTATTGATGATTTCTGATATCTCACTGAGGATCCGTTTCTCTATAGTTATCGCCTTAGGTTGAGCGCTGGCATAGAGCATCTCGGTGAGGAACTTCTTCTTTTCGGCGGGCTCTGATGGAAGTCCTGGCTGAGTGAAGCAGATTGGCTTTGCATTCAATAAAGAGAGCGTTTCTCCGCTCTTGTAGAGTAAGATGGTTGCGCAAAAAAGGTATAGAGACTCCTTTTCCCTGGCGGGGTCTGGTATCGGCCACTCGAGTCCGATTGATACCGCCAAATGAAGGGTGTTGCCCCTCTCATCGGATGCATTGTCAACAAAGCTGTACTTGGTGTCGACAAGTGATTTTATTTTGTCCGAGAAGCGGGTGCTGTAGCTGCCTCTCCCTTCGCCAGATTCAAGGATGATACACATGGGGTTTCTTTGCGTATCGCACCGTTCTGGTTGCCCAGGTTGCACGGGGTAAGCAAAGCCATCCCAGACGATTTCGACTAGATCCGCAGCCAAAGTCGGCGAGAGCCATGAAACAAACAATACCAAAAAGAAGAGCTTACGCACTGCTATTTGCTGACTTGTATCGCAGCGTTTCCAAAAAAGAAACCATACTCGCCCGCTTTATTTCTGAATAAAAACCAGCCGTCTCCCACCGATGCGATGTATGCGATGGTTTGCGTTCCTTCTTCGAATTGCTTAATTATTTTCGAACTTGGATCGTTCTTTATCCTCAACTTCGAGCTTCTCTGGAAGAGGTAGGGTTTGAATTCGTCGCTTTTCGGTTCATAACGAATCAATTCCTCAGCGCTTTTTCTCTCCGTTATGTTTGACTTGAGGTCTGGTAATGGTTTGGTGCTCGCGCAGGCGGCAAGGGAGAGGATCGCTGCCAGCAAGAGCGCGCGTGTTGGACTTTGCAGCATGGGTCAGGTCTCAGTTAGCGAAAAATTCTTTCAGTAGGGATTTTGGTTTGCGGAAGATCCGTTCCATCATTCCTGATCACAAATGTATTTCCGTCAAACGCAATGCTTGTGTTCTCGAGCCCTAAATCACTGATGACTACTTCGAGCCAGTCGCGGATTTTCTCTGGTCTAGCGGTTGTCTTTAAACCGAATTTTGTCAGTACGGTTGAAGAGCTCAAGGACGTTATGCCTATTGATCCAGGGAATTCTTTCTCCATGATCGTCCGAATACGGTTGGAGGCCTGGGAAATATTCTCTAGCCTTACGTTGTAAGTCATGATCCGGTTTGGATCTCCATTCTGCCGTTTTTGTTTAGTTATGGCGGCTAGCTTATTCCGTGCTTGGTCTGCAACGATGAGTGCCATGTCGCCCGCATGCGTTCTGAGTTCCATTGTGAAACATCTTGCATCGCATTTTGGCGCCATTGAGAAGGTTTTTGTTATCGGCCCAAAGTCTCCTAGTTCTCTCCTGGCATCAATATCGTAGATGAATCCGGAGACGTCCGCGTCAACGGTGGTTGCTATCGAGTCAGAGCGAATGTTGCACAGTATTTTATAAACAACAATAGCTTGAAGGTCGAATTCGGCTCTTCCGCTGTTTTTCGCCCTTGTCGCTAAGCTAATCAATTGTGTCTTGTCGAGGTTTCTGCTTAGATCGAATCTCAATTCGGCGCCAAGGCTTTCCCTTGGTGTGACGGTATATCCATATCGATTAAACTGTTCTCCAATTCTCGTAGCGATGTGGGCGCCTGCCTCGTTTCGATAGCTTACGCAGTTGGCACTGCCCTCGCTGTCCTCTTGCAGGATCATTATTCTGAGATCGGTCCCGTCGTTTGCATAGGCCATGGCGGCGACTATGATTGAGAAGACGCTAATGCCAATTTTGATGATTCGATTAAACATGGCCTGTAGGCTCGCAAATTGGGTGGCTCAAATCGTGTTTTTGGCTTTTTGGAACGGGTTTGAGTCTGCCGAGTAGACGTCTCCATGTCCACGCTGATTAGTCGCACACCGGTACGACCATCAATTGGGGATTTTCGTGATTTTGGAGTCGTTTGTCTATCCCGCCACCGCCTTAATCGCCAATCCCGCGACCGCACATCCGACGACCACTTGGATCACCGAGCGCTTTAATGTCAATAAAGCGATCGCAGCACCGACCGCGATCAGGGCGGCCGTCATGTCGACCTCGCCCCCGAGCCCTTGCGGCCACAGCACATGTTGGCCAAAGAAGATTGCAAGATTCAGGATTACCCCGACCACCGCTGCGGTAATCGCAGTCAGGGGGGCGGTTAAATTGAGATTCTCATGGGTCGATTCGATGAAGGGGCCACCGGCAAAAATGAACAGGAACGACGGCAGGAAAGTAAACCACGTAACCAGACACGCGGCGACAGCGCCCGCCAAAATCGGTGCGTCCGGCCCGAAGACCAGTTTGGTGTAACCGCCGGAAAATCCCGCAAACGCCACGATCATGATGAGGGGCCCGGGCGTGGTTTCTCCGAGGGCTAGCCCATCCATCATTTGGGTCGGGGTCACCCAGGCGTATTGATTAACCGCTCCTTGCACCACGTAAGGCAGAACCGCATAAGCGCCTCCGAAGGTCAGGAGTGCTGCTTTTGTGAAGAACCAAGCCATTTGCGTGAAGGTGTGCTCCCAGCCCCAGAATTTCGTTAGTAGCCCCATTGGCAACGCCCACAGGACGCCGCCCCAGGCCATCACTGTGAACAGCCGTGACCATCGGAACCGCGCGTGTTCGGGGGATGGCGTATCGTCGTCGATGAGCGCGGGTCCCCAGCGCTTGTTTGCGGCGCCATGGCCGCTAATGGTTTGGAAGACTTGTGGCTTGATCCGTCCCCCGATGAAACCGACGAGCGCCGCGACCGCGATGATCAGGGGGAACGGCGCATCCAACCAAAAGATCGCCACGAAGGCCTCGGCTGCGATGATCCAGAGCCATTTGTTCTTGAGGGCTCGGGTTCCGATTCGGTAGGCTGCTTGAATCACGATCGCGGCCACCGCGGGCTTGATGCCGTAGAAGAGGCCGGAGACGAATGTGGTCTCACCGAACACGAAATAAATCCAGGACAGACCGATCAAAATCGCCAGCGATGGCAGCACAAACAGGGTGCCGGCAACGACCCCTCCCCAGGTGCGATGCATCAGCCAACCCAGATAGGTCGCCAGTTGCTGGGCCTCTGGCCCGGGCAGGAGCATGCAATAGTTCAGTGCGTGCAGGAAACGTCGTTCAGAAATCCAGCGGCGGTTTTCGACGAGCTCCTGATGCAGGATGGCAATCTGCCCAGCGGGCCCGCCGAAACTGATGAAACCCAGTTTCAACCAGAATTTGAAGGCTTGCCAAAAGCTAACGGTTGCCGGGGCGACCATGGTTGGCTCGGTGGGGGCGTTCATGTGAAGGGTGGCGCTCTGAATCGAATCGGTAGCTTAAGGGAAACCCTGATCCAAGGAGGAAAGTCGTTGTCAAAATCGTATCCGGGTTGGGGGCCTCAGCGCATCGTCTGCCTCACCGAGGAAACCACAGAGTGGCTGTATCTGCTTGGTGAGGAGCGGCGTATCGTGGGAATTTCGGGCTACACGGTACGGCCCCGCCGGGCACGCCTTGAAAAGCCGAAGGTCAGCGCATTTTTGCGCGCGAAGATCGACCAGATCGTTGATCTCAAGCCCGATTGTGTATTCGGTTTTTCTGATCTGCAGGCCGACATTGCCCGCGATCTGATCCAACGCGGAATCCAGGTGACGGTGTTCAATCAGCGCAGTCTCGATGAGATTTTTTCGATGATGTTCCAGGTCGCTGCCATGGTGGGGGCGCACGAGCGTGGGCAGGACCTCATCGAGAAGATCCGCGCCGATCACCAGCAGATTCGCGAGGCCGCTGGGCGTCTCAGTCGCAAGCCGCGAATCTATTTCGAAGAATGGGACGATCCGTCAATCAGCGCGATCCGATGGGTGTCCGAACTGATCGAGCTCGCGGGCGGTCAGGACTGTTTTCCAGAGTTGGCGCTCGAGTCCCTCGGGAAGAATCGAATCATTGCCGACCCTAATCAGATCGTTCAGCGCAACCCAGACATCATCATCGGCTCATGGTGCGGCAAGAAATTTCGATCCGAGACCGTTGTCAACAGACCCGGCTGGGACCAGATCAATGCGGTGCGGACCAAGCAAGTGTTCGAGATCAAATCCCCGGATATTCTTCAGCCGGGCCCTGCGGCGCTGACGGATGGCGTGGCCCAGCTGCATCAGATCGTTGTTCGCTGGGCGAGTTCCCCCGGGATCGACCTCAAACCGGATCGAGCTGATCAGCGAGATGATTAAAGTCTCTGGCATGAAATGTGTTGGCGGCCGAAGGAGAGACGTCTTTAGGGTGCTGGGCCCCAAACTCAAGCGGGCGCTCGATGTAAGCCGTCTGCAGTCCACAGGCGTGCGCTGCGTCGAGATCGTCTTGGTGAGCCGCCACCAACATGACCTGATTCGGCGCCAGATCGAAAGTCCTCGCGACGCCGAGATAGGTGTCCGGATCAGGCTTGTAGGCCCGAAAAACTTCAGCGCTCAGGATGCAGTCCCAGGGCAGTCCCGCATGCTTGGCCATATTGGTCAGCAGGCCGATATTACCGTTCGAGAGCGTACAAATTGTGTAATGACGCTTGAGCCGTTGAAGCCCTTCAACGCTATCGGGCCACGGGGACAGCCGGTGCCACGCGCGGTTAAGGTGCTGGCGCGCCGCTGGATCCAGATGATCCATGCCAAATTTCGGAAGAATATCGTCCAGAATCAAGCGGTGAAGATCGTCGATCCGGGTCCATGGCATTTCGCCGTTTCTGACGCGTGCCATCGCAGGTTGATAGCCTGCCCGCCAGGCTCTTGCGAAGCTGTAGGCGTCGATTGACGGATATAGCGTCTCCAACTCCCGAACGAGACTGCTGTGCCAGTCGACCACAGTGCCAAAGACGTCAAATGCGATGACCTTTGCCGCCACGGGCGATTGATCATGTTGAGCAAGGGGTTTCATTTCAAAATTTTAAATAAATTGGTGTGTGGGTCGCGTGCATTCAAGAGTTGTAATTAAGCGGTGTTTGCTTGTAATGAAGCTCAATATAATGATGGACATCTGACGCACAGGGTGCAGACTTGTGCAGATAGCCCCATTTCGGGGTTCGGGGGGGCAATGAAATATTATCTTGAGCAAGCCAACCTTTCGATTTACGAGCGACGTCTGGATGCATTGGGTGCACTCCTGGACAGGGAGATCCATGCAATCCTCGTGCATGTGGCCCACGAGACGCCGATGGCAAAAGGTAGCGAGTCACAGTCGTTAATTCCAAAGAAAGTACTTGCCCGCCTCTCGAACAGCGTGCGCAAGAACGCGCGAGATCTTCTCGAGCTGTATTCCTACCGACTTCGCCTGCGCGCCCAAGCGACCGGCGTCGAGATTCCGGCGGATATGTTGGCCTATGCGCAGATGCTTGATCAGGCGCTCAAGGATGAGCAGACGTTGCACTGAACGGAATATGAAATGAAGTAGTCAACCGTTTGGGTAAACCGCACAGCGCTATGTCCAAACGAGAATGATTGCCATTTAGAATGTGAGCCTTCTGTTTTTGAGTGAGGCTCACCGATGAGAGTGTCTGCTCTGGCCGTTTCGCTGTTGTACACAATCGGTGCATTCCTAAGTGCCTGTAGCAAGCCCCCCGAAGCACCGGTAACCGCTGTTCGGTTGGGCCAAATGGCATTCAACGACCCTTCACTTTCTGCGTCTGGCGCACAGTCCTGCGCGAGTTGCCATGCCGCCGTGACCGGACATGCGGCACCCAACGATTTGGCCGCACAGATGGGCGGGGCCGACCTCAAGGTTCAGGGCTTACGGGCTTCGCAGTCGGTGCGTTACCTGGCCACCAATACCGCTTTTCACTTTGACGATGAGGGCACGCCGACCGGCGGATTTTTCTGGGACGGGCGCGCCGATTCACTCAACGCTCAGGCCGCTGGTCCGCTGCTCGGAGCGCGCGAGCTGGCCAACAAGGATAAGGCGGCGGTTGTTCAGCGGATCGCCGCGGCCAGTTGGGCCGCAGATTTTAAGCGCCTCTATGGCGCCGATGTGTTTAAGGACGTGGATGGCGCGTTTGATAAGCTCGGCTTGGCCCTGAAGGCGTTTCAAAGTCAAGGCCTGGAGTTCAATGCTTTCACGAGCAAATACGATGAAGTGTTGCGAGGTAAAGCCACGCTGAGCGCCGAGGAAGCACGGGGACTCGAATGGTTCAACGACCCGCAAAAAGGCAACTGCGCGTCGTGCCATCCTTCTAATAAAGCGCAGGATGGTAGCCATCCGCTTTTTACGGATTTCACGTACGACAACCTCGGTGTGCCCCGCAACCCCGAGATTCTCGCGAATGCGGACCCAACTTACTTTGACCTCGGGCTGTGCGCGCGAACCAATGCCAAGGGTCAGCAGGATCTTGCACACCGAACCGACCTATGTGGTGCCTTCAAGGTCCCAACATTGCGCAACGTCGACTTGCGTAGAGCCTATTTTCATAACGGCCGGTTCAAGTCTTTGCGTGAGGCCCTGGTCTTTTACGTTCAGCGCGACACCAATCCCGAGAAGTGGTATCCCAAGAATCGGAATGGCTCCGTTCGAAAATTCGATGATCTGCCGCAGCAATTTGTGGCCAACGTGAATACCACCGAGGCGCCGTACGACCGCAAGCGCGGTGATAAGCCTGCGCTGAATGATGCGGAGATTGACGACGTTCTGGCGTTCCTGAAAACTCTCACCGACGGTTGGGTTGCAGCGCCGGATTTGAAGAGTCCGGTGGTGTTGAAGTAGTCGTCCCTTAAAAATCCGGTCTGATCAATTCGGCGCCATTTCATGAACTGGTGCGGCGCTGATTCGTGAGAACGATTCAACCAAGTGTCTCCGGGTTGGCCAGACCAACTCCGGCGGCAACACCCAAAAAAAGGCCCCCCAGCCCCTACGGGCGATTGCCCGGAGCAGCCATCGTAGGTTGTCGCCCGCTGCGCACAGCACCGCATGCAAGCGGTCACCAATCTCGCTCTTCAGATGACAGCGATCCATTCGGTGATCGGCTTACAGGTGACCGATCACTGGCTCGATGGCGTTGGCTTCCGCTCGATCTCGCGCTGCAGGGGCCCGACGATGGTTTGCTGCAGCAGCACCTCCACGCCTTCCTCGCCCAGGGCCTTGCGCAGGTGCACGAGCTGGGACGGGTCGCAGGGCCAGCGGTGTTCGAAATAATCCATCCCCGAGAAGTACTGCCAAGTGGGCGTCTCGGCCCAGCGTTCGACGACGCCCTCGTCGCTCTCGTTAAAGGCGTGCTTGAGATACAGGAGCGAAATCATCAGACGCAGTGGCAGGCGCGGGCGCCCTGCGGGCGAAACACCGGCACCGACCAGCTTCGAGATGCCACCAAACAGATCCGCCTCATCAATGACCTTGCCCGCACGAACCTTCTTGGCAAAGAGGTGCGAGACGCTGGCTTCCAATTGCTGCCACGGCATGCGCGAGGACAACACGGCCAGCGGGTGGCGAAGATCAATCATCTGATCCAGGCGGCTGCGGAAGAAATCGGCCGTGTCGCTCATCAAATCTCTCTCCACAAAACTCCCAGCAAACGATGTGTTCCGGGCGACGAATTCCCCAATAGCGCCTCCAC
>Ga0214921_10011638_pt1 | contig 10654 bp, 9 predicted proteins | sample LL1505_MetaG_FD_177992 | JGI IMG/M metagenome (GOLD analysis project Ga0214921, IMG submission 177992) | Freshwater microbial communities from Lake Lanier, Atlanta, Georgia, United States - LL-1505 | ecosystem: Environmental > Aquatic > Freshwater > Lake | place: USA: Georgia | collected 2015-05-28
AATATCATTTACAAAAGATGTATTACCATATATAATACCATTAACTTGTATATTAACAATAGAAAATAATAATAAAGATTTCGTAAAGATGTTAAATGATATCAAAGAAAATAAAGAATTATTAGAAGTATTTGATGAACAATGTTTAATATGGTGGAATAAAAAAGGTTTAGTTAATTTCATTCAAGAAATTATAAATAAATATTTTGATAAGAATTCCAATACATATAATATCTCAATACAATTTAAGATGTCAATACAAAGTTTAATAGATAGACCAAAAGAATTATTAGAATTAATAAATGAATGTCTTAAACCAAAAACAATTGAAAAGAAAACATTTGGAGAAGTATTTACACCAATGGATTTTATTAATAATCAACAATTAAAAGATTTAGAATTACATTGGAAAAAGAAATATAATGAAAATATTTGGACAAATGAAAAATTAACATATTATGACCCTGCTACAGGAATGGGAAATTATCCAATAGCAATATATTATAAATTAATGGATGGATTAAAAGATAAAATACCAAATGAACTACAACGAAAGAAACATATAATTGAAAAAATGTTATATATGGGCGAATTAAATAAAAAAAATTGTTTTGTAGTTAAACAAATATTTAATTTGAATAATGAATATAAATTAAATTTATATGAAGGAAATACATTAGAAATTGATATTAAGAAAACATTTAATAAAAATAAATTTGATATTATAATAGGTAATCCTCCTTATAATGAAGAACTTATTACAAAAAAAGGGTCAGCACCACCATTATATAATAAATTTATAGAATATTATTTAAATAAGTGTAATTGTTTAACATTTATTGTTCCAAGTCGTTGGTTTGCTGGTGGTAAAGGATTAGATAAATTTAGAGAAATGATGTTAAAACGTAAAGACATTGTTTATATAATTCATTATGATGATGCTTGTAAAATTTTTGGAAATGGTGTAGAAATTAAGGGAGGGGTTAATTATTTTTTAATTGATAAATCATATGATGGATTATGTAATTACAATGGTTCAAATGTTCAATTAAATAAATTTGATGTTATGGTTGATAGTAAATATTATAGTATAATAGAAAAAATATCAAATTATAAATCATTATCTAATAATTTTATAGGTCAATCTTATTCAGGTATAAATTCTAATGATGAAAGATTAAATGATGAAAATACAAAAACATCATTATTATGTTATGTATCACAACAAAAAGGTTTTATTAAATATATTGAAAAAGATAAATTAGTTAAAGATAGAGATTTTAATAAATGGAAAGTTATTACAACTCGTTCAGCATTTGGAGCGAATAGTGGATTTGGTAATATGTTTATTGGAAAGCCTAACGAATTATGTAATCAAAGTTATATATTATTTGAAGTTAATAATGAAAAGGAAGCAAAATCATTACTATGTTATTTAAAGTGTAAATTACCTAATTTTATGCTATCATTAAGAAAATTATCACAAGATATTTCAGAAAGCACTTGTAAATGGATACCATTACCTATATTAGATAAAGATTGGACTGATGATGAAGTTTATAAATTTTTTAAACTTACATCAGATGAAATTAAATTAATTAAAGATACAAAAATATCAGGATATAAAGATATTATCAAAAAAGAAGATAAGACAATTACTGAAACAAAGATTAAAATTAAATCTAAAAAAACAATATCTAAAAATAAAACATTAGAGGTTTAATAATTTATTTATAATTTATATACTACATTATAATATTATATTATAGTATATAATGCCATCACATAAAAGTGAAGATTATAAAATTACTGCGGTTAAATATTTTTTAGTTGCTAATAAAACACAAGAACAAGTATGTCAAATTTTTAAATGTTCTGTTAGGTCATTAATGAGATGGATTGATAGATATGATAAAGAAAATAGTATAAAAAGACATAATAGAGAACCAATTGCTTATAAAGTCAGTCATTCAAATGTAAAATTTATAATAGAAGAAATTAAGAAAAATAAAACCATAACTATTGATGATTTATTATTACAGTTAAATAATAAATTTCCAGATTTAGATTTAAGTAAAATGCATGTTCATAGAATAATTAAAGATAATAACATTACATTAAAATTAACAAGATTAAGACATGAACCAAAATTAAGATTTGGTAAAGAAATAGATATAAATAAAAGGATTAAAGAATTTTATAATGAAGTTAAAAAATATAAATTAGAAGACATAATTTGTATTGATGAAACAAGTATTAACGCTTTACAATTAAGACATCATTGTTATAATACAATAGGTAAAAGATGTGTAATAAAAACATCATCACAAGAAGTATTCAAAAAATATACTGCGATTTTTGCTATTTCAGTAAATGGAGTAGTAGGATGGATATTATATGATAAAGGAGGTATAAATAGTGAAAGATTATATGAATTTTTAGAAAAATATATAACTAAAAAATATAAGAAGAAATTAATTATTTTAGATAATGCGAGTTCTCATAGAAATCAAATAATAAAAGAATTAATAAATAAGAAAAATACATTATTACATAGTGTTCCATATCAACATTATACGAATGCTATTGAAGGTTATTTTAATGTATTAAAGTCAAGATTACAAAAATTAAATGGATTATCACATGATAAAATTAAAGAAAATATAACAAAAGTAGTAAAAGATATATCACTAGAAATATATAAAAATTTATTTAAAGGTTCGTATAAAAGACCTGAAGTTTTTGTTAAAAAAGTATCAAAAAGAGTAAAAAAACTTAAAAATTATCTATAATTTAACATTAAAAATCGGCGTTTTAAATGTTAAAAGGTGTAAAAAATTTATAAATCTGAATTTGTATAAGAATATTTAGTTTTGAAATTAATATTTATAATATTTATAATATTATAATATAATAATGGTTCCACCTCCATCTCCATCCCCAGTTGCTTGTTTCCGAGAAGGAAGCAAAATACTGTGCTTAGTTAATAATAAAGAGGTTTATATTCCAATTGAAAATATTCGTAAAGGGACTTTAGTAAAAACAAGTAATAATAGTAATTATAAACCGGTTGAATTAATTGGTTATTCAATAATAGATAATAATTATCACCATCATGTCAATATTCCAGTTAGAAATGAAACCTATAATTTATTACCAGAGTCAGTCTTGTACATATGTAAAAAAGAAAATTATCCAGAATTAACCGAAGATTTAATAATAACCGAAAATCATTCCATCTTAGTAAAACAATTAACTGAATTACAAAAGGAAAAAACTTTGAAAAAATTAGGAAATATTTATACAACTGATAATAAATACAGATTATTAGCTTCAATTGACGAACGTGCCGAACCATGGAATGTATCCGGCAAACATACTATTTGGCATATAGCATTACAAAATAATAATATTTATGAAAATTATAGTATTTATGCTAATGGAGGATTATTAGTTGAAAGTATAAGTATACGATATTTACGGGAGAAAGCTAATATGACTTTAGTCTAAATTTAAAATGATATAAATAATATCATTTTAATTATTTCTTTAATAAACTCTTCACAATATTTGTAAATACATCTACTTGATTCGTAAATGCTAATAAAATTAAATCTAATAAGCTAGCAAATACCGTTAAGATTGTTTTAATAATATTAAATAAAATAGGTAGTTTTCCAGTAGATTTACTTTCGGGTCCAATTCGACGACCATCTGATCTATAACCTGTAATCTTTTCACTAGTATCCACAGCTTTTCCAATAGTATTATCAACTATATATGTATTAATACTAGTTATTAATAATAATATTGACATACCGATTAATTTAAAAATATTCTTATCTTCATATCTTAACGTTGCTTTTTTATCAAAAGGCTTAATTAAGAAATTAAATAATAAATTATAAAGAGGATCTAATAAACCAGGAGATTCATCTGGTCCTAATACTGACGTTAATTTTTTATCTACATTTTTAGCAGTTTCATCTATTGATTTATCGATTGATTTTGTTACTTTATCTAATTTATTTTCAACTCCTTTTATTAATCCATCATTAAAATTTTCTATAAAATTCATTCTTCTTGTATATTATTAATAGTCATATAAAATTTTTTCATATAATTAAATATTTTATCTCCAATCCAACTAAACAAATTTATTAATAATTCAAAGAAGACTCCGATACTATCCCCAGTAACTTTAAATATGGTGGAAAATTGATCTATAAAATAATGAACAACACCTGAAATACCGTCTGCTCCAAAACGAATAAAAATTATTATAAAATCGAATATAACTGTAAATATATTTTTGAGTAATTCAAATAGGGCTTCCATAGAAGTTGATATTAATTTTGTCATTATCATTAAAGTATCACCAATAAAACTTAATATCATTAATAAAAGGGGTACTAAGAAGTTAGCTAATATATTATAAATTGAATTAAATACTGCTGGAGAAATATAAAATAGGATTCCAATTATGATTACAATTAATACCCAACCTAAGACTAATCTTAGATTATCTCCTATTTTTGTAAAAATTGGGACATCTGCCATGTGTTCAATTAATGGTGAACTGTTAAAACCTTCTAAACTTTGTAAACTGTTAAAACCTTCTAATCCACCAATATTCTCTAACCCACTAATCGAGTTTGTAAATCCCTCCTTTTTTGAATTTTCTTCATCAATAATAGATTGAGGTTTAATTAATGGTTCTGCTCCAGATATTTTACATATTCTATAAGTATTTTCATCCGCAACACTCTTTGTATTCTGCATTATATAAGTAGTACAGTTTTTTTTTCTTATTAGGAATAATAAATACCGACAACATCCTTTTAAAGATTCAAGATCTTCAAATACTCCAAATTGTTTTAATTCAGCATCAGTATAGGGATCTTCCCTAATACCTGGTATTTCAGTACCATCTCCATATAAATTTAATTGTTTATCTTCAATCACTTTCACACACATATTTAAGAAAAATTTATACTCAGAAGAATTTGCGGACATATATTGTGGTAATATTTTGATAAATTTATCATTTCGAAACTGTTTACCAATAGCATTTAATATAAAATAATATATAATAGAATATAATCTTATTGATCCATTTAGATTTGGTCCTCCGCCATAACTTATAGTACCAGTTCTTTTATCTATTTCACCAAATTGATAAGTAACTGACTTCATTAATCCTCCAATTAAACTAAGATATTTTTTATCAATAGGACTTGCTACTAATTTTGTATTTTGATAATATTCTATTGTATTTGCTTGAGTCTCAATATTATTTTCTAAATCATTCTCCTTACCTTGTCTCGTTATATAAAAATCAACCAATTTATCAATAAACCCATTTGGTCCCTTAATTTGTTCATACATTTTTATTCTAGTAACTAAGTATGGTAATAAATTTGATAATGTAATTTTCCACGAATTTATTTTATCTGCTTCGTCACCATTTGATGGTACCTTATTAAAAATAGTAGAACTTATTAAAACCATTTCTGTTAGAGGCCCTTTTTGATTACCATTAATTCTTGGAATTAATAATATACTTTGTCTATCAATCCAATTCATTTCTGCGGTAGGTGCTGGTTTACTATCTCCACTTCCCATTATTATATTTTCCTATATTTTAGAAATACAAAAAATATTGTAGTTAATAATATTGCAATAAATATAATATATAAGAATTCTTCCTCGCTATACTTTTTAAAATCTAAATTGTCTGTAATAAACTGTTCTACATTATCAACCTTTGTTTCTTCGTCTGAATTTGATTCATCTATTGGTGTTTGATTATCACTATTTGTTTGATCACTTTCCTCTTCTGTACCACTACTTTCACCACTTTCATTACTTTCATCATTATTTTCATCATCACTTTTTTCATCATTACTTTCATCATTATCATCACTTCCCTTATTGTCACTGCCATCATTTATACCACTTTCAGTATCACCACCACTACTGTTTCTAGCATCATCTGAATCCATTTCTATACCTTCACTTTCTTTTTGAACTTCATTTTTTGTTTTAGGTGGATTTAGTATTGGAGCATTTGCTATTTTACATAATCGTCCAATTTCTGGTGTATACATACTCTCTAATTCATCTAATTGTAATAAATTTAATGGAGCACATTCATTAATCTTTACATTCCAAATATATAATTTTATTGCTCCTAAAAAACAACCTAAATCACTAAATAATTTAGACTTTACAACAATATCATTTGTAAATGTTATTTGGTTATATTTTATTTTTATACATATATTTAATACAGTAATTTTAAATAAAGGATCATCCGTTGGTGGTAATAACTTTTGTGAATCTAAAAAACTAATAATTCTTTTATCAAAATATGATATTACTTGAGAAACGTTATTACGATTCTCTTCTTCATAAAAGCAATTAATTACCTCTTTAATCAATAAAATTTTATTTTTTTCAGCTAATATTACAATCTGTCTTAACTTATTACTTGAAATTGGAGTTCTTTTTTTATAAAAATCTGTAACAATCGTGTATATTTCCTGTATAGCTTTTGTTTTTTTTGCTTCCTCGTTCATATTTAGGGGAGGCTTAGTATCTGTAGTATTTGTTTTTAATTTAGATCTTGCCTTTGCTTTTTGTAAATCCATTATAATATTGTACTATATAATATTATAAAATATTTAAAAATTATTCATTTTACTCACTCACTTGAATTTATTATACAATAAAAATATTATGAATACAAATATTGCGGTTGATATAATATATTGATAATCTTCATTGGTTAATTTATCACCTAATGAATTTATGAATGATTCCTTAATTTCATCTGCTGAACCCTCAGGGATAGTTACAGGAGTAGTTACAGGAGTAGTTGTTTGATCACTTGTATTTTGATCTGTTTGATTATCTTGACCTTCTTGACTATCTTGACCATCTTGATCATTTTCATCTTGACCATCTTGATTGGCAGCTTCATCGCCTGATTCAGAATTGATACTACTATCATTTTCTAGGTTTCCAGCTTCTGATTCAGGAGGTGGTTCATATTTGATTGGTACATTTGCTATTCTACAAATGCGTCCTAGTTCTGGATTATATTGAGTAGCTATTTGATCATCATCAAGTAGATTCATCTTAGCACATGTATTTAATTTCACATCCCAAATATATAATTTACAAGCAAATTTTAGACTTTCAAAGTCATCAAATAATTTTGTAACTGAAACTTCACCATCTTCAAACATTAAACTTTCCTTCTTAACCTTAATTGCTAAATTTAATAATTTTATTTTATAATATTTATTACCAATTGGTGGTAATAATTGCTTTGAATTAAAGAAATCGATTATTCGTTGTTGAATGTAAACAATTATATTTTCTACATATCTTTTATTATCATATAATACACTTAAGACTTTAACTGGTAATACAAGTTTTAAATTAATAGCATTTTTTGAGATCATTGTAATTTGCGCAACAGTAAGTGGTACTTGAGTAGAATCTGACTCAGTTATCATTTTATTTATTTTTTCAAGAGCTATTTTTTGTTTAGCATCTAATATAATATTTTTATTCATCTTATATAATAATAAATATAATTAATTATTATAAATTTTAAACTAATGTATACAATTAAAAATGAGCAACTCGAAATAGCAACCTACACGGTAAACCATCTTTAACGTAACCAACTAGTGGAGTATACCAACTTTAATGTATACCAACTTTAATGTATACCAACTTTAATGTATACCAACTTTAACGTAAACCAACTTTAATGTATACCAACTTTAACCAGAAGCAACTTCAACAACCTCTGGATAGAAAAACTCCTTTATACTACTAAATAATCCATCAATCAAAGCACTAAATTCATTGTAAAAATAATAAATAAATATAAAAATAATAGCTAGTACCAATATAGTTAAAAATATTATTAAATTTGGTTGATTTACAACCTTATTTACATTTGTAGCAGAATCAGTAAAATTCTTATTCATATCACTTAGACTATTACTTAATTTATTAATTGCTTTAAGATCACCAACATTTTTATATCTTGGATCAGGAGCATCTGGAAATGTAATTAGTCCCATTCCACCTAATATTCTAAAAGGTAATCCTAATATCATATCAAATAGTCCTAAGAAAAATCGTAAAATAACAACAATAAAATCTAAAATCTTTCCAATGAATCCAAAAATAGGTTTTAATGGAGCAACTATAATTGCTAAAGCATTTCCAATTGGTGTAAAAATTGGTTTTAGAATATTATCAGCTAAGAAATTAACTAAAGTTTTTGCTACAATTTTTAGAACACTTATTACTGGAGATAAGACTCCTTTAATAATTACTGCTAATACTTTTTTAATAGCTTTTATAATTAAATCAAAGAATGGTTCTATATTTGGTTTTGACATATATATATGTGAATATTAAATTTTTCTATTTAAAGATTATTTTAAAGTTTACTTTTAAAGTTTTTTAACCTAAGTTTTTAAAGTTTTTTAACCTAAGTTTTTAAAGTTTTTAAAGTTTTTTAACCTAAGTTTTTAAAGTTTTTTAACCTTATATCACAATTTTACCAAATATAAGATTTACACCCATTAGTAAAATTGCCATAGCTAATGACATAAATAATAAGAAAAATATTTTCTTTAATTGTTTTTTTTCTAATGAATATCTAATAAATTTAAATAAATTAGACAGCAAATCAGATACTCCGGTTAATACATTATCAGTTTTTACTAATACAGAATCCACTGTACTATCTACACTATTTAAAAAATTTATTGTTTTATTTACAACTAAATTATCAGCTGGTAATATGTTACTCATAACTTATCTAAGAAAAAATTATTGAAATAATTCCATTACTTTATTACTACTAAATAATAAAATGTAACCAATCGCTAACATTATAATTATTATTAGGAAAATTTGTAAATTTTCTTTTGTTGTAACTTCTTCAATAAGTTCAACAATCTTTTTGATACCAGCTATTAAATTCTCCAATATTTTACCAATCATACTCATTGCTTTTATTATTAACAATATCGTTTCTATTATTTTTGTGAAAAATGTTCTAATAGCAGCAATTATATTGTTTCTAAATTCTTCGTTAAAAATTAAATCTTTTATTCTAAATATATTAACTTCAGTGATAGCATCAAATAGTTCCATTATTATATGAGGCGGTTCATATTTAGCATTACAACTTACTTTAGCTCCAAAAACTTTAAATACATTACATAATGTACTCCATAATAATGCTCCAATAGAAAATGGCAATCCAACCATATTATCTATTAATAGTACAATTGGCTGAACAATATTATATAAACCTAGTAACGCTTGTCTAATTGGTCCCAAATATTCATCTATATTATTAATTGGCTTCTCTAATGTAGCACCAATTATTTTTACAACTGCCTCTATTGTTAATGTAAAAAAATCAATTGGTACTGCTATTATTAATGCTGCTAATTCATCACCCTCTTCTTGAACTGAACCAATTTGGTCAAGTGCTGCCTTACCAGCATTACTCATAGAAAATAAAGTATCCTCACCATCTTCATCAACATCTAAATCAGTAAGTTTTTCATCTAGACTTAATCCATCATTAGGTAGTAAGTCACTTGGTTTCTTCATTACATATATATCTCTATCAATAGCATCCAATGAAGGATCATCTATAAATGTTCCATTAATTAAATTATTAATATCATCATCTGATAATTCATCATCATCCTGTTCATCAACATTAACTAAATCATTTAGTTCTGCTTTTTCTGGATCACTATCAACATCTAATTCATCATCGTCTTGTTCATCATTATCTTCATTATCAGTTGTATCATTTGGAAGACTTTTACTTTGATTTATATTATCATCTGTTTCAGTATTTTGGTCATCAGTATTTTGGTCATCAGTATTTTCATTCTCTGTATTTGGATCATCTATTGGTGTATCATTATTATTATTATTATCTTCTGTAAATAATTCAATTTTACTCATATAATAACTGAATAAAATAAAAAAATTGATATTTACTTATTTTAGTAAAATATAAATGAATAAATATATATAAATAATAAATGGGAATAAAAAACCTAAGCTCATTAATAAAGGAATATGCTAGTAATAGTATAACCAAAAAACAATTTGGTGATTTTATTGGAAAAAAAATAGCAATCGATGCCAGTCTCCTGATTTATGCTTACGTAATAGCCGTTAGAAATTCATCAGAAGATTTAACAAATATTCATGGTGATATGACTAGTCATATTCATGCTGTGGTAAGTAAAACTCTATTATATTTGGATAATTCAATTACACCTATTTTTATTTTTGATGGAAAACCACCATCATTAAAAAGTAATGTAATTGATAAAAGAAAAGAAGATCGAAAAATAGCACAAAAAGCATTAGAAGAATTAAGTGATGGTGAAAAAAATGATGATACAAAAATAAGATTATTTAAAAAGAGTACAGTTATTACATGGAAGCAGATGGAAGAATGTAAGGAGGTATTAAGAGCAATGGGAGTTCCAGTAATAGAATCATATGAAGAATCCGATTCACAATGTGCTGCCTTAACTAATTTTAATAATGTATATGGAGTTGGTTCTGAAGATATGGACAT
>Ga0214921_10011640_pt1 | contig 10653 bp, 16 predicted proteins | sample LL1505_MetaG_FD_177992 | JGI IMG/M metagenome (GOLD analysis project Ga0214921, IMG submission 177992) | Freshwater microbial communities from Lake Lanier, Atlanta, Georgia, United States - LL-1505 | ecosystem: Environmental > Aquatic > Freshwater > Lake | place: USA: Georgia | collected...
GAATTGAACTTGCATTGGGGCTTTGACGAATTACGTGCAGATCGCGCCATTCATCCGATGGATTTGCAAGGGGCGCCAAAGGCGACTTGCGTAGCCCTTGCAAATTCGAGGTGAGTTGGCAGCCTGCTACGTGATGAGACAACCCCCGTGCTGTTCAACCCTGACGTCTAATGATGCTTGCTCATTAGCAAGCCCACTGGGGGGAAAGAAGTAATCGATTCCACTGGCCCAATAACGGCTGCTAAGGCCAACTAAAAGACTATTCCAAAAGGGAAAGTGAAGTTAGCAACCATCTTCGTGGCGTCAGGAATATGGTCCGGCCCTTTCTCTAACTCGCTTGCTTTCTGCCGGTTCCAAAGGGGCGGGCCGCCAAGGCCATAAAAGAAAGGCCCCTTGCGGGGCCCGCTCCTGTGGGGCCAGGAGTGCCTTAGGCAAAGGCTGGATCTTCTATTTATTCTTCTGCCCATTTACGCTCTTGCTCAACTTGGATCTTTAGATCGATTTCTTCTACCCGATCAAGCACCATCTGAGCTATTGGGAGCAGCTCATCTTCTAGAAGGCAGATTTCTTCTTCTCCATAAGGAAGATCAACCCAGGTGCGATGCAGGGGGCCCTTACCTGATGCTCTAAGGATTCGACTTATCTCCTTAACCGCATTTTCAAGAACCAGGAAGGCATCATCATTTTGAAACAGGAACATGTTTTTCAGGCAGAAGCGCCGCGTAGAACCTGACGAATGGATCGCCGAACGTAGTGAGAGCGATAAAATGAGGAGGGCTCAAGCAAGCATTTCTTATGCGTTAATAGCAATTAACAAGATGTATCTTTTAAATTATCAAAGAAATCGATTAGTATATTTTTATTGATTGTGATCCAAATGAGAACTTTTGCAATATTTAGCTGTGCTGCATTATTTTTTACCCCCCTTACTGCTAATGCGCAGTTAAGGCGTGCTGGTGCTCCTGGGCTGCCTGCTGCTGGCGCTCCTGGTTATGGCGTAATGGCAAATCCAGTCGGCGCTCCTGGTATCCCCGCTGCTGGTGAACCTGGCTATAGCGATGCTGATAACCCTGGTTATGGCGCAATTGGCAATCCAATTGGTGCTCCTGGTATACCAGCCGCTGGGGCGGATGTAAATCTTGGCGGACCAATTAATCGTCGTGTTTTGCGGTAACAAAAAAGGGCTGGCGTGATGCTGATTTATTTGCGATGCTAAGAGCCCGATCTAGTACAGATGAGCTGGTTTGAGCTGGAGCGTTTAGTAGATGATGCTGAAAAGGAACCCCAGCTAGCCCTGGCGCTACGTCATTGCCGTAGCAATCCTGAACTAGTACTAGCGGCAAGAAGGCTTGGCTATCGCGTCACCCGGGTTGATCTAGAGCAAGCAAGGCTTGCTGATAAAAAAGAACATAAACAACAAAATCAGGCTGTACATTCACGTTATTAGTAGGGCACCTATCCTTCAGAGCGATCATGATTGGCGAACATATTATCTTGCCCTATTTTGGTATAAATAAAAGCAAATTATCTTTTGGAGTATATTTAAAATACCTATAACTTGATTTCTCTGGCTTAGGTGGATTTTTTTCAAGTGCTATGTAATGCGCCAACATTGCTTTCCTTCTATCATCATATCCTGAATGGCTTGAATCTGGTTCAGTAGCACTTCCATCGCCTGTTGATCGATACATAAAATCAATATCATTTAAACAAATCCGGCCTTTGTAGCCTGCTTTGGCAAGCATATTGGCTGCTTCGCGGTCTGCCTCTAGCTCTAATTCTCTTGATCGTTTCAAATTAGCTAAGTTTTTATCCTTTTTATTCATTTCTTTTAGATCGTGATTATTATGGTAACTTTGCTTAAAGATATGATTACGTCGCACATGAGCTATTTCATGGGCAACTGTACAGCTTAGGTAATTAATATCGTTGCCGTAGGCCCGAAATGCAGGCCTCGGAATCATAATTGTGCCACTTGATGTAGCCCATCCATTGATATCACCTAAGGCATATCCCTGTTGAACTAGCTCATCCCATCCATTTTTATAGGTTTTGAATGGATTTAACTGGGCAAAAAAATCGCAATTATCAGCTTTACATAGGCTTCTTTCTTGCGCGAGTTGCCCTGCATAGCTACCAGTAACAATCATAAATGCAAGAGGTTGCCTACCAAAATTATTACCTTTACTAATTTTATTTAATACCACCTCAAGTGTTTTGTATTCTGCTGGCATTTGGCGTGGCAATACCCAGTACGCATAACTAGCAGCCACTACGGATGTGGCTGCTGCGAAAGAGGCTAATAGCTTAAAGTTGAATGCTGATTTCATTTTTATGGCTCGATCAGGTCGATTAAGTGGCCTTGATCATCCACCAAGCGATGACGTTTACCTGTACTCCGGGCACGAGCTTGGGCAGTACGGAAAGCATCTGCTTGGTTGTGTTTTTCCTGAAAGCGTTGCCAATTGCCGAATTGATCTTGCCATTGGATGATGAATTTGGTCATTAGTGGAGGCATTACTGATAGCAGTATCGTTGAAGCATGATTATTTATTCAATGTCTTGCGCGAATAACCAACTAGCGGCTGCCCGCAGCGCGGGAATTAAAGGGCAGAAAAGGCATTATCCAAGCCATTAATCACATTAGCAAAGAACTCTAAATCTAATGTTTCAACGGTATCAGTCATTTTATGGTAATGGGGGTTACGCATAAATGACGTATCGGTAACCATTAGTGCATTATAACCAGCATCCCAAAATGGACTATGGTCGCTAAGGCGAACATCCGGAATTGCTTTACCCGCATTGGGAACAGGTAACAACTTAGTGGTTACATGCTCTGCCATACGGCTTACTAAACTAGGCAACATCAATGCAGAGCCACTATTAGCTACTAGAGCAATAAAATCACCGCGGTCTCCATAAATAGTACGCATTGATTCATGGGGATAGCTTTGTTTGGAGCTGGTATAAGCAAGCATTTCAAGACTCACCATTAATTTGATTGCTTGCTTCTTTTCTCGTAATTCTGTTGCTAGCGCACAGCTGCCAAGCATGCCCCACTCCTCTTGATCAAATGCAACCAGCCATACGGGACGCCGCGGTGGATTAACAGCCCAGCGCTGCGCTAACTCCAATAGTGCGACAACACCACTGGCATTGTCATCTGCACCAGGTGAATGCAATGGTCCGTCGTAATGGGCAGCAATGATTAACGGTTGCTTGTCTGGTTCACAACCAGGCAGTTTTAGAATCAAATTTATGCCATCTGCTGCGACAGTTTTGAAATGATGTTCTTCCACAGGGCCGCAGGCGCTTAACTGCTCCTTAATGATTTGGCGAATACTCATCAACCCAATTGGATCCCAATGAATATGGCGTGGCACTGCTATTTGATTAAGCTTTAGCAGAAGATTTTGATTGAAGTTAGTTGTCATCTGAACCAACCTGATTACGTACTTTTTTGCCACGTGCCCTCATAAATAATTGCGTACCCATTACCTTTCTTGCTAGTGAGTGCTTATCTGTGGAAATCAATTCAAGTAACTCATCTAGTAGTTGGCGTTCCCTTTCGATTTCAGGGGTGTTTTGCTCTTTAGCTAAGCTGTAAAGTGCTGTTTTAATAGAGTTACTACTACTTAAAATATCACCTTGATCAATTCCTTCCATTGCTTGGCGGCGTTGCTGTGCTGCCTTCTGCAGAAGTACCTCTCGATTAACATCTGGATCCCTTGGTTGATGATCCCACCATTGGTTTTCTATTACAGGTAAGCGCAGAACTGCCCGCATGTTTTCTATATTATTTTCCATATTTATCCATTTCGCTTCAACAGTGAGCAGATCGTAAAGATCCTGCTTGGTTTGCATAGTTGGATCGATTACTAATTGGATTGCCAGTGATGGCGTCAGCCCTAATTGAATTGATCCTAGTGAAATCCAACCATTTAGACTTGGCTCAATTAAATTGTAAATTTGTTTTAATTTTACCCCCTGGGCAAGCTGAACTCTCATTTGCAAGTTTCTTCCAATTGTGAGGTTTAACCCTTCTAGTTCTGCCCTAAATATCGCTTCTAGTTGTTGCGGCGATGTGAGATGAACCAAGTTGCCACTTCCGGCTTCTGCCATGGCAGTAAGCAAGCGTTCTTCATAATCATCACCCAAGCCAATACAACTGGTGCTGATGCCATTTTCTGCTGCCTGACCTACCAGCGGTGCAATCTCAGAGCAGCGCCTCAAGCCTACATTTGCCTGGCCATCAGTTAAAAGTAATATACGTTTTTGGTGTCCATTTATTTCTTTTGCCTCTAGTAATGCTTCCATTCCTAAGCGCCATCCATCAAATAATGCCGTTTGGCCTCCTGCCCTGATTTGATTAATACTTAAGCTGGTTAATTCGCTTGGAGCGCCTAATGGCACAACCATTTGAACTTGATGATCAAAACTGATCACAGAGAGCAAGTCATCAGCCGTTAGCTGGTTTGCTAGCTGTTGAGCTGCTTTACAGGCTGCCTGAAGCTTTAGGCCCGCCATTGAACCGGAGCGATCAATTACAACTGCAATTGCTACTGGCTGACGCTGAATATTTGCTGGCGCTAAAGGTGCTGGATTTAGCTGCAGCACAACATCTAGCTCACAGCCTTCTCGACTAATAGCGGTTTTTTCTGGGTGAATGCTTAAAAAAGTGATCGCTGGGCTGGATTGCATAGCACAACTCTTTGGGTACGGATCTTCAGCCAATATCTGACCAACAGCAGCTAATGAACACTGTTTTCCTGCGAAGAACCACCTAAGCGTTCAAACTGCCTTTAACCCAAACTGGGTGCAAGTGCGCCCTAACCCTGTGTTACTCAATTTTTTTGATGTTGATACAGCGACCGGAGAACGAAGTGTTGAATTACATGTGGGCGACTACCCCCAGCTTGGTTTGGTTACTGATCTCATGGTGGTTTCGGCTTTTGAAGGTACCTACGCACCTGTTCGTGGAACCCTGCTAGGTCGTCTTTATGAGGAATACAACCTAAAGCTCTCTGATCTTGATATCGCACTGGATCTTCGATCCAGCCCACTAAAGGCATGGATCAGTGAACCATTGACTTTTCCTGTTAATACGCCCCTGAGCTTATTTAGCCGTATTGCGGTGGTGGAAGGTGCAATTGAATGGCAAGAGGGTGATCTGGTGCCATGGCCACCATTTAATCGGCTTTTTTCCTTGCTGGCATTGCTACCAATGCGGGGGATTGAATGTTCAACTATTGCTTCACCACTACTCGGTAGCGGCAATCAAGGTATAGATGCCATTAGCCATTTTCCTCAGTTGCTTGAGGCCTACAGGGAGGCTTTCCGGCATCTACCGGATCTAAAACGGCTTATTTTATTTGATAAGACAGATCGATATTTAAATATTCTTGGCAATGCAATTGATTCGGCGCTGGCACGTGTTGATCCGCAAAATCTACGAATTGAGTTGCCCGTTGGTTTATTAGGACTTGAGCGTCTTGATGATTTACTGCGTGAGCGTGTGGATCAAGATGCGAAGAATCCATGCTCACTCACCCACGACCTTGGCGAACTACTGCAAATTCTTAGTGGTCAACAAATTGCTCCGATCGCCTTGGGTATTCATGTTCGCCGTGTGGTGGAACAGTTGGTAATTCAGAGTCTCCGTGATGTTCCAAGACCAGCACGTTTGAATCTTTACGGTGGCATACGTTTATTATCCCAGCGAAATGTTGATCCATGGCTTATCAGCTGTCTCCATCAACTGCGTTGTTTTGGCAATTGGATGGGGCACCCGCAAACATCTGCTCAGCAACGGCCAGTACAACTTTTTGATCTTTTAGCAGTGCTATCTGCTTTGCAGCGTGTATTAGAGGATTACCCCTGGAAAGTTCAATAATTACTTCTGCTTTAAACTAGGTGTAGTGCGCTCAAGTAATAATTCTAATTTACGATCCTGCTTCTCCAGTGCAATAACAAAAGCAGTAATTGTTATTAGTAAAATACTAAACCAGGCGATTGAGCTATAAATCAGTAATTTCCACTGGCTTGCTAAGGGATTGCCTGCAGATCTAAGCGGCATTGGTATAGCCCCTGAATTAAGATCAGCTGCATCTGCATGTAAATCAAGTACTAATCTAAGTAATGCTTCTGGGCTAGCAGGAACTAAAGCTGATTGATTATTAGGTGCTTTTGCGTCTTTTTCTAATAATTCACGGCAGCGTTGCAGCCCGCCTCCAGCCCAAAACAACCCCCAGGCATATTTATCTACCTGTAAAGCAACCCAACGGTGCGGACGTACATCATTACGAATAAGTTGCGCTGCTTTAGCAATCGACCAGTTACGGCCAGCAGCTACTGATGCCTGCGCTTGTAATAACAAGCTGCCTTGTGGATCACGGATATAACCAGTTACTACCTGTAAATCAAATACATCAATGATTTGCACCTTGGCAGCAGGGTACCTTTGCTTTTCTTTTGGTGAACAAAACAGTAAGGCGCCACGTTCTTTTGTAATGCAGCCTTCCATCTGGATATTGCTAGGCATCGCTATGCAAGAGCTAAGAACTTGTTTCTAGTTTGCTGCAGTTTGCCGCAGTCAACGCTGCGGCAAGATAAAAAAATATATGGCTATTTATTTGCCTCACTTTTCTTGGCTTGCTGCGACGGCTATTACGCTCAGCAGTATCACAACACCCGCTGCTGCAGCTGAATTAAAGGTACTGTCCATTGGTGATGGCGACACCATTCGTTTGAGCCGCCCCACCGGCGCCAATAAAACAACAGTGCGTTTGGCTTGCATCGACGCTCCAGAAACCAGCCAAGCCCCCTATGGCAATGATGCTCGCCAGGCACTGGAGGGCAAGTTAGCGATCGGCACAGAGGTTTCACTTCGCACTAGGGCAACTGATCGCTATGGGCGCACAGTGGCTGAGGTATTAAAAGGAACAACAAATATCAACCAAGCATTGGTGCAATCTGGTGTTGCTTTTGTTTACTGGAAATACATCGAAGGCTGTGACCGTGAAACCTATTCACGCCTTGAAAATGAAGCACGTTTGAAAAGCCTTGGTGTATGGGCAGTGCCTGGTGGTATTCAACGACCCTGGGACTACAAAAGGGGCAGGAAAAGTTTCAACGCTGGAGCAAATTCATCTGGTGCTGCTAATCATGGCCAATTTTAAGTGCATTAGTTTGAACAGCCCAGCTGTAAGCAGTTATTAAGTTGCAACATTACGCCCCCAAGAATTGAATTAAAAGGGTGACATCTTTCCTGAAACCGGATGCTGCATTTACATCCAGCGCATCTTCCCAATTATTACTAACAGCATAAATCCAGTAAGTGTTTGAGATACCAATATCAATAATAATGCTTTGCGTATCCATCGCAAACTAGTGATACTAACTAATGTCATTCTTTTGCCTCTGGCGACAGATTTTGATCTTGAGGTAACAGATGTTGGTAGTGAGATCATCAGAAAGGTGCTTCTTCACTGTTGAACTCGTCTACGTAACCGCTGGCCCAACTGGGGTTCGCCCCACTGGGGTTGGCGCTGCTCACTGAATAACCGTCCTGTTCATCAAAACCGGCAGTTGCATCTTCTTCTTCTCGAGCGACATATTTCAAGACTTGAGCTGCTTTTACCTGCAGGCTGAGGCCGGTGCCTTCAGGTCTTTCCCATCCGTAGGTAGTGAACTTGATGATCATTTCACTGCCGTTTCCGATCGCCTTGCCATCCCATAGCTGCCGTTTTGAGTCGATCAGCTGAGGCCCGCTTGCTTTGCTCCCGTCTTCCCTCACAAACTCCTGGGTTTTGAATTTGACGATTACTTGGCTAGGGTTTTCTTTATCTGCCTTCCAGGGTTGGCCTTTGTCTGACCTCTTTTTCTTTGTGCCGTGGGTGTCGCTAAAGATCTGATCCAGCTTGTCGATGAATGCTTTGTGTTTGGGCATTGTGTTTGGGCTCAGCACTAGATCAACTGACCAGGCATTCGGTTTGCCTGGATCCATCTGGGGTCGGGCATTGATTAAATGTGACCAACGGACAGGGGCTTGAGGTGTGAAAAAGGTTTCGGAGGCCATTGCGAGAATTAAGGGATTAAGGGTTTGAGGCCCGCACCAAGGCGGACGAGGTGGTGAATGGCACCAGATTTAGTGAGTCCATGGGCGGCCATTGCTGCAATAACTGCCTCCAATGCGTCTTGATGCAGGCAAACCATCAGATGTGTGCTGGGGCGCTTCTTGGCTTGACGGCCATAAGGGCGAACCCCTAAAGCGGAAACTCCCAAAGGGAGAACCCCCAATGAGGGAACCCCCAATGAGGGAACCCCAGGCGGGCCATTGGTAATTGGCTCGGGGTTGGGATCCCGACTCATCGGAGCCAATCGCCGATTTTTGCTAGCTGGATGTTTGGGAGTAGTTCTGCTAGCTCAGTTTTCACCCGCTCAAGGGTGTCTACATTCCGGCTGGTAGCTAGAAGTTGCCCCGCCAAGATGGGGCCAGCGTCTGCTTGCGTAAGCCGGTTCAAGACGTCCTGCTGGTGATCAGAAACCAGTGCCAGCCCATTAATTGCATCTTGGATGTGCTGGGCGTTTCTATTGCTCATTCGGCGACTCCGCCGGAAGACTCGACCGTGAATCGATCAATAAACTGCAGGTGCTGTAGTTCATTGATCAAAGGGATCAGGCTTTTTTCTGAGCCAGGAACTTTGAAGGCGCTACGGAAATGGCTTGTGAACGCCTTACGGGCATTGGGATTGAGCATCTTCACCATCTCTATTGCCGCTAACCGTTGCTGCTCGCTCAATAGAGCGGTTGGCCTATCAGGTGAAAGACCCTCAGTGCCGAGACCCGCAGGGGCAGCGCCTTGAACTGTTGTGGTCTGCTTTTCAGGGTCTGGCTTTGCTGCTGGTTTGGCGGAATCATCCTTGGGTTTTAGCTCCGGCTGTTTTGAAGGTTCCGGCCCCTCCTCTGAGTGTTTGGAGCTCTGGGTCTCGGTAGCAGCTAGGAGCGGAAAGCCGAGTAGGTGGTTTAGTAAATCGCCACAGTTATCGCCATAGGCGGCCTCTTCTGCGCCACCTATGTGACGGAGTACGACCTCCCAGGGCTGCTCAATAGGTGGCCTTGATGGCCGGAGAATCCAGGAGAACCCATGTTTGTTGGCGCTAGCCAATAAAGAAGGAACGCAAGTAATTCCGTGGCTGTGGCTTTGAAGCTCTGATAGTGCTGAACTGAATTCGCAGTCGGCATTAAATGCCCGAAGCGCTAACTCCGTAGAGATGTTTTGCGTGTAACTCATTGCCGGACGCGGTGCGTGTATGGGTCACTCGGGAACCTTAGTCACTCAGTATGCTGATTTGCAACCTTTTGATGATTAATAAATCGGAGTTCTGATTTAGCTACTTATCGGTAGCGGGCTGCAGGCTGGCAGCCCAGCTGTTAAGCCAATTAGCTGGAGCCCACTCGGATTTCTCGCCGTCCCATAACCCCTCCAGCTCCTGGGGGCTGTAAACATCAAGCTCCAAGAGCACGTTCAGCCATTTTGAACGCGCAGAAGCAGTCGCCGCCCCGCCGGCGCGGATCAAATCTGAGCTCGCTGCTCCAGCAAGCCGCACCTGCTTCCGCGCCTGCTGTGCCCAGGCGGCACATAGATCAGCGGCTGCCTGGTCGCTCAGCTCTGGCGCCGGGTTAGATGGTGGGGCCGCCAACCAGGCTGGTGGGGGCAGAAGTCCGACGTGGCAAGACCAGAAATCAGCAGCACCCCAGGGGGTTCCATCGTCATGGGTGATCGAACGGCCGTTTTCTAGCTGATCACGTAGATCACGGCTGGTAACCCCTGTGAAGTCCGCCAGGTGGATGCGCTCATTTGTTTCGGCGAGGTTGATAAACCATGAGCTGCGGGGGTGCCGGGTTAGACCTCGCTCCAGCTCGCTTAGGCCGCTGTGGCTTGATGAGGAGTGACCCGCTTCATTTGCCCATTTGCGGATTGTGTACTGGGTCCAGCCGTTCAGCACCCGCCAGCGGCGCAGCATCTGGCCAAATTCCAGGGAAGAACGTTCGCTGTGCAGGCGGATCTCGGAGTAGACGGTCATGGCTGTTGCGGGATAGGAATTGTGATCGCGGTTCTGAGTTGATTTTGGGGCTTACCCAAATTCTAAGCCCTCAGGAGCCTGAGTTCAAAACCCCTAACGAATATGGCCATCAGATATATCGAAATCTGCCTCGGTGCGAATTTTTGGTGCATTTGATAGTGACCGGCTGCCTAGAAAACAACCGGTCACCATCTGGCCCCCTCTTTAGCCAAAAGCGTCTCCTGCACTGGGCAATACAGCGCAAGCAGCGGCCTAGCGATCTGCAAGAGGTGGGCGAATTAGGCAGCAACACGCCCAGAAGGCCAAAAATTTTTGAGTGCCTGACTGGCTTTTAAGCCGCGTGCGAGCAGCTGCCTAGGGCATTTTGTGGCTATTTTTCCTTTTTGACCCGCTTCTGACCCTTTTGGCTTAATCTGTCTCCAAAAACTTAGCCATAGCAACCATTTTTAGCTGAGATACGCTGCCTTCTAAGCAGCCGGTCGAGTGTTCGAATCACTCAGGGGGCGTTGCCACAAGCACTGCAATAACTGGCTTCCGAGCCAGTCAGGGACTCGCTTCTCATCAA
>Ga0214921_10011642_pt1 | contig 10651 bp, 1 predicted proteins | sample LL1505_MetaG_FD_177992 | JGI IMG/M metagenome (GOLD analysis project Ga0214921, IMG submission 177992) | Freshwater microbial communities from Lake Lanier, Atlanta, Georgia, United States - LL-1505 | ecosystem: Environmental > Aquatic > Freshwater > Lake | place: USA: Georgia | collected 2015-05-28
GTCGGGTTCGGCGCCCGGCCCTATTTGACGGGTTCCCAGTGCTGCACTTGCAATTGCACGCTAGAGCGGCCGTTCCACTCGTTGATCGACGGTGTGAACACCGCGCGGATGTGCGCCGGCACACGCAAAGCGGATTTGCATTTTCGTTTGGTCATCCGTTACTCTCCAAGGCATAAAGAACCGGTCCGCTCGGAGCTACCGTGCAGGTTTGTAGGTCTTCTATCTTTAATCTATTCGTAATCAGAGGTTTGGGCTCATGTTCGCATCGCCTTCCCCTCTCGGCCCCGTGCGCGCTGCGCGCTGGGTAAATGCCAGTCATTAGCCAATAAGTCGTTCAACCCCACAAAAAGCATCACAGCCAGCCCGGAGAACAAAATGGCCAAGAAGTCAGGGAACCTCAAGCCGTCGAGCGTAAAGATCAGTCCCCCAGCGGCTGGCACCGGCGGTGGCTCTGCGGGGTCCGTCACCCCACCAATTCTTGACTTCTCGAACAGGTCGGTCGGCCAGACTTTCCTTGGTACATCTGGCCACGACACCGTGGTGGGGTCGAACCTGAGGGACTATCTCAGCGGCGGCACCGGCAATGACAGCATCCTCGGTGGCGGCGGCAACGACTCGTTGTACGGCGATGAGGGCAATGACACGCTCGACGGCGGCTCTGGTAATGACCTCCTCGATGGCGGCTCGGGCAACGACCGCATAATCGATCTAGTTGGCGACAATACGATTCGCGGGGGTGACGGCAACGACCTCATCACTTCGGGTGGCGGGGTTGACAGTATTCGGGGCGATGCCGGCAACGACACTATCGATGCTGGCGGCGGCAATGACCTCTTGTCGGGTGGGGATGGCAACGACTCGCTGCTCGGCGGGCTCGGCGATGACGTCTTGGACGGAGGGTCGGGCAACGACACCCTGCTCGGTGGAGACGGCAACGACTTCATCGTGGACTCCGGCGGTAGCGACCTGATCGTCGGCGGCAAGGGCAGCGACGTCATTACCGTTTCGGGCTCGGGCAATGACACTATTTTTGGTGATGACGTTGGCGATTCTATTGCTGGTGGAAACGACATCATCAGCGCAGCCGAGGGCAACAACTCGATCATTGCCGGCGCAGGCGACGACAGCATCTCCGCTGGTGCGGGCAACGACATCGTCAGAGGCGATGCCGGCCGCGACACTTTGCTTGCCGGTTTGGGCAATGACACCCTCATCGGCGGCGCCGATAACGACTTCCTCGCGTTCGATACGACTGACTTCGACCCCGCACGTGACTCAGTCGCTGGTGGTACTGGCATCGACACCCTCCAGTTCCGCGGCACTGCCGTGCTTAATGTCGGCGTGGTCAAGGGTTTCGACAGCAAGGGCAAGCTTCTGGATGACACCAAAGCTCCGCTCGTTGTCTCCGGTGCGACCAAGATCGCCCCCTTCTTGGCACGTGTGAGCGACGTCGAACGTATCGAACTTGGCGATGGAAACGATTTCTTCTCGCTCTACACCCAGGCGCCGACCATCGGCATCGGTTACCTTGACGGCAAGGACGGCAACGACTTCCTCGTCGGCACCGTCAATATCGGTGACACGATTCTGGGCGGTTCGGGCAACGACACGATCCGCGGCTACGACAACAAGGTGACCGGTACCGGCGACCTGTTGGACGGCGGATTCCACAACGACAGCATCATTGGTGACGAGGGCAACGACACCTTGATCGGCGGTCAAGGGAACGACACCCTTATTGGCGGTAGCGGCAGCGACACGTTTATAGTCACTGGCGAAGACTCGGGTTTTGGTGACTTTATCGACACCATTCGTGGCGACAAACTGGCGGACACGGTCATCGGTGGCAAGTCCTTCTTTATCGATCAGGGCGTGGACGGTCCCCTCACGGTCGACACGATCGTCTTGAAGGAGGGCGCGCAGCTTGACCTGTTGAACGGACCGCAGCGCGTCTTCGACATCGAGTCGGTATCCGGCTCCACGAGTGGTGATTTCATCCGCTTTGGCCGGGGTGGTTCGGTCGCGTCGGTGTCTGCCGGTGGCGGCGATGACACCATCGACGGCGGCCGCGACACCGTCAATGGCGTCAGCAACCAGTTCCTCGACGGCGGCAGTGGCGATGACTCGATCGTCGGCGGTAGCGGCATCGACACCATCCTTGGCGGCATCGGCAACGACATCATCGCGTTCGACGAAAACGAGTTCGTTGCTGCCGAGTCAGTAGATGGCGGGGACGGCATCGATATTATCGAGATGACCTCGGGTGGCTCGTTCACAGACGACCTCTTCGCCAAAAAGCGGAATTTCGAGGTAATCGACCTCGCCGACACTAGCTTCTCTGACGGAAATCAACTCCAGCTGGGCGCTCTTGCTGCCGCCGCGACTTCCAACCTCACGGTCTTTGGCGGTGATGGCGAGGACTTCATCGATGCTGAGGGTCTTGGCGAAGCCTTGACCGTCATCGCCGGTGCTGGCGAAGATGCCGTGTACGCGTCGAATCAGTCGGATTGGCTCGACGGGGGCGAAGACAGCGACCTCATTGCTGGCGGCGAAGGCGACGACACCATCATCGGCGGTGAAGGCAACGATTCCTTGTTCGGTGACGATGGCGACGATGTCTTCCTCTTCTCCGACTCTGTCAGTGGCACGCTCGGCGACGCTCGTCTGCTATCGAGCGATTCGGTGGATGGCGGCGCCGGGTTTGACGTCATGACCTTTAACTTCTTGGGTGATGACTCGACCCCTGGCTACACGCTGCTCGACAGCGACGCTGCGAATGTGAGTGACGTTGAAGGTTTGGTGTTCGGTACGGGCGATGACAATGCCCAGATTGGTGACAACCTGCTCGACATCGTCTCGGCCAACCTTACCGAGCTCGACGGCAGCTACGTCCCGACGAGAGATGGCAACAATGAGGGCGATGCGGCCGACTTCCAGGGCGTCGAGTACGTCAGTCTCGGCGACGGCGACAACACGCTCATCGTCAATGCCGGGTATGCGTCTGACTACCTTATTCCGAATCTGATCGTCGACGCGGGCGACGATGACGATCTCATAGTGTTCCGCAGCGATGACTCTGACAACCTGACTTACGCGAACCTGTTGGTTTCCGTCAACGACGGCGCCGACACGGTTGCAGTGGAATCGGCTGACCGGCTCAGCGGCATTATTGACCTCGGCGATGGCGACAACGTCCTGCTCGTCGGCGCTGCGTCCGGCTTCGGTGCGGATATTGGCGATGCCATCGACTCCAGGTTTGCGTCGGCTGGCAACGATTTCAGCGACAATTTTGCCGGCGCAGTCTCCATTATCGTCACCGCCGGCAATGGCGACGACGGTGTCTTGGTTCGCGGCTCTTCCGTCGATGGCGACTTGCAGGTTGGCGCCGGTAATGACTCGGTGACACTTGTGTCCGACGGCGAGGACGGAATCTCAGGCGTCGTTATCGATGCTGACAGTGGTGACAACCTCGTGAGGCTGTACGCTGGGCTGGAGCTGGATGACTCTCCCGATCCGGGTCTCGTCGCGAATAGTAGCGGCGACATCAGTGACGTCACTGTTACCGCATCGGGCGGTGACGATACGGTCATCGCGGCCTCGGTCAATGATTTCTACGGTAGCAACCATTTTGATCTTGGTGACGGCAACAACGTCATCTCGCTGTTCACCACGACTCAGATCGACGCAAGCCAGGACTTCGACTACGACGGTTTCGACATCGATAACCTCACCGATGGGGTGGACTTCTCGGGCGGGGATATTGGCGGCGTATCCATCACCGCCGGTGAGGGCGATGACCTCGTGTTGGTAGCCTCGGGTTACGACATAGGCGACTTCGGCGAGGGCGTTTTGATCGATGTCGGCAACGGCGAGAATACGGTGGGTCTGTATGCCGTGTCGGGTAAGGATTCGGGTCATGTCCACTACACGACCGTGGTCTCGGGGACGGGTGACGACATTGTTCTCGTTGCTGGGGACGACATTCACGATTCTGGGTTCGACCTTGGCGCCGGGGATGACGTCATTGGCCTGTACACCAGCACCTACCTGGGCAACATCGGCGGTGAGCGCTTCGACGGCTTTGACATCGATGACGTAACTATCGACGGTGGTGCGGGGGATGATCGCGTCACCTTGGTCGCTGGCGACGACGTCGATGACCTCTCTATCGAGGGTGCCGACGGGGACGATGAGATTACGCTTTACGCCGATGTCGAAGTAACCGACGTCGGCAGCGACCTTTACGACTCTACGGTGAACTCCGGCGCCGGCGACGACGTAGTCACCGTGGCGGTAAGCGGAAATATCTACGACTCCACTTTCGATCTTGGCGCCGGCGACGACGTCCTCAGCGTCTTCACGAGTACCGCCCTGGGTAACATCGAGAGCCTTGCTTCCGGTGGCGAAGACGCCGCCTTCAACAACGATAACATCCATGACCTGACCATCGCTGGCGGCGATGGTGACGACCACATCAGGCTGGTTGCCGGTGAAGATATCTTCGGAACGCTGGATGTTTCCGGCCCGGGCGAAGATGGCGTGTTCGTATTCGATGTGGCGCCGCTTTCGATCGATGGCGGCAGCGGTGCAGATGCCATCGAGCTCTACTCGGATCTCTTGGGTGGTAACGGTGATATCAGCTTCGTCGACGTGGCTAGCGGTGACGACAACGACACCATCATCGCCGCTGCCACCCAAAGCATCGCGGAAAGCACCTTTACTGGCGGAGGCGGTGACGACCTGATCCAGCTCTACGCCGGCAGCGACCTTGGCTCTGGGCTGGAATTGTTCTCTGGTGACGGTTCCTCCGGGGTCATCGGCCTTGTTCATGTTGATGCCGGTGATGGCTCTGACTCGGTCTCTCTCGTGGCTGATTCCATCTCCCTTGTTTCGCCGTTCAGCACGCTCGTGCCGGACCGCGACACGTTCAGGCAGGGGCTGTACGACTCGGCCTTCACCAGTGCGTTGGACGACGGGCTCGATCCGCAGGAAGCGGACGTGGCCGCTACGGAGATTGTCGACGCATCTGCCGATCTCTCCTTCGATGCTGCGTCAACCATTCTGACCGGTGGAATCTCGACCGGGGACGGCGACGACTTGGTAGAGGTTTATGCCGGTCTCTCGAGCGACGCAAAGTCAGACGGTTCTTTCGATGGTGGACTCTTCGGTCTTGAGGTCTTGACTGGTAATGACAACGATACCGTCGCGATTGCGGCTGGCGAGGACATCGCGTTTGTCGACGTCGGTTTGGGTGGCGGTGACGATGTCCTGATAATCGCCACCAGTACCGATCTCGGTGATTTTGGTGACTACGCCTCGTTCGACGGCGGCAACATCAACGCTGTCACCGTGGATGGCGGCGATGGTGCGGACCAGATCACCTTGGTGTCTGGTCTCGACATCGGTACGACTTTCAGCTTTGATGGCAATGACGGTCTGTTGGGCATCGAATCCATTCTCAGCCTCGGCGTCGAAGTCGATGGCGGCGGTGGGGATGACACCATAAAGTTGTACGCTGACCTCAGCGATGGCGCCGGCGGCATCATCTCGTCGGTGGACGTGGCGGCAGGTGAGGGCGACGACACCGTCGTGGCGGCTGCAAGCTTCGAGATCTGGGATTCGACCTTCGATCTCGGCGATGGCGCCGATCATCTGACGTTGATCACCAGCACCGATCGGGATACGGTTGAGGGCTTCGATTTCCACGGCGGAAACATCGAGGGCGTGACAGTGGACGGAGGCGACGGCGATGACGTAGTGACGTTCGTTGCCGGTGAGGACATCCACGCCTACCAGGTAGTCAGTTTCGGTGACGGGTTCGACGACTCATCACCGGTCTCTGGCGATTTCACCTTCGACACGCTCATTGATGTAGGCGATGGTGACAACACGGTCTCCCTGTTCGCGGGACTGAACGGACTCGGAAACATCGAGGACATCACCGTGTCGGCGGGTGAGGGCGATGACACTGTGACCGCTATCGCGACCGGGTACATTTTGGGCTCCGTGTTCGACCTCGGTGGCGGTGATAACGTCCTGCGCTTGGCCACCAGCACCGAACTGGATTCGATCCAGGGTTACGAAGCGGACGACGGTGTCAACGAACGCAAGTACTTCGATTTCGACGGTCAGGACATCGACGGCGTCACCGTAACGGCTGGCAGTGGTAATGACGACCTCACCCTCGTCGCTGGTTACGAGATCGATAATCTGGATATCGATGTCGGCGATGGTGACAATATCGTCAGGCTCTATCAGGACCTCGGCAATAACGACCTTTCAAGCACTGATGACCTGGAGATCGACGACGTAACCTTGGTGTCTGGTTCCGGTGACGACACTATCCTGGCGGTTGCCGCTGGCGACATCCAGGACAGCACCTTCGACCTTGGCGACGGTAACAATGTGCTCAAGTTCTACACCACCAGTGACCTGGGTGGCTTCGCGGGCTTTGAGTACGACGGCCATGTGGTCGGCGACGAGACCTACCGTTTCGACGGCGACGACATTCAAGACTCCACTATCACAGCGGGCGATGGCAGCGATACCGTGTTGCTGGTCGCTGGTGATGACATCGACACTGTCACTCTAGATGTCGGCGATGGTGATAACGACGTCAAGCTTTACGCTGACTTTAGGGGAGACGGTTCGCCAGATACAGCCCCGATCGACGACAGTGCTGGTGATGTAGTCGACGTCGACTTCGTCGCCGGCAGTGGTAGTGACACCGTGGTCGCGGCCGCGAGCGGCAACATCGCCCTCTCGACGTTCGACCTCGGTGACGGCGACAATGACCTTGTCCTGACCACATTCACGTCCGAGGATGCAACCAACGAGGGTCAGGATCCGATCGGTGGGTTCACCTTCGACGGTGGCAACATAGAAGACGTGAGCGTTATCGCCGGGTCAGGGAGCGATCACATCGTCCTGAGCTCTGGCGAATACATCAATCACGTCAGCATCGACGCCGGCTCTGGTGACGACCTGATCGAACTGCACGGTAACCTGCAGATCAACGGTGAGGACAGCGTTTTCTTTGTCGATGGTGGCCTCGGTATCGACACTGTTGTTCTGGACGGTTACGCGGGCAACTTCGGCGACAATGCTGTGACCAATGATGTGTTGGCGCACCTGTCGCACGTGGAGCAACTGATTCTGGGTGACAACAGCGAGGGTGATATCTCCCTCGTCGATTTGCCGTCCGATGTATCCGGTCCCCTCGGCGAGGTTTTCGGCACCGACCACCTTCGTCTGGTGCGGAGCAACAGCGAAGACAATCTGATCTTCATCGAGACGGGCGGTAGCATCGAGGACGTGACGATCGACGGCGCGGGTGGCGACGACAGCTTCGTCTTTGGTGGTGAGGACCTTTCAAGCGAATCCTCGCTGCTGACCTCGGAGTTCGACGACCTCACGGTTGTTGGCGGCTCAGGGGAAGACGTCGCACGTGTCTACTCGACCCACGAAGACGCACACCTCACCTTCGAGGGTGTGGAGGCGCTAGTCCTCGTCAACAGTGAGGATGTCACCGTCGATCTGTTCGCAGACGGCGACTACACTGATACTGTGATCCTCCGCGGCAGCTTTGCGGGGAATGTCGACGCGACCTTCAACTTCCATGATGCGGCCAACGCGACGGTCTTCGGCGGCAACGGCGACGATGTCGTGAACCTCCTCGATGGCGGAAGGCTGGTACTGCTTGAGGGCAACTCAGATGACTTCGACGGCGGCCCCTTTGGTGGCTTCTCCGGAAGAGGCGCCTCGGTCGAGTCGGTCTTCGGTAGCGCTGCCAGCGATCTGGTAGTCATCAGCGATGCTGGTGACAGCGACACTACGCTTGGCTCGGGGTTGGATTACCTCGAACTCAGTGGCGGCACTGACACGCTTTACATTGCCGGCAATTACTTCTCTGTGGGCGGTACGCTCGACGGTGGGCTCGGTCAGGACACCCTCATCCTGTTTGGCAACGGAAGCGAAGACGATTCCGTGCCGGGCGGTATCAACCTTGAAGATGCCCACGTTATCGGCTTCGAGACGGTCCAGGGTAGCGATCTGGGTGACTACATCCACATCCATAGCGGAGCAACGCTGGTGTGGGGTGGTATGGGGAACGACTATATCGAAGCAGGCCTAGGGGCTCAGGTCATCTACGGCGGCAACTTCGACCTCGTGACCGGGGATGGGGACGCCGACTCGTCGGACTTCAACTTCGGCAACACCGCCGCTGGCGGTAGTGATGTCTTCCATCAGGGTGCCGAGGATGGCGTGGCGCCGGTCGGCGCGACCTACGCTGACGCAAGCCGTATCCAAGAAGGGGATTCGCTGACGTTCGGTGTGGTCGATGGTCGCGCACAGGTCGACCTGATCTACGACTTCCAAGTGTTGAACGACTCGGTTGGCGGAGGCGGCAATTACGACGCGCTGGACATCGGTAGTATCTTCAGCGACCTAGACGTCAATGATGACGGAGAGACTGACTTTGACGGTCTACACGACGTTGTCGATGGCAGCGGGAACATCTTGTTCCACAGTTTGGTCAGGCCGGAGTCGTTGTTGGGGCCTGTGGGTCCGTCCAACCTAGAGGACGACAGTTCGTACTACGCGCTCGGCCACTACGACGCAGACACCCACAAGTTCACCTTCGACCAGACGGGTGACGACCTGTTGTTCTTGCGTACGGACGGTATTGCAGCAAATCACAATTTGGCGACTAACCATTCGATTGTGGTTCTGGTGGGCTTTGCCGGGATCGTCCCGTCCGGCGGTGGTCTGCCTTGATCTGACTGAATCGTAAAGCTTGAAAGCATGAGCCCGGCTTGAGCCGGGCTCATGCTTTCTGGTGGGTTGAAAGGCACCCGACGAGGCACCTTGGAGTCCCTGTAAGACCATGTCTGCTCGTGTCACCGCGGCGAACTTCTTCCCGGGCAACGCTCAGGGCCGGTGTCGGTGGAGAGAGCCCGCCGCGTCGACGTGCCTCAGGTAAAGGTCAGTGGCGAGCGCTCGCTCGGGTCAGGGCGCTTGTCCATCAGGTGCGTCATCGCCTTGACGAAGCATTCGGCGCTGCTCAGCGAGGCCAATCGCTCCGCCATGTGGTCGTTCCGGATCGCGTCTACCATGCGCTGGCGGAAGGCTTCATCGTCGATCAGGCGAACCGCCATCTCGATATACTCGTCGTCGGTGCGCGCCGATAGTTCGTGGACGCCAAAGCGCGCCTGCATCACCGGTCCGGCGAGGTTGTAGAACTGCCAGCCGCAGCGTGTGACGATGGGCAGGCGCAATGCCATGCAGTCCACGATCGTGGTGTTGCCGCCGAAGGGGAAAGGATCCAGAGCGAGGGTGCACTCGGCCAGGCGATCCATGTACCGCTCGTAGGGCTGGCTTGGGAACAGTTGTACCGCGTCTTCGCCGAGATGTGCCTGTAGGTCCCGCAGAAAGACCAGGAAGCCGCCACCGTCGACTTTGAGCGTGGGCAGGAAGCGGAACACCACCCGCCGTGATGCGCGGTCGCGGATCCTGCAGAGCAGGCGCAGCATATCGTCGTTGAACTTCAGAGAGCCCCAGCCACAGCCGATGAGCATCGGGTCGGCTGGCTTCTTGGGCGCAGCCGGTATGTAGGTTGGCGTCACTGGATGCGTTCCGATCCCGGGGATAAGCACAAGCCGCTCGGAGTAATGTTGGCTCGCCAGCGACGGCGACTCCTCGGACTCCACGCCGGTCACAAAGTAATCGATCTGTGAGCCGAAGGTGCTGACCGGGTGACTGTTGGTCGTCAGCTGGATCGGCGCCAAGCGCAGGTTACTCAGGAAGCGCGACTCGACGTTCATCCCGATATCGGGGTAGAAGACCATGTCGTAGTCGTTGTCGAAGAGAAAGTCCGTCTCGAGGCGCTCGCCTTTGATCTGCACATGATGCGTGTCGTCGAAGAGGTCCTGCTCGAGGTCCTTGCGCGGCGGGCCGACATGGACCAGGCTCAGGCTATACCGCTCCGCCAGCGCCTTGAACAGCGGGTAGCGGTTCTTGTAGGTGGGGTTGACCTTGGACCAGCGCCCGGTGACCACCGCGATGCGATTGCCACGCGGGTGGTTGCGGATACCGAAGCCGGCGTAGTGCCGCTGTACCAGCGCGTTGAAGCGCTGCTTGTAGATGCGGTCGGCCGCGGGGTCGATGTAGGTCGACTGCATGTAGCCGTTCGAGACCGCCCAGCGCGGGCGCATCCGGTCATCCCAGAAACGCAGTTGCGTCCGTAGGTTGTCCCGTGTCAGCGGGTTGTGGAAGCCGCGCGCGGCGGTGAAGTACAAGCCGTACCACTCGGATGCGACCTCCGGGTCGATGTCGAACAACGCGTTCCGCGGTATGGCCTCTTCGCAGCGCGAGTTGGCGAAATAGAGGGTCGCAAGACTCGGCCGCCCGCCGATGATGGACTGTCGCAGCCACGGGCCAGTGCCACCGAAAGACGACAGGGCAAAGAAGTTCGCGAAGACCGAATGCAGCTGGACCAGCTTGAGTACGTGTGAGCGATTGAAGGCCAGACCGCTCCGTGTAAGGTAGAAAGCCACCGCGGACAGGCTCTCGTCGAGCGCATGGGTTTGCTGAGTCGTCAGCGCCTTGAGCAGGTTGAGTCTGGCGAGCGGCACGCACCACTGCACGATGG
>Ga0214921_10011643_pt1 | contig 10650 bp, 8 predicted proteins | sample LL1505_MetaG_FD_177992 | JGI IMG/M metagenome (GOLD analysis project Ga0214921, IMG submission 177992) | Freshwater microbial communities from Lake Lanier, Atlanta, Georgia, United States - LL-1505 | ecosystem: Environmental > Aquatic > Freshwater > Lake | place: USA: Georgia | collected 2015-05-28
TATTGCGTGCGCGCCCCCGGCTTGTCCTGAGCCCGCTTGCCTCGGAGGGGCACTTCTTGCGGGTTATGGAATGGGCTGGAATACTCCCCAAGATTGGCCATGTCACATCATAGACGCAAACCTGATTTCACCACGCCCCCAGGTGCATGAAATTTATCAAGCGCAAAAAAGGTAAAAAATCCCCTCGATGAACACAGCCGAAACAAAAACCTACCGCTGCGGCACGCTATCCTATACAAAAAAAGGGCTTGTTGTCCTCTTTGCATGGCTGTTATGGGGTGATTTTTGTTTTACACTGATGGAGACCGTCGTGCCAAGCATCGTGCCGCTCAAGCTTAAGGAACTGGGCGCTTCGAGTTCTTTTATTGGTCTCATGATGAGCACACTGCCTGGTATTTTCAATACCACCATTTGCCCATGGGTCAGTTTCAAGAGCGATCGTCATCGTGGAAAATGGGGCAGGCGCATGCCTTTCATAATCTACACAATGCCATTTCTGGTATTATCCCTTTTATTCATTGGTTTTAGCGATCATCTCGGCGGGTGGCTACATAGTCTTTTTCTCTCCGGAGGCACAATCACTCGTAGCACGGTGATCATCGGTTTATTGGCCGTTTTCCTTGGGATGTTTGATCTCTTCAATATGTTTGTGGGGTCTGTTTACCACTGCCTTTTCAATGATGTCGTGCCTCGCGAGTTTATCGGGAAATTCATGGGCTGGTTCCGTGTGGTGGGAGTCTTGAGCTCGGCTGGCTATGAATACTTTATTTTCAAATATGCGCTCAGTCACATGACTGAGATTTATGTCGGAGCGGGCTTGCTGTATCTCGTGGGGTTTGGGGCCATGTTTTTGAATGTGAAAGAGGGAACATATCCTCCCCCGGATGATGACGGGGAGGCGCCCAGTCTTAAGAAAGATATTAAGATGTTTTCAAAGAATTGTTTCACAATTCCTTATTACTGGAACATTTTCATTACTACCACTTGCTCTGCGTTGGCTGGAACGGTAATGATTTTCATGGTCTTTTTCCAGCAGTCCATGGGGTTGGACTTGGGAATGATCGGCAAGGCCACGGCGATTAACAGCGTGATTACCGCAACCTTGCTCGTATTTGCGGGGGTGCTTGTTGATCGTTGCAACCCGGTGCGCACCCAGGCTTACATCTTTGGATTTCAACTCTGTGCGCCAATCTTCGCCTCCGTCTGGATCTTTGCGGATGCGCCCTCGCCCCTCGTTTATTTTTGGGTGTTCGTGGGATTGAATGTGGCAGCTGCCTTCGCAACGGCGATGAGTCAATGTTCCACAATTCCAAGGCTGATGAGTATGTTTCCATCCAGTCGATTTGGTCAGTTCTGCGGTGCACAGGCCTTGGTGCGCTCCGGAGCGGTCATGCTGGGTGGCTTTCTTGCCGGTGTCTATCTGGATGTCATGAAAGGTTTTTTTCCCAACGACAGCACGATGGCCTACAAATTTATCCATCCTTGGGTTTTTGTTTTTTTACTCATCGGATATATTTTCCATTATCGTGCCTTTCGTTACTGGAAGCGCTTGGGTGGAAGCGAAGGTGAGGCCCCCACAAGTCATGTCAAGTATTGTGAATTGCCTGAAAGTCGCTCATCTCCGACCGATAAAATATTGGTAGGCGTTACCTTCATGGCATTTCTTGGGTATCTCGGTGCATGCCTGTTTTTTATGTATTACTTTCAATACCAAATTCCTAACTCGAGAAACGTGTTCATTTTTGGAGTCTTGGCTCTCATCATGACCTGCTTTTACTTGGGATATCTGCGCTTCGTAAAATACATGGAACGTGCTTGAGTAATTATTTTTACATCGATCCGATCTTCAATTCCACGCCACATCTGGTAAGAGGTTCTTTTTGCAAACCAGTTCCAAGTCCATTGACAAATTTCGCTCTCAAGTTACGTTCGTTAAGTAGCTACCAGGGCGTTTAGCGAACAATGTAACTACGACTCATTGATATTTGCCAGATGGAATTAAATATTACAAAAATGATCGATTGGGACTGAAGACGAGCTATGTTTTTAAATTCCCCCCATTTTAGGAACATAATTTTTAATGCCCGCGTTAACAAGGCGCCTGGCATTCAAAATCGCGGGCGGGGGGGATTTGCCTTGGTATTCGCCCTGGCGATACTGGTGCTACTGATGACGATTGTTTTGGCGTATTTCTCAAACGCCATGCTGCATCGGCAAATCAGCGTGGCGAGTGCGGCCAACTTGAAAGTCCAACTCATCACGAAAACAGCGGCCGATCTGATTTTGGACGACTTCCAGCACGAGATCGAAGCGGGCTCCCAAGCCGATGCGAGCCCCCTATTGACGATGCGGGTCCGCCGTCCGATCACTGTCACGGCAAGCGGCGTTGGCGTGACGCATATGCTCGCTCCTTCTGTGGTTCCCCAGCGGATCGGTGGTGTTGGGGTCACCAACGTCGTGAAAGTGAGCCGCGGTGGATTGCCTTTTTTTACGAGTGGCACTGGCTACACAAATCTCGCTAACCGCGCCACTGACGGCTTGGCTAGAGCCTCTGCGATCTCGACGACCAATACCTCTGCCAATGGGAGATTTCTGACGAAGGAACGGTGGCTTGCACCAAAGTTGATGAGCGATTCCGAAACGAATGCCTTCACGGTTCCCGATTGGATTTACCTGAATCGAAAAGGGGAAACACCCACGGACTTCACGGGCTCGGGATTGGCCACAGCGGCCAATTCGAATAGCACAAACACGGGATTCGTTATCGGGCGGTATGCCTACGCTGTGTATGATGTGGGTGGGCTGCTCGATATCAATGTGATCGGCAATGCTCTTCCCAGCACAGACAACGCCATTCGCGGGCTCGCGCATCAGGTGTCGCTTTCCAGTGGAATCGGTGGGGTCAATGTCCCGAATTTCAAAAACTTGGTGGCTTGGAGATCGGCTGTTTCCTCCGCAAACGCGAACGCTACTTCCGGCAGCGGCGGGTTGTTTGATCCCAAGCGAAACTTCATCGATGTGCCGGCATCGGAGCAGGCTTTTGTGAACCGACAGGATCTCCTCAATTATGTCGCCCAGTCGGGATCTCCCATTCCCAGTGCCGCCTTGCCTTTCCTCACCACATTCAGCCGCGACCTCAACGCCCCATCCTACGAGCCAAATTCCAGTCGCTCGAAGACCCCAGCAAGCCCAGATCCGCTTCTCATGAACCCGGCCCTGCTCACCGTCCGTTTCGCGGCAGATACCACGCTCAAGCGGCCGGAGGGAAACATCACCGTCACGTCCGGCACTCCGGTAATGCCGCGCCGGTTTCCCTTGAGCAAGCTGAGCCTTTTCGAGCAGTCTAGTCCGGACGCCGCCGCGATGAGCTATTATTTCGGCCTGACAAAAGTAGATGCTCAGACTTGGAGATATACCGCCACCACCTCCGACGGGCGCATTGCCAAACTCAGCGAAGTCGCGGCCCTGGGGCGCGAGCCAAACTTCTTCGAGATCCTTCAGGCCGTGATTTATACCGGATCGCTTGGGAAGAGCGGGTCGGCAAATACTTACACCTCCGAACAAGCCCGGGACAGCCTTCAGAATCTTCAGATCATGCAGATCGGGGCTAATATCATTGACCAGTGGGACGCCAACGACTTTCCCACCGGCCTTCAGTTTCCATCGGGAATCGCGGGCGCATATCTTTCTGTTTATGGTGTCGAGAACCTGCCTTACATCAACCAGATAGCTTTGGTAGGATGGCGACCGCCTGATGGCAGGGATCTTTTCCAGGTCTGGGCCGTATTTGATGTTTGGAATCCACATCAGAACGCTAAAACGCCGCCAAGTGGAATCGATGGGTTTCGGATTGTGCCAACGGGCGGAGCGGGTCGGATTATTCTCAACTATGCCCCCCCCGTCACTATTTCTCAATATGCTACCCTTACGGGTCAAACCGCAGCCAATGGCGGTACAAGTTTCACGGAATACCAGACATCCGCCAATAATATAGTGGCATTGAATTCAGGGCGTACTTTTTCTTTTGACGCACTTAAGGACTACTCAGAGCCAACTACCCTTGGCTCCACGCCCTCATCGAAAAACGACACTCCTGGGTTGCTCATTATCCAATGCACTCCCAACCCCGCGATAGCCGTTCCGAAGGCGGCGGACCGAACCCCCAAGCTGCAAACCACAATCGCTGGACTTGAGTCGGAGACGGGAAAAACGATTGGAGTGAAAGCCTACAACAGCTACAGGTTGAAGAGCAATCCGACCGCTCCTGATTTTAAAGGCTGGGAGTTTGCTCTACAGGTCCATAAAACCGGGGATCCTTCAACACAGTGGATGACCTATCAGAAGTTTGAAAACTTTGGGGGGAACCAGACTGACGGTGCGAGTTCGCCGTGCGGAGGAGACAAGGCTCTGACAGATCTGCCGACCAATACGCAATTCGGCGAAGCCGGCGCATCACTCACAGGCGGGTTTTACACATGGAGAGGCTATGGGAGTACCCCGGGAATGATCAAGGTGGATCCCAGAACCAGCAGGCTGGGTCTTTCAAGTTGGAGTCAAAGCTCCGCCTACACCATTATGCCCGGGAATGATTTTTTAGGAAATTCCATACGTAACTTAAAAACCTCGCTCCCGGCCACCTTTCCAACCGCGGCAGACACTACGGTGAATAACTCTTTGGACTGGTGTTTCCCTGGGGGAGTTTATTCAGTTGGCAGGACCGCTCCAACAATCTTGGACCCTACTTTTGAAGTCATACCGCAATTTAGGGTCCCGCCTCAAAGAAACCGCTATCAAATCGGTCTTTATGGCCTTGTTGCAAACAATCCAGACCTTCTAAATTCAGACTATCCTGCGCGTTATAAGGACCCCGACGGCGAGATCCGTCCGGGGGATGGATACTTCGGCGCACTGCCTACGGCTCGGGGGCGATTCGCTGATCGGCCGATTCTTCTGAACAGACCCTTTCGCTCGGTCGGTGAACTGGGGTATGTCTTCCGGGACATTCCATGGAAAACGCTGGACTTCTCCACGCGGCGTTCTGGAGATCTTGGTCTGCTGGATGTTTTCAGCATCTCCGAGACTGATGGGAATTCGCCTCTGACTGCTGGGAAGATTAATCTGAACACGCGCCAGACTGCAGCGCTGGCGGCCGCTTTGCTCAATTCCTCCAAGCAACTGGCGGGGGTCAATGAAGGTGTCTCCTTCCCCTCCTCAGAACTGAGCGCTCTACAAGCCCAGACGCTGGCGCAGGCGATTGTGACTGAGAGCACAACGAGGCCGTTTTTGGATAAGGGTGATCTTGTGTCTCGTGTGCTGAACTCGGGCAGCGGCTCTGACCCATTGAATGGGGATACATCAAAAGTCGTGCGCGAAGCTGCCGTGAGAACGCTTGCCGAGATCGGAACAACCCGCACATGGAACTTCATGATCGATCTGGTTGCTCAGACCGGAAGATTCACCGCAGCACCCAATAGCGCCAAAGATTTCATGGTGCAAAGCGAAGAGCGTGTCTGGATCCATGTGGCGATCGACCGGATGACGGGCGAAGTTCTGGAATTAAGAAAGGAAGTAGTCAATGAATAAGACAATCATGATTTTTGCGCTGCTTGCGAGCACCTGTTGCGCGCAGCAAACCCCTGTGCAGCCTGACCCTGCTGAGCGCCCATCGAAACCATTTTCCAATGTGGTTCCGGAGGGCACCGCTTGGGTGGTGACAATCAAAAACCCCTGGGAACTGACGGCCGGAAAGGCAAAACCAAAAGATCCCGCCGAGGAGGCCTATTTCGCAAAGTTTGCCAGCACAACCGTAAAAAGTATCGAGAATGCCTACGCGTCCGGCATCCGCCGCGAGGTCATTCATTATGGGGACGACTCGAAGTTTACTCGTTATGTCACAAAGGGAATGCTCTTGTATGAGGATCGTAAGACGGGCGAGCCGGTTCTGGAGGATCCAGTCGGCAGCCCAACGGGGCCGTCGTGGGGTGTGAATCGCCTTGGAGAGCTATCTTGGGTCGCCGACAAGTATTATCTCGGGGTCGCAAACTACAGGGGGAGGGCCTGCTATGTTTACCGTCAATTTGTTCCCGAAGTCGTTGTGCCGCTGGACATCAATGCCGAGCCACAGCCGGTTCCTCCGGGTGCCGCATCGAGCGAACTCAAAGATCCAAAAAACGCAAAAATCGCTGCCACGGCATTTATTGACAAGGAAACCATGCAGCCTGTGGCTTACGAGACGGTCTATGATGTCTGGCTTTATGAAAAAGGTGATGCGTTCCGGGCGTTCGAGCTTCCGGGTCCGCTCCGGGACGCCGCTCGGGGAAAGGCTGAAGCTGCGGCAAAAATGATACAGCTATACAACGTCCGCCAGTGAGCCCACGCCCGGACATACGCAGCGCCTTTTCGCTGATCGAGTTGCTTGTCGTCATGGCAATCATTGCGATTCTTTCTTCGCTCGCCTTGCCGGCATTCAACGCAATCCGTGGGGGCGGGTCGTTAACAAAAGCCGCCAACGATATTTCAGGAATTCTTGAACAGGCAAGAGCTTATGCCATGGCGCAAAATACTTATGTGTGGGTTGGGTTTAAAAAAGAGGGCGCCGATACCTTGCTGGTCGGCGTGAGCGCCTCGCCATCGGGAACGACGAATACGAATAATCTTGTTGCCATCAGCCGCTTGGTTCGTATCGAAAATCTGCAGCTTGCGGAGGCGCCGGCATCCTCTGCGCGCCCGCAGGCCAATGTGGTGCAACTTGCCGGGTCGGGAACGGCTTTCCCGTTTTCCAGTGGCACGAACGCGTTTTCCAATCAAGTCTTACGATGGAACAGCCGTGGAGAAGCTCGCCTGGATTCTGCAACCTTGAGTCGAGTCATTGAGATCGGACTTCAATCCTCAGCGGGCGGCGTCATTCGCAATGCTTCGAACTACTCGGCGATTCAAATCAATGCGCTGTCCGGCGCTGTTTCCATATTCAGGCCATGAAACGTTTTTTCCCCACAGGATCTCCGGCCTTCTCGCTGGTGGAAGTCACATTGGCATTGGGAATTATATCATTCGGTCTCATTGCTATCATGGGCCTGATTCCCAAGGGGCTTGGCATCGTGAGGGAGAGCGCGGATGAGGCTGCCGCTCTTAATATTTTGTCAGCAGTGAGTTCTGATCTTCAATGCGTTGGAGCCAATACAACAAATTCGACCATCTACCAAATCCCCGTGGGGTCGGCCAATTCCGGAAAAGGATATTTTGACGGTGATGGCAAGTGGTTGGGAAATAATTCCGACGATGCGGTGTATGTGCTCAGTTGGACGATTCAAGCGCGCAGCCTTCAGAGCCCGCCAGCAGCATCCCTTTCCATCGGCTGGCCTGCAAAAGCCGCTCAGCCCTTGGGGTCAGTGGATTGCGTTTTAGTTCTTCCCCGAAATCCGAGTTAGAATGAAGAAAAACCTCGCATGTCAGAAAGGGGCAAGGGGAGCATTTACTCTCGTGGAAGTTCTTGTTGCAATGGCCATTTTTTTGTTTATGGCCGTGATAGTTGCAAGTATTACGGGAGGGGTCTCTCAGGTTGCCGGTCAATCCCAGCGGCGGATGAGTGTGGATGGTGGGGTGCGTCAATCTCTCAGCCGGATCTCCGCCGATTTTTCCCGCGCGATCATTCGGAGCGATTTACCGTTTCGCATCGAAAAAAAATCGGGAAACGACAGCCTGATTTTTCTTGCAGCGGCGGAAGGCTATTCCGCCGGAAGGGGCATTACGATGCTGGGTTATCAAGTCACGAATGCGAGCTTACAACGCGGCGCGGAAGCAACGACTTGGACGTCCAGCGGTGCCACGGCCTTATCTTTTACCTCTGTCGCGAATGCGGCGGCTTCAAAGAATTATCTTTCGATCGATAGTGCGAATTATGAAATCTTGGAGTCTGATATTTTTCGCATGGAAGTTGCCTTTCTCATGGGCGACGGAAGCATCCAGAGCGCGGTCGGAACGAATGCCGGCAGCACGACCTACATCGCGAATTTTGCTTCGACGGCGCGCACAGCTTCATCTAATGCCATTCGTGCAGTGATCGTGACTGTGGCCGCTGTGGACAGTCGCGCACGAGGGGCGATGTCTCCTTCAGAATACAGCCAGTTGGCGGATAAATTCCGCGATGCCACGCCGGGGAGCGATCCTTTGACCTTATGGACAGACGATTTCAAAAACTCGGCATCCGGGATGCCTCAAGCAGCCCGTGAGGGAATCCGCATTTATCAGCGTTACATCTACATCGACAACTGAATGAGTGTTCATGAGGTCGGCTGTTTGGTAGCGTACTGGTAATAGTATTAAACCACATGAAACCATTTGCCTCCACCTGCCAGATTCGTATTTTTGAACCCGTAGCTCCCTTCCAACACTGATGCTGAAATTCTCTGCTGATTTCTCCAAGACGCTCGAGCTTTCCTAGGCCATTCGGACAATAAACAACCGTCCCCATTCCCTTATAGAAACAGAAAATGAAAATCCAATCGATTAAAAAGATCGCCACCGATGGCCGTCACAATGCCTTCACGGGTCTAGCCTTTTTCAAGGGAAGATATTTCCTCGCATTTCGCAACGGCGCTTACCACGCAAGCGGCTCCAAGGGTACGCAACTCCTCCTCGGCAGCAACGATGGCGAAAATTGGGAGCTTTTGCACAATAAGTCGTTTTTTGAGCGCTGGAATGCCGGGGAGCAGATGGATTATCGGGACAGCTATTTTCTCAATCTTGGCCATGAATTGCGACTTTACTCGTTTTCCACGCCATTCGATGCAAAGGGCGACCTCGACCCAAGAAAATCGAAATCGATTGTTCAGATCACGCGCGATGGAACCAACTGGGGCGAGCCAATTTTTGCCTACGAAGGGGCCGTTCTCTGGAAACCGATTTTCCATGACTCACAATTCTGGTGCGCCGGGTATCGACGATTGCCGCATCCTGGCCCTCTGGTGACGGAACTCTATCACTCGCCAGACGGGATCACTTGGAAATTCTACGCTCCTATCACAGAAGGCAATGAAGCCGCATTGCTTCCCACGCCACTCGGCTTGCGCTGTTTTGTTCGAACCAACAAAGCGCCGCATCACATGGAAATCTGGGAGTCTCAGGGCGATTTTACGGTTTGGGAGAAGGTTGCCGTGATTCCCAAGGGTATCCAGGGGCCGCAGATTCAATTGATTGATGGCAAGTGCTATCTGTTTGGGCGGGAGATTCATAGTTCCCTCGAGATGCCCGTTCAGAGTTCCGCCCTGCGCCGCACGAAAGCGTGGAAAATCGAAGGGGATCAGGCTGTGGAAGTCCTTGAACTTCCGAGCAAGGGTGACACCTCCTACGTCGGGACAGCCATGCGTCCGGATGGCTCGCTTCTCCTCAGCTACTATTCGCAGCACGAAATCATCGATCCGAATCCTTCGGTGGACGACCCGAATAGCAAGCCAACGGATGTCTTTGTTGCCTGCGTTTCTCTCGGAGAGGAGGCTAACTGATGAAATCTCATTTCCGTCATATTCTCGGCCTCGCTTTCGCAGGGCTGTCCCTCGCAACCGCCTTCGCACAGACTTCGGCGGCATCCGACAACAAGAAGATTCCCGTGAGCATGATCGTTGATGACGGAGTCTTTTATAGTAAAAAGGTTCCCAACACGTTCCTGAAGAAGTTCGGCGACTGGTCGATCGAAAACGGGGTGAAGGGGAAATTCTCCATCATCCCGATCTATGCCGGAGTGGCTGCCATTGACGGCTCGAACGGGGAATATCCGGGCACGACCAAGGAGCAGCGCCTGGAATGGATTGAGACGATCAAAACGCTCATCACTCCTCGGTGGACGATCACGCCGGAAATTATCACGCACGGCAAGCCGTGGGATATCAAAAACAAGGTTCTGATGGCCGACATGCCAAAAGAAAACGAGTGGATTGCCGAGCAAACGCTGGAAACCCAAACCGAATACATCACTGAATCGATGCGCCTCCTGCATAGTGTGGGCATCGAATTCGGGGGCCTCACGATGTGCTGGCGCTACCCCCCAGAAAAAAACCATATCCTCGGCGAGGCGACATTAACTGCCGCTGAAAAGATAGCGGGCCTGAAATTTGTCATGATCTTCAATGACAAGGGGGAGCGTCCGGGCGTTATCTACAAGCGGGCGGACGGAGCCATGGCTGTCTCGATGCGCCCCGCCCTGTCGGATGTGTTGGATTACTCGGACAAGTTCACCGAGGCCGACATCCAGCGGCTGGCCGATCAATTGATCTCTGCCGATGGGACAACCGGGACGTTCGTTGACCAGCTCAAGAAAGGCGTCTGCCTCGAATTCTTTACGCACTACGCCAACCTGTATTCCGAAGGAACATATCACGGGCTCGAGGTGCTGACGATCGCGATCGGGCGCTTGAACAAGTTTTACGGCGACAAGATCGAATGGATGACCGGACTCGATATCTGCAAGCGGTTTTCGGAAATTCCCGAGGCCACAACTACAAAAATATGAAAAAGAAAAAAGCAATCTGGTGGTTTTTTCCATCATTACTCGAACCATGTGACGGCCCCTGGGGCAAACTGAGCGACTTCGGCCACGATACCGTCCTGACATGGAAGGCCATCATCGACTGGGCGGCCAAGTTGAAGGTCGATCAC
>Ga0214921_10011644_pt1 | contig 10650 bp, 12 predicted proteins | sample LL1505_MetaG_FD_177992 | JGI IMG/M metagenome (GOLD analysis project Ga0214921, IMG submission 177992) | Freshwater microbial communities from Lake Lanier, Atlanta, Georgia, United States - LL-1505 | ecosystem: Environmental > Aquatic > Freshwater > Lake | place: USA: Georgia | collected...
TATTAATTACTGAAGAGAAACTTCCATTGGTTTCCATTAACCGGATTCGAAGGCTTATTCTTAATGAAATAGGCGAGCAAAAAATTGATATTGTAAATTTTACAAAATCCACGACACATCCATTCAAGAGCTTGGCGCTGGAATCAGCCATTCGGCTATGAATACGTCAAACCTTCAAAGCCTACTGGATCTGAATTGGAGCCTGCTTAAGCAAGCACTGCCATCATTTGAACGTTCACTGGTGAAGTGTCGGGATCTTGATTTCTTGTCGCCAATTTCTTTTGAAATCGAAGAAAGCCTGGATGCACTGTCATCCAAGTTTTGATAGCTTTGCCTTGTTTGTTGAAAAAATTTATCTTTTTTCGTGTTCGCTTTACGGCTCTTTGCGGATAAAAATGGTTCTTCTTCATTTTCACTGGGTTATTCAGAATGGTCTGGAGCCGAGTGTCTTCGCCAAGGATGCTTTAGACGCAAATTTCGCAGATTGCGAAAAATACGATTTGTCAACAGCAAAATTAAGGCCTATTCAAGCCTAAAATATTCATTATATGAAAAACATCGTAAACACATTTTTTCATTTTTTTAATTTTCCTTTAATTAAAAAAAACACTATTAATCCTATATATTTTTGTGAGCACAAAATGCTGCCATTGTTTAAAAAAGAATTTCCAGTTGTTATATCTTTTACACCAAAAAGTGGATGCACGACAATCTTAAAATGGTTTCTTGAACAAAATAATTTACTTCAAGAGGCATTCAAGTATAGCGAATGGGTGCATGACTACCGAGAAAAAGTTTTATATGCTTCCAACGGCTATACGGAAGAGTGTCTAAGTGTCTTTACAAATAATCCAGATACTAAATTAATTATAAAAGTAATAAGAAATCCAATATACAGATCAATCAGTTGTTATTTGCATTATTTAAGACAAAGTAGTGTTGCAAAAAACTGGTCGATAATTAGAGAAATTGAAGATTGGAAAAATGCAAATGGATTAAATGATCAGCATGGTATATCATTTAATCAGTTTTTAAAATTTATTATTTCTTCAAATCAATCAGGTAAGGTTCTTGATCCACATTTTTCTTGTCAGTATGATCCTATTCAAGATAGTAAAGTAAACATTTATATTCCATTAGAAATAATTTCAAATGAAATAAGGATTCTTGAAAAGCGATTTAACCTCAAAAAAATTGATTTTAATTTCATTTCTGAATCACCACACAATAATAAACCTTCAACATTTTCAAATTGGCCTAAAAATGCTTCATCATTTCCGGCGGATCAAAATTTTGAAAAGGAATTGGGAATCCCTAATGCTAATATTTTTTTAGATAAAGAAACTGTAATAATTATAAAAAATGCTTATTCTCATGATTTTGAAAAATATTCAAAATATTTTCCTGATCTTTCGTGATTTAAATTTTATTCTTAAAAAAGTTATGTTGACGCAAAATATTCTTTGCTCTGCTGGAATTTTGTTATTACTTGAACACTGGACTTTCCACTCGCTTCTTCCAGTGTATGGGTTTTAAATGGCCAAAGACTTATGAGACAAGAGTTCAGACGTCATGATGCCTTGTTTCGCAAGCAGAATAAGCTAAGAGTGGGTGAAAAATGTCACCAGTGGGGATTACAAGAAATAAATTTAGGAACAATATTGGTCAAAAATTTTAAAATTAGAAACTGAGGGTCTTAATTAATTAACAAAAGCTCAATCTGTTCATTCTATCTTGAAATTAATAAGCTATAAAATATAAATCTATAAAAAAACCTTATGCTAACCAACCTCGCACCTTACCTCCGAGCACAGCTTTTTCAGTGCATAAAAAATCTTGGATTTTATCCATCTCACATTGTCGATGTTTGTGCAAATCGTGGGACATTGCCCAACCTTGCACCTTACCTCCAATCGCAGTTTTTTCAGTGCATAAAAAATCTTGAATTCAATCCATCTCACGTCGTCGATGTTGGTGCAAATCGTGGGACGTGGACACGAAATGCGCTACAATACTTTCCTGATGCGCATTATTCGTTATTTGAGCCCCAAGCTTATCTTTCCGCTAGTTTCACGGATCTCCTTAAGAATCCAAAAATCAAATTTCATGCAAAAGGGCTCGGAGCAAGCTCAGGCATGATGGACTTAACAACTTCGGATCGTGACGATAGCTTTAGTTTTTCGTTTACCGCAGATCAGGCTAAAAATTGGGGGGTTAAGCAGGTCAAGGCTCCCGTGGTCAAATTGGATGACTACTTACCTGCGCTTAATCTTCCTCATCCTGAATTGATCAAGATTGACGCTGAGGGCTGGGATCTTGAGGTGTTGAAGGGCGCCGAGTCTACAATATCTACTGCTCAAGTTGTATTGATGGAGGCTTCTGTTATGAATAAAATGTTTACAAACAATATTAAAGATGTGGTTTGCGAAATGGGCAAGAGGGGTTTTTCGCTATTTGATATCACCGATCTAAACCGAACAACCAAAGACAATGCACTATGGCTAGTTGAAATAGCATTTATTAAATCAGGAGGTATCATCGATCAAAAAATCACATCATATGTTTAAACTTACAATTGTATGATCAAATGTGTTTTAGTTGATACCAATCGAGCTGCATACACGATTTACCAATCGCTCGTAGCCCAGGGGAACAATGTGTTCGTTGTTGGAGGAAATCCTCAAGAGCCTTTGGCAAAGATTTGTCCGAATTTCATCCAGTTGGATTACTCGGATGCATCCGCGCTTGATGCGCTGATAGAGCGGGAGGGTTTTAATTTTATTGTGCCGGGCTGCACGGATGTCTCCTATAAGGCTTGCGCAGAGGTGAATCGAGGTCGCTTTGTGGGAATTGATTACGTGGAAGCTACGCGTGCTATCAATGACAAAAATGAGTTTCGCACAGTTGCAGAGCGTCTTGGGATTCCTGTTCCTAAAGTTTTAGATTTTGAGGAAGCTTTGCATTGCGATGCGGTGATCGTAAAGCCGGTGGATTCATTCAGCGGGAGGGGCATTACGATCGTTAAAAAACCTACACGCGAGAGTTTGCAGTCGGCCTATTCCTTGGGCTGCGAGGCTTCGAAAACACGGGCAGCGCTTATTGAGCAATTTGTCTGCGGACAACTTTACAGCCATTCTGCCTTCTTGCAGGCGGGGAAAGTGGTTGCAGACTTTGTGGTGCAAGAAGATTGCACGACCAATCCATTCACGGTTGATACAAGCAAGGTGGTGTATGACTTTCCAGAAAAGTTGCGTGAATCCTTAAGGGCCGATGCAAGTAAACTTTTCGATGCTCTTGAACTCGTGGACGGGCTTATTCACTCGCAATTCATCTTGTCCGGCGATCGCTACTGGGTCATCGAGGTTACGCGACGCTGCCCGGGGGATCTATATGCGTTGTTAATCGAAATGTCCACAGGGTATCCCTATGGGGCCAGTTATGCGGCTCCATTTCTTGGCAGGCCACCGTTGCCTCAAAATGCGGGGACTTTGCAGAAACGAATCATTCGGCATACGGCGACATCGAAGGATGGTGATTTCCTCTGGGGTTTCAGCTTTAATCAACCTGTAAATTTGAAGTTCTTTGTTCCCTTGGCTAGGGCGGGAGATTTTATCAAGTCGAGTCCGTATGCAAGGGCTGGATTGTTTTTTTTGGAAACCCAATCCGATAAAGACCAGGAATCGCTTTATGCGTGCCTGCTTGCTGGTAGTCTCTACGGTTTCGATTATTAATTATGTCAAAAAAACCTTTTCGACTTGCCTTCTTGGGTGGCGCTCCTAATTCCGCCGTTGGTTATGCTCACTTTGTTGCGGCTAGAATGGATGGGTTATGGAATTTGAAAGCGGGCGCATTCAGTCGCCGTGCCGACGTAAATTGCAATGCTGGAGAAGTATATGGTGTTAAATCTGATCATCTCTATAAAAGCCTTGGTGGTTTGTTGGATAAGGAAAAAGATAACTTAGATGCAGTTGTGCTACTCACGCCGACTCCATTGCATCATGAAATGGTTATTGAATGCCTTAAAGCAGACGTGCCGGTGATTTGTGAAAAGGCGCTAGCGACTACAAGTGAAGAGGCAAGGGAAATTAAATCCCTTTGTAACCAAAAAAAGGGCTTTCTTGCCGTGATCTACAATTACTCAGGATACCCAATAGTTCGTGAGCTTCGGCGAATGATACGAGAAGGTAGCCTGGGCGATATCCTGCATTTTCAAGCAGAGATGCCTCAAGAGGGATTTTTGCGAGTTGATGACAAGGGCAACAAACCCGTGCCGCAGGATTGGAGGAAAAAAGATGGATCAGTTCCGACTTTGCACTTGGACCTCGCTGTTCATTTGCATGAGTTGGTTCACTACCTGACTGGTTTAAAGCCTGTGGAGGTCGTAGCTGATCAAGCCAGTCGAGGTTGGTTTCCTGTGGTTGACAATGTTAGTTGTCTCGCCCGTTATTCGGGAAATGTGCAAGGGCAGTTTTGGTTTAGCAAATGTGCGCTCGGGCACAGGAATGGCTTGAGATTAAGAATCTATGGATCCAAAGGATCTGCAGAGTGGTATCAACTCAGCCCAGAGGAGTTGCTTCTTTCATTTGCTGATGGCAGGCGGCAAGTTTTCGATCGTGCTTCGAATGCCAAGGTAGCCTCACTTCCTCGCTACACGCGATTCAAGGCTGGGCATCTGGCGGGATTCAATGAGGCACTTGCAAATCTATATTTTGATATTCACAAGGCACTCGAAGGATACAAGCAAACCGGCAAACAGGAATCTGATGAGGTTTTTGGGGCAGATCTGGCTATAGAGGGATTGGGTTTTCTTGAGGCCATGGTCAAGTCCTGCGAGTCAGGGATGTGGGAACAAATTCAATCCTCGGAGTAGTTTTCTTTCTCAATCATGAGTCATTTTAAAAGTGTAAAAAAAGCATTGCTCCATCTTCTCGCTGTTGAGCGAGTGGCATCCGTTTACGCAATTGGTAAAAATGAGGAAACTATTAATCTAAATAAATCCATACCCTTAAATGGTATTTTAGATGATTCCTGTTTAATCGGTGATGCTTGGGAGGGCATAAAAGTCCAAAAGCCTGACACGCTGCCAAGTGATGCAATTATTGTAAATTGCTCTACATCGATTGCTCCGATCTCTGTAGAAAAAAGAATTCGGTCATTACATCCCGATAAACCTATCATTAAGTATTGGGAGATTGCCAATGCAAGGCCGTCTTCTTTTCCTTTGCCTTTTTTTGTTCAAGAAATGGAAGTGGATTATAAAAACAACAGAACAAAATGGGATAATTTAAAAGCACTACTCGCAGACAAGGAGTCGTTGAAAGTGTTTGATGATATTACAAAGTTTCGACTTTCGGGCGATTACTCCTTCATGGCAGATTATTCGGTGAAACTAACAGATCAATATTTTGAATCTTTTTTTGAACTTAAAAAAGGCGAAAATTTTGTTGATTGCGGAGGATTTGACGGTGATACCACGGAACAATTTTGTAAACGATGCCCAGAATATGGGCAAATTTGGTTTTTCGAGCCTTCTCCAGCAAACATGGCTAAAGCAAGGTCGCGTCTTGCTGGATGCTATAATATCCATTTTGCTCAAGAGGGTGTTTCTGACCAAGGCGGACAATTAAGTTTTAATCCTGATGCGGGATCAGCCAGTTCGGTCAGCACGATAGGAGACGTTAGAATTCCGGTAACGACGATAGACGCTAAAATTGCGGGTCCAGTATCATTTATCAAAATGGACTTGGAGGGTTGGGAGATGAACGCACTTGTCGGAGCAAAGCATTGTATTTTGAATAACCAACCTAAATTAGCGATTGCCGTTTATCATAATGCAGCAGATTTTTGGAAAATTCCCGATCTTGTTTTGAGTATGCGATCAGACTACGATCTCTACTTGCGTCACTACACTGAGGGTTGGAGTGAAACGGTGATGTATTTTATCCCCAAAAAGCAAAATGGATAAACCTGTTCTGCATGTCGGGCGTCCGAATATTGGGAACCGTGAATCTTTTCTTGCACGGGTCAATGATATATTAGACCGCCGTTGGTTATCTAATAATGGACCTGTAGTCCAAGAATTTGAGAAACGGGTAGCTGAAATTTTGGGAGTCAAGCATGCGCTTGCCATGTGCAATGCCACAGCAGCTATAGAAATCGCCTGCCGTGCCCTCGGCCTCAAAGGCGAAGTTATCTTACCCAGCTATACCTTCGTAGCTACAGCCCATGCGTTGCAGTGGCAAGAAATAACCCCCGTTTTTTGCGACATGGATCCAGCTACACACAATTTGGATCCCGGAAAGATCGAGAAGCTCATCACACCCAAGACGACTGGAATCATCGGTGTTCATGCATGGGGCAGGGGGTGCGAGACGGAGGAAATCGCAGCCATCGCCGCAAAACGAAATCTCAAGGTCATGTATGATGCTTCGCATGGATTCGGTTGCTCCAAGGGGGGGCGAATGCTCGGCACTTTTGGCGAATGCGAGGTTTTTAGCTTCCATGCAACCAAGTTCATTAATTGTCTGGAAGGTGGAGTCGTTGCAACGAACAACGATGAATTGGCTTACCAGATGCGGATGATGACGAATTTCGGTTTCACCGGATTCGACAAAGTGGAATATCTCGGCATCAATGGAAAGATGAATGAAATCTCTGCCGCTATGGGACTCACCAATTTGGAAGCGATGGAGGAAATCATCACGATCAACCGCCGAAACTATGAAGCCTACAAGACTGGCCTGGCAAATGTCTTGGGAATCTCGGTGATCAAGTATGATCCTGCCGAGCGGAACAACTACCAGTATGTCGTGATTGAGGTGGATCCAGAGGTATGCGCGCGCAACCGGGACGAGATCGTGGAAGCACTTCATGCGGAAAACGTAATTGCCAGAAAATACTTCTGGCCAGGTTGCCACAAAATGGAACCATATCGCTCTCTTCAACCAAATGCTCACTTGCTACTTACAGAAACTGAGTGCATAGCAGCACGAGTGCTCGTGATGCCGACGGGACAGACAGTGGAGGTGGAAACAGTCGCTCGCATATGCGAAATCATACGAAGAGCAGTTAATCATTGATGGATCGAGCATTCGCTGGTCTTCCACTCATCAGTAAACCCGCCACCCGTGCCAGCGGTGTGGGCAACCCTGCCTTTGTTCTAAACCGCTTGACTGAAGAAACCCAAGCCTCCAGTTTCCCTCTTCGCTTTATTCTTCTTTCCTATGTCTTTCTCTCCAGTATCCGCCACTAACCCTACGCCATCGACTGAACCGGTGAAAACAGCTCGTTTGTCAAAACCAATTCGCATAATGGAACAAGTATGGCCTGACGGAACAACCCCTTTGGTAAGCATATTTTGCATCACATACAACCATGTAAATTTTATCCGGGACGCGATCGAGGGGTTTCTCATGCAGGAGACAACTTTTCCCGTCGAAATTTTTGTTCATGACGATGCATCAACTGATGGAACCGCCGATATTGTCCGCGAGTATTCGGAAAAGTATCATAAACTCTTCTGGACACTTATGCAAACCGAGAATCAATACTCAAAAAATAGAGGCGTATTCTTCAATTTACTACAAAAGCAGAGAGGGGAGTTTATTGCCATTTGCGAGGGAGACGATTATTGGACTTCTAGCAGAAAAATTCAAAAGCAGTTTGAGCAAATGCAGAAGAATCCAACGGCATCTTTTTGCTTCCATAACACACATATAATTGATAATTTAGGAAATTTAAGTGGAGAAATACGACCATACAACGGATCATTTCTACATTCCATTAGCGAACTTTTTCTAAATAATTTTATTCATACATCGTCAATTCTGTTTAGACGTTCTAAATTCCTGGGAATTCCAGAGAGTCTTAAAAATTCGCCTATGGGAGATTGGCCACTTTGCATTCTTTTGGCCGAAAATGGACCTTTCCTCTATTTGGACGAAATTATGTCGCGCTACAGGTTGCATAGCGGCAGTAGTTGGAGTTCAAAAACACAGGCTGAGCGTTCAGAACAGACGTGTCGGTTCTTCGAGCTTCTTTTAGAGTATTTTAAAGATAATCAGCAAATTATGGAATATGTTTTAAATGGATATCAAATACACTGTAATAATTCTACAAAAGAATTTTATTCATTAATATTAAAAATGGAGTCGCAGATAAAAAATCTAAAAAGTGAGTTAAAATCTCTGAAAAATAGTAAAATATGGAGGTTTTCATGGCCTATTCGTTTAATTGATAAATCCCTAAAACTTTTTTTAAGAAAAATACTATGACTGGGGAAAAAATATTTCAACATATTGAATGGTTTTATGATGATGTAGATCAAACAACAGTTATTTTGTTTGCTGTCGATGCTACTTGTAAACATCATTTATTTGATAACAAAAAATACGTTAGGGTTGAAATGTGTGGATTGAGAATCAATGTGGAATCCATACCTTATGATAGCTTTGAGTCTTTTAGCGAAGAGATTGGCAAAAAACTATTATGGTTAAGATGTTACATATCTGGGCCCAAGAGAAAATTTGTGAAATGCAAATGTGTTCTTTACAAAGGTGATAAAAAACTTGGTGAAAAAAATATTGCGTATGGCTATAAATTTCGCTCGAGGGTTTTTCAATCTTTTAAATTATATTTTAAAAATATAATTAAAATTTCTATTTTATGTTTTTTTCGCCCCCAACCCCTTCCCATAATTTCTCTTCACCTTTGGCACCTCGATATAGCCATGGACATCTTGCAGGTATTCAAGGAAACATCACGATTTTTTGAGCTTCGATTGGCTATTCCTGATAATCTCGATGCAGAGGTTACTGACCAACTATTACAACATGTGGACAAAAACTACCACTTTACCAATGTTACTACCGTGGTTGTTCCTGCGGTAGGTCGCGATATTGGGGGCTTAATTGCAAGTCTACTTCATTCGATTCAAAACACTAATTACAAATTTCGTCCACACCTTTTCATTCATACAAAAAATACTCCTCATCTTGATCCCTTATTGGTTAGACGGTGGAGAAATTCGCTTATTCACGATATTGCCAACGAGGTGAACTTTTGTATTTCACTTTTGTTGTTTAAATATTTTAAGGCTAGCATTGTTTACGCACTATCAAATGATCGAATCGAGGATGGAAATGATAATATTCATGCGCGTCAAAAAAGCTATGAACTTGCCAAGGCTGTCTCGAGCGAGTTATTCAATTCATGTAATGACAAGATTCGTTTTTGCGCTGGAACTATGATGTGGGTATTGCCTGCTCGAGTAGAAAAAGTGTGGTCGATCAAAAAATTGCAGTCTGTTTTGTCGAAGCTTGAGCCGTCGCCAACCATGCAGGAGCCAAGCCAAGCGCATGCTTTTGAGCGATTGTTTCCAGATATCGTTCGTCGGTCTGGCTTGAAGGTTTTTAGAATTTGAGCCTTGGTAATCCATAAATGCAAAAAAGTTGCATAGTTATCCCCATTCATCGATTCGATCTTTCGAGAGATGAGGAGGTTTCTTGGAATAGCCTCATTCAGTCGCTACCAGAGATTCCTAAAATCATTGTAGCCCCTCGGCGCTTTCAGGCTGATTTTCAGCATTTTCGCAGTGTGGAAATCCGTTTTTTTGAGGACCATTATTTTACATATCCTAAAGGATACAACTCTTTGCTTTTATCAAAGAAGTTCTATCAGGCCTTCTCGAGCTTCAGAAATATCCTGATATATCAACTGGATTGTTTGATTTGCGATTCCTCTCGAGCAAATCTATTGGAATCACATTGGGACTACATTGGTGCCCCTTGGTCGAAAAATTATCATACAAAATCCGGCGTGGAATTCGAAGGGGTAGGCAATGGTGGATTGTCCTTGCGCAATGTCTCCTCGGCATTGCGGGTGCTGAATAATAAAATATGCGCCAGGCCCGATTACTCAATGGGGCCTCCGCCGCACTGGTGGCATTGGAAGCGGGTTCGAAAGGTAATGCTTTGCTTCAATGGGCTCCGTGCATTCCTTCCGAAAATCACCACTGAGCAGTTTTTAAAAAAACATTATCGGGGTAACGAGGACATTTTCTGGGGGAAATTTGCTTCTCAAATTGATCCAGCTTTTAAGGTAGCCACCGTGGACGAGGCTCTTCATTTTGCCTTTGAATCAGATCCCGCAGGGAGTTATGAAAGAATTGGGAAAAAACTACCATTCGGTTGCCATGCTTGGGCAAAGCATGACCGGGCCTTCTGGGAAAAGACGGGAGTGGTGGAAGCAAAATTAAGAAATTAGGACATTGGGAAATTGGGAAGTTAAGACATGCAGAAATGCAGAAACTAAAACCTTAAGAAATGGGGAAATGAGGTGGCCCCGATTTTTAGACCACTGGCTGGTTAAAATAAGCGATGGCTGCAGAGGGTTGGTTGATTGTTACAGGGGGAGAGCTTTTAGTTCAATCTCCTTTGGGGACTGGTCTCCGATTTTTGTCTCCGTAGCGCAGGGCCCGGCTGGCCTCGGAGCGTAGCGGAGAGGCCTGCGCGGGCCCGCAGCGCAGGAGACAAAAATCGGAAGCGCGCAGTGGGGGCGGTGGTTTTCTGAACTTTTTTTCATGCGGCCTCCTTCTTCTCTTTGCGATCTTCTCGGTAGGCTTTCTCCGGGGTTCGATTTCCCAGCGCTTGG
>Ga0214921_10011646_pt1 | contig 10649 bp, 7 predicted proteins | sample LL1505_MetaG_FD_177992 | JGI IMG/M metagenome (GOLD analysis project Ga0214921, IMG submission 177992) | Freshwater microbial communities from Lake Lanier, Atlanta, Georgia, United States - LL-1505 | ecosystem: Environmental > Aquatic > Freshwater > Lake | place: USA: Georgia | collected 2015-05-28
CGACCTGAACTTCGGTAAATCGTGATTTTTTCATAGCAGTTAAAATTAGATGAAATTCTCTACTTTTCAACTGTCTGCTTTTTAGGGGTACTTACAGAAGATTATTTAACTAGAAACTAAAAGAGATAATATATAAGTAAAAATAAAACTTATAAAGTGAAAAAGTGAATCACTACAAAAGGATACAGATCTATAGCCAAATGAAAACGCCTAATTAAGATATATCTTGAAAGGTAATAGAAAGTTTTGTCGTACCACTTTTGTTTTTCAAGATGTCAAAACAATAGTCTGTAATATCCCTATTTAATTGATATGGAAATTCCTCTTTAAAATCATCATTAACCCAATGCCCCATACCTTCTTCCAATAAAGTCCAGGTATTCTCTAAGAAAAATGGCGAAAAAACTTTATTTAGACTAAGATCTAAGCGATACCAAAAGCCTGAAGACATATCGTAAAAATCTAAATTATTTACAATGTAACTGACTTTTATTGATAAATCATTATTTGATATTTTTAAGCAGACTTCAATATTAAATTTCATTCTCGAATGAAAAAGCAAATAAATAAACTTTCTAAATTAGTCAGAAGTTAAAAATAGTCTTTCGGAATAATTAGGCCTATCAACAGCGTACCTACCATTGCCTAATTGAACAATCCAACGATAAAGGATTTGAATATTCTCAGTAATTTCCCACCTTCTAGGAAGGGGAACATCTGCACAATTTGAATGAATCCATAATTTAGCTGCACCAAAATAAATTTCACCAGAACTATCTACATACTCTAGAAACTTTTTAATAAAACTCTGGGCAAAAAATGATTCTGTAAGTTTATGTATAAATTCAGTCCCTGATAAATTAAAAGGAATCTGATAAATAGCCAAATCATGCAGGGCGCAATTCAATTCAATATCATCTTCATACTTATTCGTTACATAAAAGCTATAAAGTATATCTACACTATAAGACATTGGCAATGACGACAATAAAAACTCCTTGTCAAATGATGATATGTTAATCTGAAAATCATCTTCGTTAGGAAATGAAACCATTTTAATAGGTAATTGGTCCTTTATTTGATTATAAACTACATCATTAATCAACATTGATTCCTTTTCAATTACATGGAAATAGTAACGCTCACTAATTGCAAGGTCTTCAACTATTGTACCAATCTCGAAGTTATAACCTGTATATGGAGGAAGATTTAGTGCACGAGAAGAAATATTAGCACTAGTCAAAAAACACCTTTTATAATCATCAATATAAGCTTTTAGATGCAATCGAGGGTTTCGATAAAGCGCTATACCCTTTGATTTAAGATAAGGATAAATTTCCAAATCACTAGAACCATAAATTAAATCCCTAGGCTCCCAACGGACAAAAACCGCATCAATATTTTCACTTTCGTCAATTAATGATTGAAGTGTTTGAAGTTTAATATATGCACTAAAAATAAAAACCCTACGTGAACTACTTATGTAGTGGTATATCCGAGAATATAGGTCTATTCCATTTAAATTCATCATACTACACAGCACTCCAGTTAGCTATAACGTCCATTAAATTAAGCCCAAATGAACTCCTAAATCTCTCTAATATATAGGAATTTGTATAGTCATTACGTTCAGTTTCTATCCATGAAGCGATAAACAACAACAAAGGCATTAATTGAGACTCATCACCCCTATCAAAAATTTTCTGAATAAATTGTTCATAAAATGGATGTTGGGTGTTTGCCTCAATAATTACAAATTTATCCTGAAAATTAATATGATTGATAAATATTCCAGGTGTACGAAGATCAGTAAAAATAATAATATGTTTACGATTTGATTTAACAAAAAAAGAAATTGTCCTTTCCAGAGCTTCTTGATCGTCTTGAATTTCAGGATAATCACTTTTCAATATTCGAACAAGTTCCTCTTTTTCATTATCAGACAAATCAATTTGGCGAATTGGGCAACGGGGACAGCGGTCTCTATCAAATGGAACTTTGTGAATAATACACATAGGAATATCTGGCGTTCTATCACACAATATACATTTACCACTACTAAGCGTAATACCATGTAATTGACAAACATCAGAAGTGTGGGAACAATTCTCGCATTTACCGTCAATAAAACTCCTTTCACCGCAACTTTGGCACTTTGTTCTTGATTTAAGGCCAATTCCCCTTTTAGTTATTAATTTCCACATTTCTTTTATCGCTTTATCAATTTCAATAGAAATTTTGTGCAGCAATTTTGTTTTTTCATCTATCATCCCATTTTTTTCCATTTCAGCATAGTCGGATGATTCGAGATATTTAAAATTATTTGCATTAGTTTTATTTGCTGTAACACCAAGGAGCGTATCACTTATTGGTTCAAACAAAACTTCGATACTCCACCAGCGATGCCTTGGATCTCCATTTCCATTTGGGAATTGAAATCCAAAGTCTGCTAATTTGAGTTCACGTTTTGCCCTAACTAAAGAAATCCCTTGAGCTTTTTTATAATATTTACCAAGTCCTGAACCTCCCCCAAGTGAGGTTTGGATTTCAGGTTTAGCGATAGAAAAACAAAGCTTAATCGTATGCTTCTTAGTCCCTCCCTCTACCTGCTCATCAAAAGTTATAACCTTTTCGCCAGTTCCTTCCACCCCTCCCCACGGGAGATTTGTAGATTCTGTATTGTAAGGTTCAGGTAAAATTGTATTAGTTTTTAAAAACATTGGATCAAAAACACCAATTGGTCTACAAAGGTCAACAACTTTTTCAAATCGCATATTATCATTTGTTCGATAGACGAGAATCTGAATTGTAACACCATTACCAATAAAATGACGATAAATCCTGCCTAAACCAAGATTAATGTGATTAATAAGGGTTTTAGCTTGAGAAACATCCAATCGATCACAATCTTTCCATTGAACTATAGTACCACTTAAATAATTTCTAAGAGAAGGCAACAAATCATAAAACTCCCGGGGGAGTGATGTGAGGTGTTCAACACTCTCACTTAAAACCGGTTCATTCGGTTGATATTTTAAATGATCTCTAAAAGTATGAAAAATTCGACTTCTATCTTCCCATGAAAAAACATGATAATTCGGACTTTGTGAACATGAACCAAAAGGCAATCCAACTCCAAATTTTCCCAAACTACCATCCACCTCTGTACCATGATTCATACCACCACCAAAAGTGAGACATGTTGAAATTGTGTCTTTACTCATACCAATTCCATTATCTGAAATTAAAATTTCATCTAATTTGAATTTTGAGCCTCTTCCACGTTCAATCATTATGATATTAATATCACAATTAACATCTGGCCTTTTCCACTGAATCGAATTATCGATTATTTCGGCAAGAGCGTCGGCTGTTCCTCCAGGAAATTGGCTACGAAATGAATTTAAACCGGCGCCATTAATTATTGCTGACATAAGTAAAAATATAAAATGAGTATACTAAGCGTTAAGGTGTGAGTGACAAAAATTTTTGCCCCAAAATTCCTCCCAATAAGTAAAAAGAAATTGAGGATTACCAAGGCTAGAAATGTTATCAACTAAATCGATTACATGATTTACTTCATTACCTCCATTTTTAGGGCCACGTAAAGCCCTACCAATCATCTGGGAATAAAGTATCATAGAATTGGTATGACGAGCTATTATTAGGGTTTTTAGCCTTGGCGCATCAAAGCCAGTAGTTAAAACGCCAAAATTGATTAATACCTTTAAATTGCCAGATTTAAAGTCGGAAATATATTTGCTTCTTAATTGAGAGGGAGTTTCTGCCAAAACAACTTCTGAATTAATGTTTTGAAATTCTAACAATTTTTGCAACAAAATACAATGATTGACATTACAAGCAAAAACTAAGATTAAATTCCTATTTTCATCTTGAAGAGCCCTGTCTATCTCATCAACAATAATCTTATTTCTAAGCGGACTCTCTACAATTTTATCAATATGACTCTGCTCTAATTCACCTGAAATGGCGATTTTTTTCAATTCAACATCGGAAAAACCACTTAAATCAACCTCAATAGGCCTGTGGTCGATTTTGGCAAGAAATTTATGCTCTTGAAGATACTCTAAAGAATTCGGCAAATAACATCCATTATCATCTGTAACTCCAATCAATTTATTTTTAAAAAAATCTGATAAAATTGTATTTGACGGGTCACTGATATCACTTGATCTTCCTGGTGTAGCCGTTAAACCAATTACTCGACAATTCGGCATTGTACTAACATAATTAATGGCGCTTTTATATGTTTCAGCCAGAGATTTATGCGCTTCATCGATTATGACTAATTGAGTATTCGTGCTTAAATGAGTTCGTATATTTAAGTGATGCTCCTTAGAACTACGTTGAAGGGACATAAACTTTTGGAAACCGACAAATAAAACGGCTTTTTTATAATGCAAAATATCTTCTAGTGCGTCATTATCACCAAACATTTTGAAAACCGGCAATGGTGAGTCCCCCTTAACCTTCCAGATGTCAATCAAATTTGAGTATGCTTGCATACACAATTCATTCGAATGAGCAAACCATATAACAAAACCTTCTTCAAATGGCCTAGTACGAACAAAATCTACGACCGCTTCTATACAAGTTTTTGTCTTGCCTGAACCAGTAGGCATATGAACGAGCATTCGTGAATCGGGAATCTCAATCAAATTCTTAATTATCTCATCTTTTATTCTTTTTTGATAATCATGTAATGAAAGAAACCTACTCGGATCAGGACATATTAGAACTTCTTCAGCAACAACAGAATCCACCGAATCAACATAAGCATATTTATCAATTGGTAACAACAATAGATTAATAAGTGCTTGCCCAATTCGTTTTTTAGACTTTTCTAAAATTCTCTTTCTTGATATAAAATCACCATCACTAACAATATGTAAAATTGTTGACAATTCAGCTATTTGATACTCATTTAAAACATTATTTATGAGAAATTCTTGAAATAAACCGTTGAATATTGCATTCCTATCCAAGGTGCGTAAAAGTAATTCAGCGTAATCTATCTCTATATCACTTGAGTATTGTTGATAATTAACAATACCGCTATACAAAGACTTACCAATAATTCTCTCTAAATGCCTTGACGAGACTCTACCTTTAATTATTCTATATAAAATTTCATCCATAATTACTGTACTGATATTTTAAAATTTCCTGAATACCATGAAATTTAACGAAAAAGCTATCAATTATTGTACTTGTATATTCCAATTCAGTCCTAACTAAACTTAATACAATTTTTTTTGCAAATTCTTTTTCCGAATCACTTTTATGGACAAAAAACCAATGAGCTAAATTTATTTTTATTTGAAAAACACCTTCAACTGATTGATAATAGAATAAAGGTCTTCCTCTTTCTTCAACGTAAGTAATCTCAAAGTCCGCTAAACTAAAAGGAATTGGTTCACTTCGTAAATCAACTTTATCCTGAATTTTATTTTTAACAATATCATCGGGAATACAGCCTTCATTAATATAATTATACACATTTAACTCGTTATTACCTCTGTCTGTAAAACCCCACATTTTTTTTAATTTTGAATAAAAAAAATAACCATGACAAATCAATTTAAGAGTCGACTTTTGCTCATTAGTCAGCCTAAAATTATTGTCTAAAAATTGAATATATTTAATAGGAGTGCCCTTTTGAGATACATCTGAAACAAATGTAAATTCTGTATAAACGTTAGCGGTTGACATACTCTTGTAAAATTGAAAAATAATTTTTATATACATTAGAGCAAACCTCTTGAACTTCGAAAAATGAACTAAATCTCCCCAATGAAAACCTAATTGAACAAAGGGCATCGTCCTTACTTAAACCCATTGAAGTTAATACACGGGAAGGTGCCACTATAGCAGAAGTACAGGCGGAACCATTTGAAACTGCAACATTTCCCAATCGCCCAATCAAAACACTTGCGTCAACATGAGGAAAACAAATATTGGTGGTATTGTATATTCGATTTGTTCTAGAACCATTAACAAATGTTCCCTCTATTTGCAACAATTTCTCTTCTAAACTATTACGAAGTATACTAATTTTATCTTCATCTTGCTTCATTTCATTCTTAGCTATTTCGCATGCTTTAGCTAAAGCAATTATACCTGGTACATTAAGGGTGCCACTTCGATACCCACGTTCATGGCCTCCTCCATGAATAAAGGAAGTCAATTTGACTTTAATGGAACTTTGATTGAAAAACAATACGCCAATTCCTTTGGGCGCATACATTTTATGACCGCTTAAACACAATATATCTATCCCTAATTCTTTAAAATCAACTTTTAACTTTCCAGCTGCCTGGGTAGTATCCGACATAAACAAAGCACCTGCCTCATGTACAAGATCGGAAATCTCTTTTAATGGCTGAATAACGCCTGTCTCATTGTTTACACACATCACACTAACAAGAATCGTATCTGCTCTCAACAAATTTCTGAGCTCACATAAATCAATTAAACCCTCCTTAGAAACAGACAAATAGGATACTTCAAAACCTAGATCTTCAAGATACTTACAGGTGTCCAAAACCGCATAGTGCTCTGTCGAAACTGTTACAATATGTTTTCCCTTTGAAGCGTAACTTGACGCAACTCCTTTTAACGCGATATTAATGGCTTCTGTCGCACCACTTGTAAAGACAATCTCATTGGGTTCCGCATTAAGAAAGGAGGCGATCTCTTCCCGGGCTTGATGTACTTTTTTATTGATGGATTGACCAAAAAGATGTGAGCTGCTAGCATTAGCAAAATCCGATTTTAAAAATGGCAACATAGCCTCTAAAACCCTTTGGTCAACAGGTGTAGTAGCATTATTGTCAAAATAAATGAAATTACCAAAATCGGCCATAATTCAAGTAAAAATTTATTTAAACAAAACACGAAGCGCAACCTTCTCCTTCGCTGTCATCTAAAAGATCAATCATATAGGGAGACTGAACTTTCTGTTTACGTTCGGACCTTTTGATATACTCTTCTTTTATTTGTGCAATACGGTCCGGCTTAATTAGATCTTCCAAACTTTCATATTGACCCCAGGTATAGCCTTCTTTTTCATATTGCATTGCTTTAAAAAAAAGATCCGGGTGCTGTTCATACAGCCAAACCCACTCAATTTTTTGTTGATAAAAACAAAAAAAGCAACCTGACCTACTTCTTGAATAGTAACCCTTCTTTCCATTAATTTCAAATTCCTTCTTATTGTAATAGGCAGGGACACCGACACCACTTTCTTCAAGAATTCTAAAAATATCGTTACGGACAAGTACATCCTCATTTTCTACCAATGGAAATTCACTACAAAAAGAGAGCGGATAATCGGTAAACTTAAGAAAAGTGAAAACTAACTGATTAAAAGGAGCTACACCATGTTCTAAAAGAGAATCTACTTTTTGCTTTCTAGTGAACATTGAATCTAAAGGCTTCCGTATGATTTCTTTAGCCTTTTTTTCATATTCCCCAAAATCAACATTCGAACTAATATCTTGTAACAAATCAAAATTTGAAGCAGAAAATAATTTTGAAATAACATCTTCGCTCCAGATATTTTTTCTAAATGGAAAAATAGACTGTATATTTTTCTTAGAAGAAATATATCCCTCTCTATCCTCATCTCCTCGGATTCCAACATAGGAAATAGACAAATCATCCCCAACATACTTTTCGAAAGGCTCTAATTTCAACTTCTTAGTACACCATCGAGAATTGGAAGATGGCAGGTACCCGCCATACATTTTTAGGAAATGATCAAACGGCTCCTCAGAACTATTCTGAGCACCCTGAAGAAGATTTATTTTTAGTCCTAAATAAACCTCAAGGTTGCGGATTAACTGATAGGTTTCATCCAATTCTTTGCCTGTATCACAAGAATAGTATTCTATAGTTAAGGAAGGATATTTGGATTTCATGTATATGGCTAAAGCAGCACTGTCTTTCCCTCCAGAAATCCCTAATAAATGACGAATTGATTTGGTCATGATAAAACTAATTCAACAAATCCTTTAAAACTCGGACCACAGCTGCTATGTTAACAATTCGATCCTTACCTAATTGAGTGACAATTTTAGCTTTGGCAGTATCAATTTCATGAGCCTTATTCTTGGGGAATCGGACGATTTTGGGATTGATCGAGCTAAAAAAAGTATCAATCTTCACGGCTAAAACTTCTTCGGCAGTATCGTCGGATTCCACCTTGGAAAGAGATGACAAACTATCAAGATCTAAAACCATTTTCTGGAATCGATCATAGAGCAAAATTTCATCAGCATCTTCAAAATTCTCCAAGGTTTTATTCATCAAAACCTGAGCCAGGGAATTCAACCACGATTGTTTGTCCTCAATCGCTGAATCCAACCTCAAAAGAAAAGTGCGCTGATTGGGCAACAACAAATGGCGCTTAATTCCACTATACCTATGCTGAAGGCTGGATTTATATTGAATAAAATCCATTGTTTGCCCCAAAACATCCTCGCAAAGAAACGTTTCAAATCTAACTACTAAGGCGTCAAATGACCCTCTAATCTCACGTATAGAGGCCTGAAGTTTACTTGCAAAATCAATTAGAGAAACTTGATCCTCATGGATTGTACCAATTGAATATCCCAAAGCAAGTGGAAAATCAACGAAGAATGTGGCTTCCGGATCTTTACTTAAAGCGATGGCCTTGCGAATACCTACTGCCTCTGAGCTTAAACGGTTTGTCGTTTTAGAATAATGAGATAATCCTCTATAAAATTGCAGAAATGGCTTAATAGTCTCAATAAAGACGCTGTTATCGAATTTCAATTCGCTTTGTTGATTCAAAAACGCTCGATAACTATTAAACAGATCTAATTTGATGCCCGAAACATCAAAAGTCTTGATTGAATACTTCTTTGGATATTTGGCAATAAGTTCTAAATTCTCCTCATTAAATGAAGTAATATAAATATCCTCGTTGAATATGGCAAATTCATCACGTTTCAAAAACAAAAAAGTAGGAATCCAAAAATCTAGAAAACCTTGTTTTAATTTAAAAGGTTTCTCACTCAAAACTTGATAAAAATCAACCACAAAAACTTTCTGTGACTTTGCAGAGTTAAGAAATTTAATGCTGGCTTTCCATAATTTAGCAAATGATGAGCTGTTCTTGATTTGAAGCTCAACCGAAGACTTCAATTCGCCGCTAGCTAAACCATTTTCTTTAAGTAGCGAAAGATAGATTGACTTTTCAGGAGGAAATTTCTTTGATTCAAAACCAAGATCAGGCAAGTCCCATGAGTTTAGTAGGGCTTTAAAATAATTTTTCTTAGCTGAACGTATGGATGTAGATATTCGATGCTTATTAACCAACTCATTCTTAAAAATGGGAGTTGAACTATAAACTTGTTGACATACCACTGATAATAACTTATTGAAATCTGCTTTGGAGTTAATTAAATATTCGGATTCACCAAAAAACCAGCGTGTAGAATTTGACTCACTAAACAAACCTCTTTCCTTGATGTAGTGATTCAATATATTGATATGAGAGGATATTATGCTCTCTAATTCTCTCTTCGCAACCCTATCATCACCGTTATCTTGAATTACTTTTTGTAATTTTTCAATCTCAAACAAAATATCTTTGAGTTCGGCAGAATTTTTGAAGTAACAGTAAATGATTGCCTCTTTTTGAGAGGAAGAGAACGCCTGAATTTCGGGTATTTTAAGTTTTGGATTGAATATGAGATTTACATATCCATCAACTTCACCCTGAGGAATGACATCAATTGGATAATCCGAAATAACAAATTCGAAGAACCTTGGTGTGCCTTTCTCGAAGGTAATTCTTTTAGCCATTACAGGGCTAAAATTGAAATATTTGTTGATCTGACCTACTACATCAAAAACTTCTGAAACACGATTGCCCGCATCAACCAATGCAGCCTGAATATCTAAATCCGTGCCTTCAAAGAGAATAAATCTTTTGCTATGAGACCTATATCGTATGATTTGCTTGCTGCTGAGATTCTTGATTAACTGAGATGAGTTCGAATGTCTTGTGGTTGAACTCAAATACGACACAAGAAAATTCTCGTCAATTACCGATCCAGCGGGGGCAAATAAATTAAGTAGACCGATTGTTTTGACGACGTCACAGTATTGATTCAAATCGTTCTCGAAAATCCGTTCTATTTTTTCTATCGAGGACCGTATATTACTCCACGCAGAAAAATCAGGATTGTATTTTGAAATTAAGTAACTATAAAAATTAGTGTTGAGATAATCAAATACACATGACAAATTATAAAAAGGGTACTCATTCCGTTTGAATCTGATTAGACCTGTAAAATCTGCGGATTCAAGAAATGTAAATAGGGATCGTTCATTTTGGCCGTACTTCTGTAATGAGTAGGCCAAGACATGAGCGGCAAAAATATCCAGCGGGAAAAGTTTCTCGAGAAATGCACATGTAAACTGTGGGTTCACTTGAAACATCGTAGTTTCAGAGAACAATTTATGCGTTCCCGAAATAGCCTTTTTATTGGGGCGAAATTCAGTATTACTCGAATTAAACTCGGCTGCTAAAAACAGAAGCTGTTCTACAGGTTCATTAAAAGTTAATTCTCTAAATCGGCCTTTTACTTTGATCC
>Ga0214921_10011647_pt1 | contig 10649 bp, 8 predicted proteins | sample LL1505_MetaG_FD_177992 | JGI IMG/M metagenome (GOLD analysis project Ga0214921, IMG submission 177992) | Freshwater microbial communities from Lake Lanier, Atlanta, Georgia, United States - LL-1505 | ecosystem: Environmental > Aquatic > Freshwater > Lake | place: USA: Georgia | collected 2015-05-28
TTTTACAAATATTAATAATAAAACCAGAAAATTAACCATAGAAGATATTTTAGTTATTAGCCCCTATAACGCACAAGTTAATTACCTACTTTCAATATTACCGGAAGGAGCAAGAGTAGGAACAATAGATAAATTTCAAGGACAAGAAGCAGCTATTAATATTATATCCATGGTTACTTCAGATGCCGACTCTATACCTAGAAATAAGGAATTTTTATTTGATCGTAATAGATTAAACGTAGCTATTTCAAGAGCTCAATGCTCTTCTATCATTTTATTTAATCCAGCTTTACTAGACCTCTATCCTACAACCTACGAGCAAATTAAATTACTTAATAATTTTTATAAGATTTTAAGTTATAAAAATTAGGTCTTTATAAAAATTTTTCTGATATAAAAATTATAAATGACAGCATTAAGAAGAATTCTTGATAAATTTAAAAAAGATTCAACAAATACAGTTGAGCAAGGGGCAAAATTTGAAAAATTAACCAAATTTTTTCTAGAAAATGATAATAGATATAAAGATAGATTTTCAAAAGTGTGGTTATGGAAAAATTTTCCAGAAAATGAAGGTAAAGTAGATACCGGAATAGACATAGTTGCTAAAGAAAAATTTTCTGACGGTTATTGTGCCATACAATCAAAATTTTTTGATGAAAAAACAAGAGTTGAAAAAGATAATATAGATAGTTTTTTTACCGCTTCAGGAAAAAAGATTTATACTAGTAGATTAATTTTTGTTACTTCTAACAATTGGACATCCCATGCTGAAGACGCATTAAAAGATCAAAAAATTCCAATTAACAGAATCTCCCTGGAAGATATGGAAGATGGCTCAATTGATTGGGAGCAATTTGATGAAAAACAACTATTAGCTAAAAAAAAAACACCAAATAAAGTTAGGCCACACCAAGAATTAGCAATTAAAAAAGTACTAGATGGTTTTAAAAAAACCGATCGAGGCAAACTAATTATGGCATGTGGAACCGGAAAAACTTTTACTAGTTTAAAGATTGCTGAAGAAATTGGTGGTATTATTTTATTTTTAACACCTTCTATCAATTTAGTAAGTCAAACTTTTAACGAATGGATTTTACAATCAAAAATTAAATTAAACGCATTATTAGTTTGTTCTGATGAATCAATATCAGCTGAGGATGATGATATAAGAACTTATGATCTACCAATACCACCAACAACAAATTCAAAACTTATTTATGAAATTGCTGAGAAAGTATTTAAAAAGAGCGAATTAAACGTAATTTTTTCGACTTATCAATCTATAGAAAGAGTAATTGAGGCGCAGTCTCACGGTTTACCGGAAATAGATCTGATAATTTGTGATGAAGCACATAGGACAGCTGGTGTAACTAAAATAGATGTAGGGGACAGCATGTTTACATTGGTTCATAGCAATACAAATATTAAAGCAAAAAAGAGACTTTATATGACAGCGACTCCAAGAGTTTATAGAGAAGCTGATCAAAAAAGAGCAAGTCAAGAAGGTGCGATCGTTTATTCAATGGACACAGATGCTTATGGTGAAGAATTTCATAGATTAGGTTTTGGTGAAGCAGTTCGATCTGATTTACTTTGTGATTATAAAGTAATGGTTTTGGGTGTAGAGGAAGAATTTGCTAAAAAGTTTTTAAAAGAGAACGAAGAATTACAAATTGATGATGATCAAATTAAAATAATAGGGTGTTGGAACGCATTAGCAAAAAAAATTATAAGAGATAATTCTGTAAAAATTCTAGATCCAAGTATTGATGAAAATAAAGAAAATAAGATAGTTCAAGCAGATTATTTTGAAGGTCCTCCAATGCGTAGGGCGGTTGCTTTTTGTCAAAGAATAAAAGACAGCCAAAGATTTCAAGAGATCTTTCCAAAAACTATTAAATCTTTTGTTAAAAATACAGAAATAAAAGGAGATTTATTAGAATGCGAGGTTGAACATATGGACGGAACTATGAGTTCATTGTCTAGAAAAGGTAAGCTAAGGTGGTTACAAGAAGATACAAGATCAAAAGGAAATATTTGTAGGATAATTTCCAATGCCAAATGTTTATCCGAGGGAGTTGATGTGCCTACCCTTGATGCTGTTATTTTTTTAAATCCAAAAAATTCTTTTATAGATGTAGTTCAATCAGTTGGTAGAGTAATGCGTAAACCAAAAAATTATGACAAAAAATATGGTTATATAATTATACCCATATCTATTCCAGCAGGAGCCGATCCTGAAAAAGCCCTAAATGATAATAAAAAATATAAAGTGGTTTGGGATGTTTGTCAGGCTTTAAGGTCTCATGATGATAGGTTTGATAGACATGTTAATCAATTAAGATTCAGTAAAAAATCACCGCAAATAGAGTATGGCCAAATTGGAGCCGGAAATGAAGCAAGTAACGAAACGGCTGTCAAAGGAGAAAATACTGTTGGTGAAAATAAACAAATTAATCTTGATTTACCAGGAGCGAATGAATGGCAGAATGCCATTTTTGCTAAGATAGCTAAAAAATGTGGAGATAAAGAATATTGGGATGAATGGGCAAGAGAAATAGCGGTAATCGCAGAAAATCATATTAAAAAAATAAATAAAATTCTTAAAGGAAGAAATCAGGAAGTAAAAGTTTCTTTTGAAAAATTTATTAAAGGTCTTAAAAAAAATATTAACCCAGAGGTTAAAGAAGAAGAAGCAATTGAAATGTTATCTCAGCATTTAATAACAAAGCCAGTATTTGAAGCTTTGTTTAAAGATTATGAATTTTCTAAAAAAAATCCAGTATCAAAATCTATTCAGAAAATGGTTGATACTCTCGATGAATATGAACTTACCAAAGAACAGGATATTTTAAGTAAGTTTTATAAAGATGTAAGAGAAAAAGTAGATCAAGTGGATGATCAGGCCGGTAAGCAAGATATTATTAAAGAACTTTATGAAAAATTTTTTAAAATAGCTTTTCCAAGACTAAAAAATCGTTTAGGCATAGTTTATACACCGATTGAAATTGTAGATTTTATTATTAAGAGTACTGAATATATTCTAAACAGTGAATTCAAAAAAAGTTTTAATGATAGAGATGTTGAAGTACTTGATCCATTTACAGGAACCGGAACGTTTATAACAAGACTACTTCAAAGTAATATAATAAATCAAACGAATTTAGAAAAAAAATATTTGAATGAGATACACGCCAATGAAATTGTTTTATTGGCTTATTATATAGCCGCGATAAATATTGAAGAAGTTTTTCATAGCATTAATAAAAAAAAAGAATATCTAAATTTTGAAGGAATTGTTCTTTCTGACACTTTTCAAATGTACGAACAAAAAGGTGACTTAGAAGAAAAGATATTCCCTGAAAATAATAAAAGAGTCCAAAGACAGAAAAAAGCGCCTATCAAAGTTATTATTGGGAACCCACCATATTCAGCGAGGCAAGAAAGTGAAAATGATGATAATAAAAATTTAAATTATCCATATTTAGATAATCGAATTAGTGAAACTTATGTAAAATTATCTAAAGCAAAACACTCTGGCTCAATGTATGATAGTTACATAAGAGCATTTAGATGGGCTTCTGATAGAATAAAAGACAGCGGTATAATTAGTTTTGTTACAAATGGATCATTTATAGATTCTTCATCAGCTGATGGATTTAGAGCATCGTTAGTAGATGAATTTAATAAATTATATATTTTTAATTTACGAGGTAACGCTAATAGTGCCGGTGAATTTAGAAAAAAAGAAAAAGGGAATGTTTTTGGAGAAGGCACTAAAACTCCAATTGTAATATCAATTTTGATAAAAAACCCTCAAAGTAAGAAAAGAGGAGAAATCTATTATCACGATATTGGAGATTACTTAAGTGAAAAGAAAAAATTAAAAATAATTTCAACACTTGCTTCAGTTGAAAATATTACATGGAAAAGAATAAAGACTAACACAGATAATGATTGGATAAAAAAAAGAAAAACTAATTCTGATAATACAATACCAGTTATAGACGATAATATTAAAAATAATTTTAAATTTTTTAATATAAGTTCATTATGTCTTTCGACCGCAAGAGATAATTGGGTATATAATTTTTCTAAAAAAGAACTGGTAAATAATGTTAAAAATTTAATTACTTTTTATGAAAAACAACTCAAAGAATTTAATGCTGCTCAAATAAAAACAAGTAAGACTAAAAAAATTATTAATAAAATGGAGCTCATAGAAGATTTTATTACTTTAGATAAATCAAAAATTAGCTGGTCAGCTGGATTAAAAAATACTTTTAAACGTGGTGTTTTTTTAAAGTATGATGGTAAAAATATAACAGAAACAACTTATAGGCCTTATTGTAAACAATTAGCTTATTATAGTAGAGATCTTAATGAGAGAGTTTATCAACTTCCTAAAATAATACCAAATAATACAATTTCTAATTTTGGTATCTGTTACGGAATAAGTGCTAATAAAACTTTTAGTTCAGTTATGATCAAAGGTTTATGTGATTACCATTTAATAAGTAATGGTACTCGTTACTTACCATTTTATATTTATGAGAATAAAAATAACTTAGGAGGTTTGTCCTTATTTCCACCTGAAAATATAGAAGCAGAAAATAAAGATTATTTAAAAAGAGAAAATATTAATGATGAATTGTTAAAAAAATTTAATGATAAATATAAGTTTAAAATTTCTAAAGAAGATATTTTTTATTATATTTACGGAGTTCTTCAATCCAAACAGTATTTGTCAGAATATGAAAATAATTTATTAAAAGAGCCTCCAAGAATTCCTTTCGTAAAAGATTTTAATAAATTTAGTCAAGCAGGAAAAAATTTATCTAATTTACATATGAATTATGAAACAATTGAACCTTATAGTAAAATAAAAATAAATATCTCAAACAAAGCGCCTGTAACAAAAATGAGCTTCAATAGAATTAATGGAAAAACTGACAAAACAACAATATTATTTAATACACAAACTACTATTCAAAATATACCTCTGGAAGCGTATGAATACGTAGTTAATGGCAAGTCAGCAATAGAAGGAATTATGGATCAATATCAAATTTATGTAGATAAAGAATCCAAAATTAAAAATGATCCTAACGATTGGGGTAAAGAAAATAATCAGGAAGATTATATTTTAAACTTAATCAAACGTATAATTACTGTAAGTGTTGAAAGCGTAAAAATAATTAATTCTCTTCCTCCAATTGATGAAATCTAATTTATTAATCATTTTATTAGCTATAAAATAAATGGACTTCTTTAGGACTTCCAACTCATTTATCTTTTTAGAAATATAAGCTATAATTAGTTATTAAACTGAAGTCGTACTTAGACTTTTACGGAGAAATTATTAAGCGGGTGTAGCTCAGTGGTAGAGCGAATCGTTGCCAACGATTAGGTCGTGGGTTCAATTCCCTTCACCCGCTCCAAATCAGCAAGTAATCATTAATCTTTTTTCAAATTTCTTTATTTTTTGATGGCAGACAACTGGCAGACAACTTTTTTGGTGTTATTATTAAAGTACGAATTGTTGGTATAATTAATTTATCATGTCTTATTACAAAAGTTATAGAAGATTTCGTTCAAGATATACAAAATCAGCAAGTACAAAAGCAAGTAAAGAAAAAATAATTAATTTACAATTAGAAGAGTTTGAGAGTTTAGAAATTAAATATCAAACTTTTTCATACGATAAATTGCTTATAGAAGAAAAAAGATTAGAAGAAAAAATTTCTAAAAATTCTAGTTTTATTCAAGAAAGTGATTTGTATATTCAAAATATACTTAGACCTTTGTTGCATAATAAAAAAGAATTGCTTCAAACCAGAAGCGAGAGAATTAGATCAGATTTAACTAAAAAATTTAATTTAAACAAAGAATACAATGAACCTATTGAAGAAATTACACAATTATTAAAAAGAATAGAGGAAGAAAAAAGAAAAGAATACGATAAATCTCAGATTATTCCAAACCTTGGATTGAAAGCAGCAAAAACAGCATTAGGTCTTGCAGTGCCCTTTATAGGATTAATGATGTTAACAGACAAAAAGAAGGAAACTCCTTCTTATCCTTATCTCCCAAAAACGAATGATGAAGTAAGTCTTGAAAAGAAATTATCAATACTCTCTGAAAAAAAAAAGAAAACTTTAGATTTAATAGAAAAAGATTTTGAAGAAATTATTAGAACAACAAAAAATTTAAATGATTTAAAAAATGAAATTTTAAAAATTGAGGAAGAAATTAATACATTAAATAATAAAATCGACTTATATAACGTAGAAAATCCTAAGATTCGAGAAGCGCTTAGACTTGTATTTCCTAATATTAAAAAAAGAACAAGAGAAAGAGAAAGATCCGCAAAGATTGCAGCATTTGATAATAAAGCAAGAAGTGGTTCGCAGATAGTCAAAGATGATTTGTTAAAATCAATAAAAAATAAATCTAAATGGAAATGTCCTTATTGCGATTTAAATAATTCTATAAATGAGGCAGTTGCAGATCACATTTATCCAATTAATAAAGGGGGATTATCAACGCCAGAAAATATGGTGTTGATTTGTATGGACTGTAATAAAAAAAAGAGTCATTTAGTTTTAAGAGTATTTTGTAAAAAATATAGTTTTGATTTCTATACTGTTTGTGAACGGTTAGAGAAACAAGGAAAATATATTTAAGAATAAAGTTTATTATAAATCTCAACTATCTTCTGTTCCGAGAACTTCTGTAGATAACGACTGTTCAACATATTAGTGCTGGTGTTACCGACTTTTGCGATTAAGTCTAAATTACCTGATTTTGCGTAGGTCTCAATGAAGTTGGATGCTCTTAGACTATAAAGCGGTCTTTGTCGCTTAGAGTTCTTATTTACAGCATATAGACCCAATTCATTGCTGACTTTAACAAATATTTTTCCAATTTTTCTTTGAAGTGTTTCTCTATTCTTCTCGTGATTGAAAAACAAATATTCATTTCCTGTAATACGAGGATATCTTTTACAGATTCTTCTCAAATAAATGTCTTTGGCGATTGGATGACTTGGTAATGGATTATTGTTCTGTTGTACTTTTCTATGGGGTGGATCAATGACTAAAATTTCTTGTCGTTGAATAGATGTAATTATTTTAACATCATTATGTGTAAGTGATAAAAATTCTTTACCTGGTCTTAATGGCACAAAATAAAGAAAATTTACAATATCTGCGACTTCATCATAGTGAGGATATCTTAAATCAGTCTTAGATAATCTTCTTAACTCGTTCGTAATCTGGTGGATTTCATCTTTTGTATAAGGTTTAAAACTAGAAGGTTTTTTAGATTTAATCTTAGGAAAGGTCGGCACTAATTGAACTGCGTTTAATTCAATTGCTTTTTTGAATATTCCTTTAATGATTGCAAAGTAATTATTAATTGTTTTAGGTGCCTTATCTTTAGTAATCAAATTCATTTTAATCTTTTCAAAATGTTCTGTTTGAATGTCTTTAATGTTTAAATCGCCAATGACTTTGTCTATTTCTGTAAAGTAACGTGTGTTTGTAGAGTGAACTAGATTGTCATCTATTTCTTTTAGATTTGCTCTTTCTAGTAATTCTAAATGATACTTATTGTAAAAGTATCTACAGATCATATTAGGAATAACGGTGTGTTTTTTCTTTAGAATTGGACTGTTATTTTTATTTGCTAGAAAATCTAACCAGACTTCTTTTGCTTTTTTAGTTGCGAGTCTTTCATTTGATGTTTTGAGAGATATTATTTTGAAACCATCTTTTGATAGTTCTCTACCTACATAAAATTTTGCGTAGTAGTTTTTACACTTGTATTTTTTATTATTTTTAACTGTAGTTCTTTTAATTAGAGTTAATGTATTACAATTTTCTACTCGAATTAATTTGGTGATTTTAGTCATTTGAATTTGGTACTGATTTTCTATTAGCAATCAACTCATTTGCTATTTTTTATCTTTTTCTATTTGCTCTAACTTTCCTCATTTTTTTACAGTTGTCATAATATGTTTGTAGTTCATATTGTTTTTCAAAGAGTTCAGTTTCACTAATCCAATCAGGATTATCTAATTGTTCAAAATATTTACTACGATCTTCTTTGATTTCTGTTTTTGTTTCTTTTTCTTTGGTCATTAGAATGGAATTTCATTTATTGTTTCAAATTTATTCCATTCTTCTTTTGTAATGGGTTTAATTTTTGAAATAATCAAAGGAAATTGAAGTTCTTTTATTTCAGAGTTAACTATTTTGATTTGTTCTTCCAATTCTTCTATTTCGACTAATAAATCTTCTGAATTTATATTCATTGTTTCTGAATATTTAAGTTTATTTTCCAAAACTTTTATTTGATATTCAAAATATAATTTTTCAGATTCTAAGTTTAAGATTTTATAATTATTTATTTTCATATTAATGTTCCTTTTGTTTTTGTTTATTTTTCAACAACAGTTCATCTCCACATCACGTGTAAGTATGAACTGTTATTGTTTTTTAGTTTAGACAGTGAGTAATATCGAAACCCAATCTTTTTTATGATTTAGTGAATCATTGTTAGGATAAAAGTCGAACTCACTTGTCTCATCATTACAGATAAAACCTTGGTAGGAAAATCTCTGGAACAATGTATGTTTTAGACTCAACTTTTTACTCGAAAATTTATTTAAATATTTCTATCTTTTAAATAAAAACATTTTTTGTAATCTCGCAGGAATGACTTTTGTAAAATTACAATTTGTACAACATCTGCTTTCGTGATCATTCTCATCACATAATGGGTATGGATTATGTGTCTCGTGTACGTTTATCATTTCAACATTACACAAATTACAATTTATAGACTTATTAAGTTTATCAACATTTTCATCTTGATTAAGTCTTACTATGTATTTTTTCATAGATTTTTTCTCCTTAAGCAACTAATTTTTGTTTGTTTGACAAGTTAGATGAAGAATTAGTTGCTCTTTTAATTTGAGTAACTTCAATTGAACTTGCTTCTTTATTGAACTGACTTCTGTAATAGTTTTTTGCTTTTTCTAAACAATGTAAGATGTCAGTAGCAATTATTATTGCGACAAAAGAATTTTCTTTTGTCTTTTTGTAGTATCTCTTATTCAAGCGATACTTTGATTTAAACATCGATTGAGAATTATCGTTAACGATAATCTCATTCGCATTAAATTTTATTTTATATTTAATCATACTATTAATATATCACTTCATTATTTACGATTCAAAACGCAGACTCATAAGGGTTTAACTTATCGTAGTTAAATATAGTACGAAAAGTACGATAACTCCTACAGGGTTTGAGTTGTCGTAGTAGATAAATTTCTAATTATTAAGAATTGATATTTTTGAAATAGAAAATTGAATTAAAGTTTGTTTTTAGGAAAAACACCTTTTGCGATATTGATAATTAATTTTTTTGCGGAAACATAAGCATTTTGTACTTGTCTAACTCCACCTTGTTGAATCTGTTTTGTTATTCCTTCCATAATATATGTGTTTTTTTTATATTTTACTTCCAATGCTATTTCTTCGTTAGTTAATTTTCTCTCTTCTTTAAGTTTAAAAACTTCAAACATTCTTTTTATTTCTTTATGTTTAACTGCCCTGTGAAAAGTATATCTAGTTTTTTTATCTGATTTTTGAATATTGTGTATTGTTCTTAATTTTTCTAGTTCGTTATCTATATCAACTCTATTTTTTGAGATTGGTATTTGGACCGTAAAGTAGTTTTTATCATTAATTAAATCTTTAGAATCATTGATATATCTAATAGTAAAATCACTAAACAAATGTTTATATTTTAGAAACATTTTATTTAAATAACTAAACTTTTCTTTATCAGTCATGCTTAAAATTGGTTTCATTGATTCAATTTCTTTTAAATCAATATCTTTCCAAGCAGTTACTTTAAGTTTGTATTTAATTGGTGGTCTTTTTTTTTGAGAACCCTCTCTCCCTCCATCTTTTTTTGAATAAGGAAACTCAATAATTTTACCTTGGTAATCCAGTGCTAGTTTTAACCATTGAAAAAACCACATAATTGATAATTTAGGAATTGTAATTTTAGATAGTGTTTTGTCTTTTTGAATTATTACAGTTCGATTTTTTATTGTCATGTTGTTCCGTTTATTACGATATCCAATATATTACAATATCAATGCCATTTATCGTAGTTTAAGGTTTTGCTATTGAGAAATATAGGTTTCCTGTTAGCGTATTCTACGTGAGTTCTCGTAGTAAACAAAAGAAAGGATAAAAATGACAACTTATTTCTATGGAAGAAACAGTGATATCGAAAGTTTTGATAGAGGCAGTTCAATAGATACACAATTATCAAAAGCAATTTCATACGCAAACATTAAAGATTTAAAGATAGATGAACATTTAACAGAGCAAGTATCTGGAACAGTTCCATTCGAAAAAAGAGAAAAAGGTTTTGAATTATTACAAAAACTTAAAAAGGGAGATCATATTATTTGTTCTCATCTTGATAGATTTTCTAGAAATACATTAAATTTATTAACTTTAGTTGAGAAATTTAAACGACAAAAAGTATCACTTCACTTTGTGGATATTGGTGGAGAAGTAACAGGTTCAGATGCTATTGGTGGTGTGTTTCTTAAACTA
>Ga0214921_10011648_pt1 | contig 10648 bp, 11 predicted proteins | sample LL1505_MetaG_FD_177992 | JGI IMG/M metagenome (GOLD analysis project Ga0214921, IMG submission 177992) | Freshwater microbial communities from Lake Lanier, Atlanta, Georgia, United States - LL-1505 | ecosystem: Environmental > Aquatic > Freshwater > Lake | place: USA: Georgia | collected...
TTTCAATCGACTTGATTTCGCTGTAAGTCGCGCATTCACATGCGATTTTCATCATGAGATATTCTTGAGTATTATATTTACCCATGCCGGCCAATTGATCTATTTTTTTATCAGCGGGTCGTAGTCAAATACATATTCCATCTCGTCTCCAGGAATCAATACCTTGTTTGTATCTATCTCAAGGAGAAGGTTTAGAAGATAGACGTCTGGTTTGACATCCCCTGGACCATAGGTTCCGATCTCTGTGTTTAGCTTCAGGTCGAGCAACTCAATAAAAGCTTGTGTTTTAATCATTCATGAATCCCCCGATTTTTCGTGGAGACCTGTTGGTTTGGGTTAATCGTCCACCCGAGCAGGCGGGGCGAATTGGGGTTAGTCGTTTGTCCCAACCAGAATTGTCAGCTTCTTTCGCGGCCAGTTTGCGCCTCCGTGAGTAGATGCTCCCGAAAAACCGCGGCAATCGGCGAAAGGATACGGCTTCGAAGGTAGACGAGGTGCCATTTAGAGGGGATCGGGAACCCGGCAACCGGGAGGATCTCCACGCCAGTATTGATTCCGCGGCCCTCGAGCGCGTGCCCTGAAAGGACCGCAAGTCCGAGCCCGCCTGCGACTGCTTCTCGAATGGCCTCGTTACTTCCAAGTTCAAGGCGCACGATGGGCTTGAACCGCTGCGCCTCAAAGTGCGCATCGACCGACAAGCGGGTGCCGGACCCAGGCTCGCGCAAGATGAACCGCTCCTGTTTTAGTTCTGCCAACGAGATCTGATCGCGCCCCGCCATTCGATGCGCCGAGCTCGAAATTAGCACGAGTGGATTTGGCATGAGTTCGTCGTTGACCAAGTCGGATGTTTCGGGTGGTTTCGACATGATGTAGAGATCGTCCAGATTTTGGCGCAGTCGACCGATCACACCGTCCCGATTCAGAACGACCAGCGAAATCTCAATCTCCGGATAGACCGCACAAAAGCTGCCTAATAGGCGAGGTACAAAGTACTTGGCGGTGCTGACCACGGCGACCCGCAATCGGCCACGTGTGAGGCCTTTGATTGCCGCCACGCGTTGCTCAAACCCGTCCCATTGGTCAGCGATTGCGCGAGCGGTACGCGCCAATTCCTCGCCTGCCTCGGTCAGCACCACGCGCCTGGACACCACCTCGTATAGCGTCAACCCGATGGAATCCGTCATCTCACGCAGCTGCATCGAAGCCGTGGGTTGGGCTACATGCGTGCGACGCGCGGCGGCGCTGACGCTACCTGTTTCAGCCAACGCCAGAAAAAGGCGTAACTGTCGAAAGGTTATTTGCATCTACTTTTAGCTATATAAAAAACGTTATAAATCGATTTTACTTGATACCTGAGGGGCGATAAGGTGCATTTCAAGGCTATGGAGCTCTTGTGCAAAACCTGCTTGATCCCGCGATTCTCTTTTTTGTCTTTGGTGTACTTGCCGGAGCGATTCGATCGAACCTCGAAATTCCGGCGGCAATTTCGCGTTTTTTGTCGCTCTACCTATTGATGGCGCTGGGCTTGAAGGGCGGATTTGCACTGTCGCATTCCGGCCTGAACGCAGAAGTTGCAGCAAGCCTCGGCGCTGCGATTTTGCTAGCGATTTTGATTCCGATCGTTGGATACCTGCTGCTTCGCAAAATCGTGTCGGGGTTCGATGCAGCTGCGATTGCCGCGACCTATGGCTCGGTGAGCGCCGTGACGTTCCTCACAGCAACACAGTATCTGGACAACCAATCGTTCCCATATGGTGGCCACATGGCAGCCGCCATGGCGCTGATGGAATCACCGGCCATCATCTTTGCTGTCCTCGTGGCCAATCGCATCCGAAGTCACGCACGGTCGGAAACGTCGCCGCGTGCAATGCCGGGGACACCACCGGGGACACCACCGGAGACACCGCCGAGGACACTGACAGATGCGCCGGCGGTCTCGGTTCGAAACGTCCTGCACGAGTCATTTACCGATGGCGCGCAGCTCTTGTTGCTCGGGGCAATGATCGTTGGCCTAATCAGCGGTGAAGCCGGCGAGCGCGCGATGCAGCCCTTCGCAGTCGATTTGTTCAAAGGAATGCTGTCATTCTTCCTTCTCGATATGGGTCTCATGGCCGCGCGAAGCCTCAAGCAGGCGAGCACCAAGCCCCCGCTTCTCGTCGCTTATGCCTTACTGGCACCGGTCATTCACGCCACCTTCGCACTGGGATTGGCTTTGCTACTGAAGTTGCCCTCTGGCGATGGCGCATTACTCATGACGCTTGCAGCGAGCGCCTCTTATATCGCTGTCCCGGCGGTACTAAGGATCGCGCTACCGGAAGCAAACCCATCGCTCTACTTCGGACTGAGCCTCGGCGTGACATTCCCCCTGAACATTCTTTTTGGGATACCCCTTTACACCGCAGCTGCTCAATCGGCCCTCGGGTAGCCTGGACAATGCAATCGAAGGGGGCCGCGAGTGGTCCGTCCGTTGGGCCTTTCGTCAAGCCTCCGCACTCTTCTGCGGTCTAAGATCGTAGTACCCACGTCGCTCGTCGCGGATGAGTGCGTCGACACGGTCAGCGACAACCCCAACTTTCATGAGCGTTTGGGCCGCGAGCGCAAGGCTTCCCTCAAACACATCGGGGACCACGGATTGGGCTCCTGCGGCCAGTAGAGTGTCGTAGTCCCGGTCGTCCTCGGTTCGAACGATGACTGGGACGTGGCCCGCATGGTCTTTGACCAGGCCGATGATTTTGGTTGCAGCGGCTGTGTCGTTGTAACTCACGACGACTGCAGAGGCCCGGTTTAGGCCCGCAGCGAGCAGGATTGCGAGGTCTGTTGAATCGCCGAGCTCCACCCGGTATCCAGCAATACGGTCCTTGGCAACCTCGTCATCGTTGATCTCGAGCGCAACGAAACTAATTCGTTCCTTTTCAAAGAGTGCCGCGAGATTTTTGCCGCATCGACCAAAACCGCAAATAATCACGTGTCGAGCTTCCTTCATCGCGTGTTTAGACAGTTCGGTGATCTCGACCGAGCGTTCGAGCCAGGCCGAGCGCGAGAGCCGATACACGAGCGCCTCAGATCGCATGATCAGGAAAGGCGTAGCGATCATGGAAAGCACCATTCCAGCGAGAATCGGACTGACCCATGCAGTTTGAATCAGCCCGCGATCAGCGCCGATGGTGAGGAGAACGAACCCGAATTCACCCGCCTGTGCCAAATAAATTCCGGTTCGAATCGATACCCCCCCGCGCGCCCCGAACACCCGGGCGATGACAGCGATGAGCAGCCCCTTGACGAGAACTGGAACGATGGCGAGAAGCAGCACGATGTGCCAGTTTTTGCCCAGTACGATCCAATCGAGCTTCATCCCGATTGTGATGAAAAAAAGCCCCAGCAAAATGTCATGGAACGGCTTGATGTCTTCTTCGACCCGGTGTTTGAAGTCGGTCTCAGCGATGAGCATCCCAACGAGAAATGCGCCCATCGCGAGAGAAAGTCCGGCGTGTTCTGACACCCACGAAAATCCAAGAACGAGCAAGAGCACGTTCAGGAGAAAAAGCTCGTCGCTCTTTCGGCGGTCGACGATTTTGAGCCATCGACCAATGACCTTGTGCCCGCCCCAAAGCAGCAAAAACACAAGGGCAATACCCTTGCCAAGGGCGATCGCCAGCATCTGCAAGAGATTCCCGTCGTTGATATCGCTCAGTGAAGGGATCAGAACAAGGAGCGGGACAACCGCGATATCCTGAAACAAGAGGATGCCGATCACGAGTCGGCCGTGCCTCGATTCGAGTTCCGCCCGGTCAGCCATCATCTTGACGACGATCGCAGTGCTCGACATGGTCATGGCGGCCCCAAGCACCAGACTGGCCTGCCAGGTGATGTCCCAACTCGCGCCCACCAATGTGGCGACATACATCGCGATGAAATTGCCCAGCACCGCACCAAGAATGGTGATGAGAACCTGCGATGTCCCAAGGCCAAAGACCTCTTTGCGCATGTTCAACAATTTGGGCAAGTTGAATTCGAGCCCAATCACGAACATCAGAAACACCACGCCAAACTCAGCCAGATACGACAGAGAGGCAGCTTGATTGGCGACTGAAAATGCGAAGGGACTGATCACAATCCCAGCCGTGAGATAGCCCAGCACCGCCGGCAGGTGCAATAACCGAAAGGCGACAACCGTGCAGACGGCTGCGGCCAGAAATATCAAGGCGATTTCGAGCGAACTCATGGAACGGCCCCTGCCAAAACTGAATGCCCCCAAGGGCTGGGGGCTACGAGGGGGTCGAACTGCTACGACGAGGATTTCTTGAGAAATTGCTTCACTTCATCCGGCGCCATCGGTTGAATTAACTCATTATTGCGCCACTTGCCGGACTGCGCGATCGAACCGTCCGCATCGTAAGCGATCCCAAGCCCAGTGCGCTCGCCTTCAGTGAATTCTCCAACGTACTTCTTGCCCATCGGGTGGCGCCAAACTCCAAATCCGTCCCGCTTGTCTTGACTGTGAGAGCCTGTATAGGTTGCTCCGTTCGGATAGGTGTAAACGCCTTGGCCATTTCGCTTGTCGCCTCGAAAGTCGCCCGAGTAGGTCGCGCCCCCCGGGATTGCGAGCGTTCCAGAACCCTCCCGAAGCCCGGACTTAAATTCCCCCACATAGGTTGTGCCGTTCGGATGAACGTAAGTGCCTTTCCCGTGCATGGCTCCGTTCGAGATTTCACCAACGTATCGAGCGCCTTTGGGGAACACAATCGTTCCGAAACCGTTGGGACGGTTATCTCGGAATTCACCTGTGAAAATCTCGGTGCCGATCCTTCGAACCCCGAAGCATTGCTTCCATTCCGCGCCGTCTTGCTGGGGGCAGGGCGGCAAGTCGGTCACTTGGGCTTGGACAACTTGGGCTTGGACACCTTGGGCCTGGATAACGTGCGCTTGAAAGCCCAGCACCAGGCTGATCGAGACGGCCCGCGTGCAAGCCAGCAAAGTTTTGTGCGAAATCATCAGCTTGACCCTAAATTGAGCCCGAACTCTATCAGCCGAAGCGGAGTCGAGTGGCGCACGGGGGTAGAAAAACTAGTTCTTTTTTCGGATCGCCAGTTCAACGAGGCGCGAGCCCCGACCGAGGATTCTCGAGGGGCCAAACGTCCGGAGAATCTTTTGTCGACCCGGGCGCGAAGTCTCTGATTGGCCCGACGCGGATCCTACCTCAGACGGGTAGCGTGCGCTTGGCTCTTTTCCGATCTGTCTTGGCATATACCCCCCGCTTCGAAGATCAACCCTCATTAAGTGGTCGGGCGGGGTAGCTTGACCTTACTGGTTGCGTGGGCTCAGTGGGATCCTGAGTGATTACTTACGAGACTTGAATTCCAAAACACTTTTCTTCAGGTCACGATACTCCTCGCAACCAAATAAACAGGCATTGTCCAAGCGGCTGAGCATGGTTTCGGCGCCTGGGAGATCATTTTTCAGAAGCAATAACTCTCCGTAATACTCAAGCGCTCCTCGGTGTTTAGGTTCTTTGGCAAGCGCTGACTGGTAGTGTTTTTCGGCCTCAACCAGATTAGGGGGCGATTTTTTTCGCAGGCTATACCCCATCAAATTATGCCAATCTGCAGACTGCTTTTCATCGGCTTGCAAAAGTACATTGATGGCTTGATCAAAATTCTTTGCGTCAATCAATTGTCTCGTCTGACTTTGCCAAGTAGGCGCAGATGACCTCGCAGGTGTCGTGTCGGCAGACATGGCGGACGTTGCCGCACAAAAGGCAAGGCAGAAAGCAAGTTGGTTTTTCATGAATAGACCGTCAGTCTTTCGAGTCGGCAGACGAGGCCGAAGGTGCATGGGCATCTTCGATACCAGTCTTCGGCGTATCGCCCGCGCGCATCACCCCGCCCGCCACCATTTTCTCGCCGTCCCATTGCTGGCCGCACCAGCAGCGCCCAGCGGGGTCAATAATGCAGGTACCGCTACCACAACATCTTTCGTCATCGTGCATGGCCATTGATCCGAATCACCCCGCCTCGCGGTTACGAAGCGCGGGTTCTAGCCGCACGATAACGCCCTCGTCCGAGTCGGTCAATGCGTACAGGTAGCCGTCGGGGCCTTGCCGTACGTCGCGAATTCTGGATTTCATGCTCGACAGGATCCGCTGCTCGCCCACCACCTGATTTTCCTTCAACTCAAGCAAGGCGAGGCACCGCTCTTTCAGCGATCCCACGAGCAGGTGACCGCGCAGGGCACTGTAGCGTTCGCTGGTCACAAACGCCATCCCCGAGGGCGCGATGGAAGGAACCCAATAATGAACGGGTTGCTCCACATCAACACGGGAAGTGCCCTCACCGATCTTGAACCCGGTTACATATTCGCGGCCATATGTGATCTGGGGCCAGCCGTAATTTTGGCCTGCGCGAATGATATTCAACTCATCGCCCCCCTGAGGGCCATGTTCATGGACCCACAAGTTACTGGTCCCGGGGTGTAAAGCCGCCCCCTGCGGATTTCGGTGCCCGAAGGACCAAACCTCCCGCAGCGCGCCCGACTGATTCGCGAAGGGATTACTACTTGGGATCGATCCGTCGGTATGAATTCGGATGATCTTGCCAAAATGATTTTCCAGACTTTGTGCCTTGCTACGTTCGAAGAATCGCTCCCCCAACGTTGCGAAGAGAAAACCATCAGAGTCAATCACCAGGCGGGATCCGAAATGCAGCTGACCTTTTGGATCGTCCTTTTGCGCAAAAATCATCTCGACATGCTGCAGTTCGGAACCGCGCAGGCGTGCGCGGAAGATCGCGGTGCGCGCGCCCCCATCAGTAGGTTGAGCGAGGCTCATAAAAATCAGCTCGTCGCGCTCAAAGTTCGGGGAAACGATCACATCGAGCAATCCACCCTGGCCACTCGCATGAACGCGGGGGACATTCTGAATCTTGATCTGACCCTGGCCCGAATCCTTACCTCGACCCTGATCACTGGCCCCAAAGGCGCCTAACCGAAAACGTTTTAAGGAACCCGGCCGCTCGGTGACCACCGCGTCTCCGTCCGGCAAAAATGCGACCGACCACGGATTTCGGAGTCCATCCATGACAACGCGAGGTCGAAGCCCGCCATCACCCATAGGTAGCGGCGCGAACTGCGACTGAGTCGATTGGGCGTTGCCGAGAGACGGCAGCAACGACCCGGTCGCGCCAGCGGTCAAACCGCAACCAAATCGAAGAAAATTTCTTCGTCTCATCATCATCTAGATACTCGACTAGGGCGGGTTAGAAGCTCAATCACACGCTGGCGGCAAATAAAACCCAAAAATCGACCGTCCTGCTGAATTCCAACTCGACGGGTCGATTGCAATAGGTGCGGCAACGCGTCTTCAAGTGGACGCCTCGCATCTAACAGCTGTTCGACCGGGCAATCGGGAATGGGTACCAAGTCGTCGCCCGTAACCGCCTCAAGCGCCGCAGAGAGCGGAGTCGCCCTCACAAGATTGACATGGCGTACGAATCCCGCAACGGTCGGACTGGCCGGAGCGAGCAAAATCTCTAGCGGTTTTCCCACCTGCAGTAGCCGGCCATTGTCGAGAATGCCGATGCGAGTGCCGAGCCGGATGGCCTCGTCGACATCGTGCGTGATGAACACCAGGGTCTTACCAAGTTCCCGTTGCAATCTAAGCAGATCATCTTGCAATGACTCCCGGATTAAGGGGTCAAGCGCGCCGAAGGGCTCGTCCATCAACACAATGGGGGTCTCAGAGCAAAGCGCGCGAGCGAGACCCACTCTTTGGCGCATTCCGCCGGAGAGTTCTTCCGGCAACCTCGCTTCCGAGCCCCTAAGCCCAACCTGCTTAATCACCATCATCGCGCGCGCGCGCCGCTCGACAGAAGTAACGCCCTTAAGCTCGAGCCCAAACGCGACGTTCTCCAAAACCGTGCGATGCGGGAGCAAGCCAAAACCCTGAAAGACCATAGCGATTTTGGTACGACGCAGTTCGCGAAGTTCTGATTGAGTTTGTTTGGCCAGATCATGGCCTTGAACGAGGACCTGGCCCTCGGTCTGTGAAATCAGACGATTGCAATGACGCACCAGCGTGGACTTACCTGATCCGGATGGACCCATCAGAACAAAAATCTCGCCCTCGCGGACGCTGAGATTAATGTCACGCAACGCGACGACATGTCCCGAGGCGAGGATCTCCTCCTCACTGGATCCGGAGCGCAACCTCTGCAGAGCGCTTGCGGGGTTCGGCCCGAAGACCGTAGTCAGCGAGCGGATTTCGAGAATCGTCAAACTCAGAAGATCCGCAACGATGGGTTCAACCGATCTTGCCGAATGCTTACGGTTTGCCAGCGCACGCCGACACCCTGCAGGGTCCGATCAATCAGGATCGCCAGAATACAGATCACGATGCCTCCCACGAGCCCCATTCCCAGGTCGTTGCGCTGCAACCCAACCAGAACCGTTTCGCCGACACCTCGTGCACCGATCATTGAAGCAATAACAACCATGGAAAGTGCGAGCAAGGTTGTCTGGTTAATGCCCTGCAAGATCGTTGGCCCCGCCAGCGGCAATTGGACCTTTACGAGGAGCTGCCATGCGTTCGCGCCAAAGGACCGTGCTGCCTCTAGTGCGCCCGCATCCACTTGGCGGATACCCAAGTCAGTGAGCCGAATCAAAGGTGCAATCGCGTAAACCACCGTGGCCAGCAGAGCGGGGACCTTACCTAAACCCAGAAGCATCGCGATCGGCAGTAAATAGACAAAGATTGGAATCGTCTGCATGACATCAAGAAGTGGCACAACGACCGCCCGCACGCGGGGGAGATTCGCGCAGGCAATCCCCACCGGCAATCCGCAAACCAGGCAACAAAGGATGGCGCAGAACATCAGCGCAAGGGATTGCATCGCTGCGTCCCACTGACCGAGCGCCCCAATCACCCAGAGCCCTGCTGCGACCATGCCACCGAGCGCCAATCGTCTTGAAAGCGCTATCGCGAGTGCGGCACACGCCCCGATCATGAGCCAGGGCGGCAGATTTCTCAGCCATTGTTCATTCCACACCAGTACTTTCAGGAAAGCATTGGAGGCCTGCTCAGCCTGATCACCATAAAGCACGATCATGCGATCAATCAGAACGTTAACGGCTCGGGCCAACGGTGTGTACCAATCGGGAAATGTCATATCGACCTTCATCCAAGTGATGCCCGAACGCGCTTAACGACGTCTGGAGTCACCCACTTCTCCCAGACCTCAGGATGGTTCAACAGAAAAAGACGGGCGGCGCCATCGGCTGACAATTTGCCCGACTGCATCGAGGCGAGTGCCTCCGAAACGATACGATTATTGGTTCTATAATTTCGAAGGAATTTTGCAATCGTAGGCGCTTTTTGAATAAACGCCTGGTTCACGCCGATCACGATATCGACCACTGGAAAAGAGGTGGCCACCTTCACTTTGGTCGGGTCTGTCGCCGCCATGAGGGCGGCCCAATCCTTAGGATCGAATGCCGGCTCCTCAAGTGCGATCAGCTCACTAGAGTACTGGCCGAGCAACCAGGAGGGGCCCCAGTAGTAGAAAAGAATCGGCTTGCGGCGCTTGAGGGCAGAAATGATTGCCGAGTCGAGCGCAGCTCCGCTGCCCGGGCGTAGGTTGGTGAAATGCTCGTTCAGTCCATATCCTGAGAGACGTTTTGTATTGAGCGGCTCACAGGCCCACCCCGCCATGCAGTTGTAGAAACGCCCCTTGCCCGGTTCTTCGGGGTCGGCGAACAATGCCTCGAACCGAGGCAAGTCAGCGACTGAGCGAAGGCCTCTGGCTGGCGCATCCGGGCCCTCAACCAGGTATCTCGGCACATACCAAGCCTGTACCGCATCGGCCATATTGACGCCAATCGAAGCGACCTTACCAGTTGCGACCCCATCGACCCATGTCTTGGATTCATTAGAAAGCCAGACTTCCATCACGATGTGGATGTCGCCCTTGACCATGCCGTTGTGCAGAGGGATGGTCGCCCCGGGCAATTGATCGACCGCGCAACCCATGCCGTCACGCAGAATGCGCTGCGCCACCGCCGTGTGGAACGCGTTGGAGTCCCAATTGAGTCCGGCAAAAACGATCGGCTCACGGATGTCGCATGCCACAGCTTGAGGCGATGCACCCAATCCAGAAGTCAGGATGAGACTAAACAGTCCTGCCCATAGCTGACTCATCATCAAGACACCTGCAGGCGTAACCCTTCGTGATTCGCAGGTACGAGGGCACCGATCTCAGCCGCTTGAACAAAACCATGTTGATGGAAGATCTCGAGAACAGCATCGACGGAATCTGGCGCGCAGGCCACCAGTAACCCGCCACTCGTTTGAGGATCGCTCAATAGGTCTTGATCCACCGCGCCCAGATTTTGTCCCAATGCGATCTCGACACCATAAGCGGCCCAATTGCGCCCAGACGCACCTGTCACGAAACCCGCGCTGGCGAGGTCGCGAACGCCTTCGATAAGAGGGATGTGGCCCATCTCCAACATGGCCGTGGTGTTCGATCCGCGCGCCATCTCGAGCACATGCCCGGCCAGCCCGAAGCCGGTGACATCCGTGATTGAATGAACGCCAGCGAGCGCTGCGAGCGCAGGACCAGGAGTATTGAGCTGGGTCGTGCAGGCGATCATCTGGGCG